>JGI24021J15306_10002350_pt1 | contig 20297 bp, 20 predicted proteins | sample Ectturendosymbi1_FD_15306 | JGI IMG/M metagenome (IMG submission 15306)
GACAAACATCACTTTTATTTTTGAAACCTCTCCAAATACAAAACCTAAAGAGAAAAAAGTGGGGGGACATGGCATATTATGTCCCCCCGACTGAAAAAGTGGGGTGGACACGTCCCCCGTGTCCCCCACCAAATTGAGCCCATGCTCCACGCGGTCGCCTGGTCCTATTTATTGCATGTTCGCGTATTTTCTTCCTAACCTTTTTGCTCAGGGTAGTGTTTGTCGCATTATGTTTAGGTTGAGTTTGTCAAAGTCAAAGCTGTGCTTGGGAAATTTCAGTTTAGCCCCTTTGAGCCAAAAACTCAGTGTAGTGCATACGTTTTAAGGCATAATCACGCTGATATTAATTAGAAAATTAAGGGTGCGATATTCGAAAAATCTGATGTGAAAATTTTCTTTCAGTCTCACGATTTCACACACGAATTCCATGTCTCTGGTTTCGGTATTTTTCGTAAGAACTTCATACAAACTTTGGGTCACTCCCGGCCAATGACATTGAACGAAAGGCAACAACATTTTTGCAGCTCAAATTTGGCTGGTGCTGACGGTACACCCAGCTGCTTCGCAATTCCAAATACAATACCCAACCATGGGCGTCGGAAGGGGGGAAGGCCCCCTGGATTGTGAATTTACTAGCAAAACAAGTTTTTTTTCAATTTCGAGGGGTAAAAACCACTACTTTTGGCCCCCCTGAAAAAATTTTTGGAAACTCCCCTGCTGGCCCCCCCTGGAAAATATCCTTCCCACGCCCATGTACCCAACCAACCAACCACAAGCTTAATTGCAATTCCTTCACCATGTCAATTTTTCTTGCCACATGGTATGGCGTTCAGCTTCAGTGGGCGCCTGCCAATATCATGATCATTCACTACAGACTACAATACACAGGGAGTGTATTAACTCGGATATAAACAGTGATGGGATTCGACCGGTTCGCAAGAACCTATCCTTGGAATTTCTTCAATCCCAAGAACCGGTTGTTGGCTTAAGTCAGGGGTTCTCAATTTACCCCATGAAAACACCTTTTTCTTATTACTTATTTTGGCAAATCTCGCATAGACCTGTTATTAACTTCTAATACAGTAGTAAAAAACAAGACTAACATTTGGGAAAATAACTAAAACCATTTCTCTTGCCAGACTGTACCAATTTGCACCACAAAGATCAATCCTTTGCACTTACGTTGGGCCAACCAGCATGGTTTGCCTCTGGAGACTGTGATGAGAGAACCTATTCTTAAATAACTTGAATCCCACCACTGGATATAAACCTCCGTCGATGATAGATGAGCAAAGTTTCCTTGTCTGAGATTATAACTTGCCTCGTGCAGTTGAAGATGGCAGCCAAACACTCTGTGCCCTATTCTGACTTGACCTCAAAATAATTTTGGTCAGAATTGTGTTAATCAGAATTAATCCGTTGGCCACTCTTAGGGCAATGTGACAACGAAGCAACGTTTTAATATGAAGACTTCTCGCAACGGATTTACTTCAAAACATCCTCGCGATGCTAAACTCGGCGTTTCCAGCGAATATATCAACGCGGGAGGATTTTCAGGAAATGAAACCAACTGAAAAAAAGACCAACCCCTTCCATGTTTGGGTCGAAGCTTCTGAAACAAACGAACAGGACAACTGGGAAATTCGATGCAGCCAGAAGGCTTACTTTAATGTGGTCCACGCAAGGTACTAAAAGATAAGAAGCCAAACGTTGTAAAACTACCGCGTACACACGCACGGGTACAACAGGCCACGCTACAGGTCAAGGGCAAAGGTGGTGGCGACTGGCGAATGGAAAAAGCGATACCCAAAAGACAGCAAAACACGAGATCGGGTTAGTAGTAGTGAGAAAGGATTGAAAAGCGCGTGTAAGCGCCGTGACGGCGACGATTCGACCGCGAATGCGAAAGCTCCTACGCGCCATCTAACGGGCATTTGCTATCGAATTCTTGAAAAGCAATTAACCTCTCACGTTGCGAGAATACGAACCGCGGACTGAGTCGGTGGCGAAGCGGCAAAGATCTTCTTTTCAAAGGTCCATCGGACGAAACAGGTAGGGCGACAAGTGTGCACGCGGGAAACAGTACGCGGCGCGCAGGTTTTACGTCAAGGCGTTACACGTCGACACGTCAACCACGGGAGTAGAAAACGGAGAAGCAGCAGCGTCGAATTTTCGGCAACACGAAACAATGGCAGTTGCAAGATTGGTCTGGAACCAACATTATTACAGGTTAGCCTGAGGCTTCCCCCAGGGTTTGATTTTGGTCCCGGGCTGATTGTGACGTCATAATCAGCTTTTCCGCGGGGTTTTGTGACGAATCAGTGCCAGACATGATTGGTCGTTGGGTTCCAATAAAAATCAAGAAACGGATAATTTACAGGAATTTTCATGAAAAGTTGATTTTATTGATTTTTTAGTTTTGTACGCGAACAGCATGAAGCAAATGCTCCAATCCTATGTTGAAACCAATCAACAAACCGGGGTAGAATGTGTTCTAAACGATACCAGAACAGTCGATTTTTTAGCCTCTGGAACACCTCCATGCATGTGCTCCAACTTCGGCGGGCAAAGGCGTAATTCCACGTATGGCACCGAACGTCAACTGCTTTAAAATTTATAAAATGCCAAGAACGGTTTAACTGCGCATCGATGCTGCGCAGCGAATTTCTATTATTCCGTTTTGATTTTTAAGCAGTTATACTGGAAATTTTTTTTTTTTTTGGTGAAAGAAGGTAAAACAAATTTTTCTAGTTGCGAGCGTTCCACGTTGCGTTCGTGTATGAACCAGCGACAAGAAACAATGATGGTTTGCCGCTGCTGCAAGTGTCTCACGCAGGCTGCAGGCTGATAGAGCCGCAGCCGCGAAAGCTTCGCAGCTAAATTTCGCGTGTCGTTGCACAGCTGCTCGCAAAACATGCACCATGGCTCAACACGAACGGCACAAATAATGAAGGTGTAACTGCAAGTCGACGAACGCACTCAGGGCGTCGGCGCTGCACTTGCGAAGGCGTTGCTTGGCGACACAGGTCGCGAGGAGTGAGTTAAAGACTTCGAGCAAACGGGTAAAACCATCGTATTCTCTGTTGTCTCTTGATAGCGCTGGCGAACCGAAACTGGAACTGAAACGGAAATACGTGCGGGAAGCGCATACGAACAACCAAAACTTATGGTCCGGCTCTGCACTGTACATGATATGACGAGATGCCGGCGTTTTCCGCAAGGCAGAAACTACTTTTGTTAGACAATAATGATCCCAAACAGATAAAAATTTAACCGAACAGAACAAAGCAACAAGCAGTTTTTGTGGCTTCACTGCAACACGCACAGCTGGCGGTGCCTTTCTCCCGCGTGGCTTTAAATGCGCCCGCAGTATTGTAAGAAAATGTACCAAACTAAGGCTTGCCCAGGCACAAGTTTCGCCTTCGTTAAGACAACAATAATACTGCCGCAAGAGCGATCGAAATATAACAGTGCCTGATTTGTTATAGAAAACACACGGGCAAGGTGCCGCCGTATAAAATTCGCACGGAGTTAATGAACGCAGCACCTAAAAGCAACAAGAGACGCGGTGGTAAAAGCGCAGTCTGCGCCTAGTGGCGACGAAGTAACAGCTTGAAATAAAACTACACAAGACCACGCACTGTTCGGGACGTTTGCAAATGGAACTCTTGAGGGGTGGGGGGAGTTGCGCTAACAGGGAGATGAGCCGCAAGGATAAAAAAGGCACGCGTACAAAAAAATTCACAATCTTCACAGTGCACATCGGTTGTGCCAAAGGGAGAGGTGGTGGGGGGGGCGCGCAGGCGGAGATCTGCGCTTGGCTGGTTTCCACGCCACTTCTTGAGCTGAGAGAATCGCGACCACCTGACACCGATTCGCGCGCTGGCGTTCGTTAAAAAAGTTTCAGCAACAATTTTACGCGAACAGCAGCAATGTGTCGCGCATCGACCCAACTGCGGAGGGTGCATTTGGAAGCGGCAACCAGAACTTTGGGTCGGGATTTTTTCTGATTGGTCCGTTGGAAGAGAATTTTTCTGATGACGGAATTTTGAGCAACGAGTTGAGACGTCATTGCTTCAAAAACGTCATCCAGGAATTGGTATAATGACAAACAATAAAGAGCCATTGAGCAGACGGGGAAAAGTGCGCTTGTAAGAAGCCAGGGGTATGGGTACCAGACTGAGATGCTGAACGATACGCGTACGAATAGTTTGGCACGTCAGTTAGCACGATACACCTTGGCGGGCGCCTGCAGCCGATTATTCTCGAGAAGACATCAGTCGTCGCCGAACCGAAATGGAAACTGAGTCGAAATGCACGGCACGAAATGTTTTCGTAAAACTGAACTCGAAGAAAATCAACATTATAAAATCTGTTAAAGGCCTCGAGCTATTAACCACGCAGCCGAATGCAAATAATTGAAGCAAATGCAAATGTGACTCTCGTAAGGAATGAAAGATTTCACACGGCGACAATATAATCATTTCCATGATGAAAACTGTGTGCGAACCGCTACCTTGCACAGTCTAATGCACCCACTGCTCGTGATCGTGTGCTGCAGCGAGAGGCAGAGCATTTTGCAACATTGCACTTCGCGTCCTTTTCAGCGCTTCGACATTCGGTCATGAAGTCGCGAATGTTCTCGAATATAAGTGCAAGCGATCGGCGTCTCACCAAGGTCAGGCGAAATTAACGTACATAGTAACAAATGCGATTTCGTTTAAGATTTTCTTTTGACGAATCGGACCGTCGTGCCAGCAAAGGGACATTTGGAACTAGTCACACCCGGGACGAGTCGTCGCCGGCCACAGGCGCTCAGGGGTGGTTCCCGGAGAACCACCGACAAGGAAGCAGGATCAGCGGAGGCGCAAGGGAAGCATCGAGTTTCTCAGCATTTTAAAAATCGTGCGTTGAGTTCGTTGCACGATGCTTCATAACAGTTATGCAACGAGTTGCTGCGCACTTTTTGGCCAGAATGAGACAGCAACTGTTTTCAAAATATATAGCGGTGGCATTCGCATCGCGTTGATGCGCTAAGGTTTTGAAAGAAGAGATGCACCAGAATAAATTCATGAGCTTCGTGCACAAGATAAGAAAAAGTTGGGTTACCCCCGAAAATAATGTCCGTGGCTATCACAAGCATCATTGTCCCGGGAAGGCCTCACAAGGGTCGTGAAGTTCAAACGTCCTGAACATGGAGAGGTGGCTCTGCGCTTTCCGGATAACTTGATGAACCGCAATTAGCCGGGCTACGAAACCAGGCGATAAAAAAGTTAAAGCATCGCGGGGAGTCTGTTGCAGAACATCTCATTCGAGCGGCGAGGCGAGAACTTCTTTGCGATGGTCTTTGTCATTGCAAATGTGAGGAAAGTGACGATGAACAGCGAAGATAATAAAAAAATGAAAAAGTCACTGTCACTGCTTAAAATCAAGGGGGTTGCCGGTACCACCTGGCCAGAAAAACGCGCATGCGTGTCCCAGGTAAAACTGGTTTCCATCTCGAAGTAAAAGCGGCCACAAAAACGACAAAACACACTCGCCGACGAGCAACAGACGAAAATGCAAACCGCGACAGACCGCATTTAAGAAGAACGCAAGGTGCGCGATAGAAATCAAACCAGGGCCGGACAAAATGCACGCGCGGGTCAACGGGTACTTTTCAAAACGCCAAGCAAATAACTCGCAGAGGTCAGTACACGATCGCTGTCACACGATTGGTCAGCGAGCGACCATCAGGCACGATTCTGTCGCGAGGTCCGATGACGCGTCGCGTCGCAGAAACCTTGAACGAAAACGCCCGCGACGCGACAGGGTCGTCCCTGAAATGGGCGCGCGGCGAGACGTGGAGCAACCCACGACGACGAATGAAATGTTCGCAAGTGCAACGGGCCAGTGCGCGGCATGCGCGCGCACAGGGAGTTATTTTCTAGTTTCTTCTTCTTCTTCTTCTTCTTCTTCTTCTTCCAAAAAACGCAGAAGCCTTTCGCTTTTCACACCCGGCCGTCGTCACCACAGACAAGCAATAAAAAAACGACAACGACGATGGCATTTTACGGCGCAGTGGCGTCTCAGAACGCCAGGACTACCTCCTTCCATTTATCGCCCCCAGCATTCCCATTCCGGACATGTGGGCACCAGAAGGCGCCTGGCCGCCGTTTGGCGTATTGATGGGGCTGTGAGTCAACGAATTGGCTGACCCTGACCGGTTGGAGCCAGTCGATGGCGGAAAACGACCGGCGAAGGGACTCATCCCATTTGGGCCCATGGAGCCCGAGAAACCCGGGCCCTGGTGATGGTTGAACATGGGCGGATGCGGTTGCTGATTGGGGACGAAAGGGCCGATATTGTGTGAGAGCATAGGGCTGCTGTTGCTGTTGCCGTTAGATGATTGATGGCCTTCAGGTAGTAGCTGGAACTCGACGACCAGGGGTATGTGGTCTGAGGGGACGTGCGGATGGGGGCAGCCGACGATGTTGTTTTGCTTGAACCACGCATCTTCGATCCCAGTCAGGACGCCCAAACACTTGAGTTGGGTGCGCGAGTAAAAGATGTAGTCGATGATTCCCTGTGCAGAAAAAGCACTTCTCAGAGTTTTTGTGCCAAAGCGCAGTAAGTAACACTGCAAAGCACTTAAGGAAAATCGATCATGGACTTTTTGAAACGAACGGTCTTGGCGCGTTAGCAGCAGTCACAGACAATGGCGGAGAGCAGGTGTGCTCGACATATGAACCGAGTTCTGCAGAAGCTGAAAAACCTGAAAACTTCGGATGCGGAGCGCATTATAAGAACTCTTTGTTTCAAAAACAAGTACAAAATCACCAACCAGCTGTTGAGCCCGTAAGATTTTTGTGCGTGGCAATTGATAATACAAGACTCGTCAGGCAAAGAAACAACTAAAACATTAAATCATACAGCCCCTGTTTTTGCATCTGCTGTGTCTTGCTGTCAATAAGATTTTTGACTTGGACGAGTGACGCCGGCGGCGAGTCAAGTTTTACCGATACCGAACTTTTTATTATCACTGCGAATGACTTCAGGGCGTAAACCACTGAGCACCCGCAAGCGAGTGTCCATCAGGCCAGAGTGTTCTTTTCGTTGAAGTCCAAACTGATACAGTGAGGCTTGAATTGATACCGGGCGCCGCTGCATGCGAACAAGCCTGACATTTGTATCAGAGCAAGTCCGATAAAATCAATACCGTTGTTCGATTAAATGCTGGGCCAGCATTGGTTTATCTGTTTTACTCCGATTATATGACATCTGGGCATTGAATTAATGCAGCTAGGTCCAACCCAAATAGCTCACTGAGCCAAAAAATATGTCACTGTCTTAACCACGGCCGCACATTGAATGACATACTATTGAAGGCCGCACATTGAATGGCTTGCTTTGATCTTAGCAAACGAAATTTAGTTTAAACCGATATATTGAAAGTGTGCGAACCTAACTGCACCGGTAACAGACGTGATAAGTGGTTCTGAGGACCACCTGCATCAAAAACTTCAAATTCAAGACTATCAAAACAAGGACAGGTTGTCAGTATGTGGGATACTTTTACTACAGCCAAAACCCTCAACTGGGCTGCACAAAACCCTCAACTGGGCCGCATGCGGCCCGCGCATAGCTGAATTAATGGCACGTTTCTGGTGATGCAACCAACCCCGACCCCGGCGCAACCCTGTGAGGACAATCATCAGGATACGTTTGAACCTAATTTGTACCCTACGTCATCACGCGCTAAAAGGTTGTCAGATCACTGTTCATTAGAATAGCACGGTAGTCAGCTGCACAAGACTCCGTGAAAAGCCTGATGCATGAACCAGTTTTCCCGAGCGACCGTTGAAAGCGGTGTAATCTGCAAATTCGGCAAACTACGATGAAATGAACGGTGATAGATGGGAACCTGTTTCGTTGCATGAGATTGAAACTGAAAATTGCAATGATAAATACCTCGTTTAGGCAACTATGGTAAATAAAAATAGTTGGGTTGGAGTCTCTTATCACTAAATCTAAACCTTAAAAACCTGAAAATAACCAAGAGGTGGACCTGAGTCCTCTCTATTTGAAGAGCTGATAATGCCTACTGCGTAGGCAAAATATATACTCTGTAAGATCTTAATGTCTGATTCTTTGCTGAGAAAGGATTTCTTTCCGTAGACAGTGTACTGAAAATAATTACCTAGAATAGGCAGACGTACTGTCAGACACTAAAGCATGCTTCCGGTGTGATACGACGTATGATTATACGACCGTGATCTGGTGAAAACTGGACAGTTTGGTTCACACTTCGTACTACGCATTTAAAATAAGGGAAAAGATATTCGCATACTTTACAAACGTTAGAGACAAGGGTATCAATCTGCCCGGGTTAGACACAGCCAATGGCTACATCCTGACTCGCAACCGCTCGTATACGCTTTTATTCTGTCGAAGTAAAGAAAATAATACAGTTCGCTTGAGCGAGTTGGCTGTGCAGTCAACATTTAGCGTTTCACGACACGCCACCGGCCGCAGAAAGAGCAGCTGAACGCGGCTGGAGCTGCAACGGGCGGAGTGCGACAACACGCACAGGATGTTGCGATGGGAAGGGATTAGTAACGCATTTGACGCCGTTCTGCGCAGAAAAACATCTGCGCTTTCTGTGGACTTCGCGGCAAAGTTTTGGGGATGTGATGTGAAAGATCGCCCCATCGCCCAGGATTTGCTGCCAGTGTAACAAACATAATACGGTGAGGCAACATTCCATAACTGCCATATCATTACACTCGTACGACAGGCGAACAAAAGTATTTCAGGGTAAAAAATGTGCCCATTTCTTGCGTTTGCGCGACTCTATCTGACGTCAAATTAGTCAGCAAAACATATTTTCCCAACTTCTTGTAGTATTTTCCTCGAATGACAGACGAAAAGACACCACACACTGCTGTCTTTTGACAAGTGGTGTCCGGATTATAGCAACCTCTGCTCGTTTCTTTCGCATACGCTTTACTTGCGCAACGGACCTCACACAACACGACCATGACTACCATTGTTTCATGTTAAAACAATAAACATAAGCAAAACAGGAAGCCCAGTATCAGGGCTCCCGCCGGTACATTGTTTAAAGGTATTGGTTGATGCAAGGACTTAACCTGAGGAATGCAGGTTTGTTGCAACGCCCCTACGACTTGCAGCAGTGACAAACTTGACCTACAACATCCTTCGTCGCAAAAACAAGTTCAGTCAGCAGCAAACAAACGAGGCAAGAAATGCTTTTATGCGTGTAAGACATTGGATGTGCGCTGTTTCGTGGTTTCTGTCATAGAGTATGTCCGCAAATTTGGACACTAGCGTGTTTTACGATAAACAAGTCGTTTCTAACATACAGCGCATTGCAACGACTGTCCTAATGCAGTGTTTTTTCAAAGTATTTTGAGAGACCTAAATGGTCTCAAGTTTTTCCAACGCTCGCTCAGAGTACAGTAGAAACTCGCTTTGCTGCCACCGTCAAAATACACTGCACCCATCTCGGTATTCAGATACAATACTTGCAGTCTCTGAAAATGTGTTTGCGATCAGCAAGAGAGAGCTTTTAAAAACAAACTGCTGATGCACATAACATAAAATGCAATAACAATGCTCAGCCAACTAATTTATAAGCAAACAAGTGTTATACACTAATAGAAAATCGATGAGACAATGGCACGAAGTGGAAAATGAATCCAACAGAACAGCAAAGCCTGAAATGCAGTTGGTGAATCCAGTCACTGCAACTCAGCGTTTGCAATTACGGGAATTCCAAATGACACTGACAGATCGACAACATCACTTACAGATTTTAGCAGCTTTTATTCTACCGCCTAGGTGGGTGTGTCGTTGCGGGTGATACCACAAGTACCTACCTTGAACTCGTACGTATAGTTGGTGTATCGTAACAAATCGTAGTTGTTTTCATCGTAACATGAGTTGAACTTGAATGGGTGGGTGACGCTTTGAGGGTCAAGCTGCTGTAAGCAAAACCCCGATTTATAAGTCATTGCACATTTTGCGGGCGACAAATAATTCAATGACAAAAAGGCACACTTGAGAACGACTGCAAAATAAGGTAACCTCGTTTGCGACCTGTTTTTTTTCGCTGAGACTTCCGGTCATTTTTTGCAGAGACAGTTTGGTCATATTTTGATGAGACATTTTGGTCACTGAGACATTTCGGTAAATTGTCTCACAGTTGTGTTAAAACTAAGCGTAACAGTGCTTATTAGCCTGTGTTTTCAGACATTCTGACAGAAACGACTAAACGACTTCATTTTTTTCGGTCATTTAAACAACATTTCGGTCTATGACCAAAAAAAAAGTTTGTGAATGCGACTAGCGTCGCAACTGCTGCTTTGTTAAAAAACAGTTTATTTGCTTTTAAGCACCAGACCGCGGGAAACACTGGTCATTCATTTTTATTCAAACACTACACTCCAGAGCCTTCAAAGACGGAGTAGAGATAAAAAAATAACGTTTCAGCGTACATGAGCACAACAAAAATAAGATGTAACATTTCCACAAAAATGGAAAAGTTGCGACAGGTAGAAATGAAATAGCGACAATTATATGCAAACGACGCTCCAACACCTACAAAAACTCTCCGAAGGAACTCAAACTTACGACGATCAGACGCAAGCAAAAAGAAGTATTGGCGCGCTGTCAAAGCGAATCGAGTTTTAGCGATTTAACGTTTATGTGCATCACGTTCTGAAACGACGCGGCGGCCATCGCAGGGCAAGAGACCGCAAGCAGTCGATTTTAAAACAGACGTCACAGCTGACAAGCATCAAGTTCAAAACAGGTGAAAAAACGCCCCGTGCTGTGCGCCATACGCGTCACTCATGTTTTGAGCAGCGAACAAGCACTTGCCGATAAGTTCGCGCACGATTTTCAGCTAATTTGGCGGCGAAGTGACCGAGCAAGCGCAGAAATGAGCGAGAGCGTTCCGGATGAGAGAAAAAGCGCTGCTGCTGTCCGGAGGCACTCAGAGCGCCGCCGACAACAGCCGCTCGATTCCAGCAGAGCGCCGCGTTGCGGCCAGTCGCTTGCAGCAATGACAACGGGAAGTCGTGGTTGGAATCACGAAGCAAAATGCAAGGCGAATGCCGCATAGCGCAGATGAGGCACGTTTTTGCTTGGAATAAATAACACTGTTGTCTACGCTGCGCTTTCGCGACAGCGCCATGTCTAACAAATATTTTTAGGTGGCGTGGATGGTTTTTAGATAAAATGACGTGGACCGCTATTTCGTTACCATTGCCTGGGTTGTATGGTAGATAGGCAGCGAACATATAACCAATCTGTTCATTCTTGGACGTGTGGAAGTAATTACAACTGCATCTGAAAACTTTCGGACTGGTCATGCTGGGTCGACTTAACGCTGCTACAGGATTGCGGTAGGTATCTACACGTCGACTACTCAATACGACGGCATTTAAAATTACCAAGACCGCGACACGGCAACATTTTTTGGCATGTTGCACGACTAATCAACGGTTATTGTTACTTAAGAAAACAAAGAAATTAGGCACTATTATTTGTGGCATCACCTTTTGGTTGATCGTTAGATTAGGTTTCGTCATAGCTTGCAAAAATTTTGAGGCCCACTGGAACCCTCCCGTAGCCCAGTGTGTAAGGCACACTGCACTAGAACATAGCGTACTCTGCCAAAATATAGAACGAACCACATAGGACCTTACTAACCTCACTTGAATGGCTACGTATCATTTTATTTTTGAAAAGAAACGACGAATCGTTGGAGTAAATCGACCACGGGCAAAGATTCCATATGAATGATTTTACTCAACATTAACACCAAACGTTTTAATGCTAGCTGCTCAGCCAATCTTCCCAACAACGGAGGAAAACACGGCGTGGTGGCAGCCAATAGCTCTACAGCAGAGCTCTCACAAATGCAACTCCCAAAATCCCTAGAACAGCACCCAAAAATCACTAAAAATCCCTAAATCTGTGGTGGGGCAGCAAAAAATCAGAGTACCATGATAAATGTCAAAAACAGAACCAAATATGATTTTCAAAATGAACTGAAATAGTTCCTTTTTGCACATTTTCATGCTTTTCCGAAAATCCCTAAAAAAATCCCTAAATCCCTAAAAAATCCCTAAAAAGGGTCAAAAGTTCCAATCTAGGGACAAAATCCCTAAAAGTGAGAGCACTGCTCTACAGCCTGTTTTAACTGCGACAGCTGAGGCGCCAGATGACGGTTTGTCGCGCATTTGGCTTCTGACGAACGGCTCGTGGAAACGTACACGCGCGCAAGGCACACGGCGACGGATACCTGTCGAGTGCCGTTCGTTCTCATCCCAAGACCAAACGTGCTGAGGCATTTGTACTTGATCTCTTTGAAATCTTGATGCGTTGCCGAAACTTTTCCTGTCTGTAGATACTCAACCACGCCTGTCGGAAAATATCAGTGTTTACTCTACTTTTAACACACACACACACACAAATGCTTCGTATTATTGCAAACGTGCGTGCAACTCATTACGAAGTGTCAACAAGGCCAAAACGGACTAGGAAGTGATACGCACCACTGCGGATGTACAATGGCAGCGACGTCACATCTCGTTACAAACGCAACAGCGCAGGGCCTAATGACAGCGGTAGGATTTTACCAAGAAGTTGAACACCGGCTGACTTTAACAAGGGCAACGATGTGCACAAGCCATGTCAGCTGAACATTATCCAGATCATGGAATTGGCCACGAAAAAGATACCCATAGAAAGAGAGGCACATTTCTTTTGTATTGTCAAGTACATGTAGCAACATGAGTGCAACGATTGTCAACTCTTTCACCAAATACCAGGACACTCTTTCCAAAAACACATCACACAGAGATACGAAACATGACAGACCGTTGTCGACTTCGAAAAGACGTTAAACGTTAACATGTAGGGAAAACACTTTCAAGCAATCGTAGCAATATTACGGACTCATGATCTACAGTGAAACACATAAGGAACGCGAGCGATTTTACAGCTCAAGATTTTGGCATAGCAACACTTGCAGCACACGTTAGTGCGCCGGTTTTCTTTTCCGGACTTAAGAAAAGTTGCCGACCAAGCGCTTCTTGGCCGGCGAAGCAGATTCGCGAGCTTCAATGTCGCGGGAAGTGGGCACTTGAAACAAGGAAAGCTGTAACAATTGACCTGGCGTTCGCTTCGGAAATAGGTATCGGGCAAAACACTTGATCGCGCAACGGACACGATAGACTTGAATGCACCTTACAAGGAAGAGACAAGCTACGAGCTTATCAATGGCACAGTAGCGTAGCAACTGACTAAAAAACACAAGGCCAGGGTTTTTTTAAGGTGTTTTAGGGACCCGACTCGGGTCCCTAGAATTAGCGAAAATTATCATCGGGTCCCTAGAATCAGAGAGATCGGGTCCCTAAAGGTCCATACCAGGTACCTAACATTTTCCTTGAAAAATAACCTGCACAGGCCAGAACAAAGTGGAAGTTGCTTCGACAGTTATACTAGAACAGCTATGTCCAACCCAAAAGGTTTCAGAGCCAAAATTTATTGTCACTATCTTAACCAGGGCCACACACTGCATGACATATTAATGAGGGCCGCATATTGAATAGCTAACTTTGACCTTAGTAAACTAAATTGAGCTTAAGATAATGTACCGAAAGCGTAATTAGTAACAGACGTGGTTAAATGGCACTGTGTTGACCACCTGCATCAAGAATGTCAACTTCAAGATCATCAAAATAAGGACAGGTTGTCAGTATATAGGCTATTTTACTTCAGCGAAAACCTAAACTGGGCCGCACAAAACCTTCGATTGGGCCACATGCGGCCCGCGGGCCTCGGGTTGGACATGGCTATACCAGAATAAAAACCAGGCAGAATCGTGTCATGTTTCGGGCAGCAGCCCTGGTGAGTCATACCAGTTAAAACGAAGCTTTTAGATGATGCAACCGGCTGCTTAATGATGGAGAAACCAAAAACGCGTGTTGCGCTAAAAGTTTCTCTCACCTGCTGCAAAAACGCTTGATCGTTTTGCACAACGATGCAATACTCACCGGAATCGGGCAAGGAGTTGAAGTCTCCGCAAAGGACGAGGGGCAACTTGTGACACTCGGCAGTCCCTGCTGAAGTTTGCCCTCCCGGTCTGAAACTCTGATTGGCTTCGTCACACATCCGTTTCAGTTCATGGCAGAGCATGATCGTTTGTATGAGCTTGACGTCACTGTGTGTAGAGAGAAAAAGGCGGTGATGCTGCGCAGACATGATCAAAACAAGAAGTAACGACCGACTGCAGTTGCTCGGCGAATTCGGGCGCAGGATTCGAAACGTGCAGCACACAGTGACGAATTACGTAAGCAATGCGCTGCTCGTTGCAAGACATAAGGTAAAACTTATCGTGCGGGTCACGGCTCACATGCGCCATGCAACGCCAGGCGTTGATTTTCGTCTAGGCTGGATACGGCAGGCGCGCAGCGGAGGAAAAAAGAACACGGAGGAGGTCCTGTGAATTGGTGTTGCTCTGAGCCACAAGAACAAACAACTAGTCGGGCGCCGCTGCCGCGCTGCATCGGCGACTGTGAAGTACATGTCAGGTCACAATCATCGGTTCAACAGTCACTGAGTTCAGCAATTGCACAAAGACGTGCAACCGCGATTTTCTCATCAAGTCAAAGGAACGGTTTGACAGAGCAAGTGAATTGGTCTTGCAGTCACATTCGCGACTGCGATCGACACTTGGATTGAATGTTTTTTGCTCAATGCCATTCCAGTGTGCGTCCCTGCAGTGAGCTGTGGGCAGTTCGATGCCGCAAGCGCGCAGCTGCAGAGGCAAGGTGTTGCATCAGAAAACGCATGGCGTACGTGTTCATTGGTTGGACAGGCTCGATTGATGGAACCTTGCCAGCGTATCCGATGCGGTTAGATGGATGGCAGTAGGTATGGCTTCGTATCGGTCATGCTGCACTGACTGCGGAAAAGGAAACAGCGGAAGCCGCGCACTGCCCGCAAAAGAATACGGAGGGCAATTTTCTCGCGCGTGTTGCAGCAATCTTTGTCCATTGGCTTTCGTGTTTGTTGCGGACGAGGAACAACGCATCTGCGACGTGCGAGTGTTTATGACTTAAAGACAGCTACGCGGAGCTTGAAGGCGCCGCAGTGTCAGACTTGAATTTCGATCTCAACGTGAATATCTGCAACGCCGCAAAACAAAAGACACCTGAGACAACTTGCTCGATGGTCGAGGGGAGAAAGAATTTATTAACAAGCTGAGTGAGCTTGGTTACAGGAAAAGCCGGGGTGGACAAGAGCGCGATGACGTTCCAGCTTGCTGCACGACCAGCCGCCAATGTCATGTCGGCTGCGTAAAAGCAACCACGTTCAAATGCTATTAATATAAAACAGCAGGCACCCATTTAGCGCTTGGGTCGCCGAAGTAAACAGACAAGGTCGTGACGCAAACGCCGCGCACTTTCTCCCACCAATCGCTTTCATTACCACAAACGCGGCGCAGCAGCCGGCAAATGTGCTCCGGGGCGGTGTTGCGAGAAATGTTCTGATGGTTTCATTGCTGCGCTGGTCGCAGAAGAGCGCGGCGCACAAAGCTGATGCGATCGAACGGCGAGATCGTCTTTCGCCAGCCGCGGCTAAATTTCGCTCGGGACCGTTGGTAAACACACGACGACTCGTTGGAAAAGCAGCGTGCGTCACAGATAACGACTAACCAGCGACAAGCCAGCCGCGCTGATGCGTTGCGTCTGAGCAGACCGACTGTCTGGCGATGGTCTTCGCCGAGTGACAAAAAACGACAACAGACTGCGCAGAAACTTACCCAAAAGTGCACTCTTAACCAGTCTAGACTTATATTGAAAAATATTAAGATCTTTATGAGCTCTGGTCCAACAAAACGCACCATTTTTTTCTAACTCACTCTCGTTGAGTTGTTTTGTAACTTGTAGACTAGTTCACAGATTTTTTTCCTTTTTGTTTGTTGCTTGCATGAAGCAGTTCAAATTCAATTCATCAAAATGATGAAGTACATCCTGCGCCCAGAACATGTTGCGCGCTGAGCCCGGTATGTTTTTAGCTGCGAACAAACCACCGGCAAGGACAAGCAGCACTGGCGGGAACAGACAATTCTGGTCGAACCGGGCAACCACAATGCTTAAATCCACAAGAACGCTTCTGCAAGGATTTTTGCATGTGCTGTCTTATGCACAGAGGAGAAACAGACGCCTTGCTAACAAACCTGCACTGTAACTTCACAATAGCTCCGGGCGGCAACTGTGATCGCCCTTCAGTGCAATAACACTGCGATAATTTCAACAAAGAACAGACGGACGGCAACTAGGCAACGTGTTGCTGAAAAGACGAAACTGTTCGGCCAAATCGACGGTTGAATTCAAAGGTCTTGCGTTGATGTTTTGCGTAATATTGCGTTGTTTGCGACAGCCAACCGGCAGGCTCACACAGCGGATCCCTTTCATTTGTGGTTCTCACCTGAACTCCGGGTCCCAGTGCATGTGCGCATTAGCGGCGAGCACGAGCTGCTTGGGGCATTCACCAGGAGCTCTGAATCCTGCAAAATGAAGCAAATCACACGAAAATTATGTTGAAATAATGTTTTCTTTTTCAGAGACTCCAGAGCCCTAGCCAAAACTTTTCGGAGAGGCCAAATATTAGCACTGTGTGGTATACGACGTTTGGTTACATGCATGAAGTCATCTTAAAAATCATTTTCCCTAAAAACAGCAGTGATGCAAGTGCTTTCAAAACTTCTTGGAAGCTTGAAACAACTCGATTGGAAGAGCGCGAAGTAATGACTGGGAACCGCAGGGATGATGAGCAAGAAAATGAAACAGGAAAAACGACAGAGCAGCTGGCATACGATGCGTGAGAGCAAACAACATATGAGCATAGAAAAGATACGACGAGCCAATCGTCACAGTCCACAGTGGCACAAGCATTACAGGTAAACGAGGCACTGGTCCAAAGTTTTACTTTTGCAACATTGCTGCTAGCTTCGTAGTAATGCACGGTTCGCTTGATGGACGTTTGGCCAACACTGCTGTATAAACGCACTCCCGTTATGGTTTTGTTGTCGCCAACCGAAGGCAAAACAAAAGACAAGAAAATCGGCTCGGTCTAGACTCTTACAGGTAATTCTCTCTGGACTAAAACCTCTATTTCCTGCTCAAATGACACGGCACGAGCACACGATACGGGAAACCGCTAAGTATTCATTAGCGTGCCTGCGCTCGGTCATTGTTCGGACGCGAATTAAAACATACACACAAAATCACCGGTACCTGGATCTCCATACAATCCTTCGTTTGTCTCAAGCAGCACTGCTATTCCGATGTTGTCCTTCGTCATGACCCGATTGAGCATGTCTTTGGAGCCTTCGTTGTTCAGCATCGCAACTTGATTGAACTCCACCAGGTGCTCCTGAACCAGTGTGAATCTGAAACGTTACAATGGTAAGAAAACAGACATTGGCAGTGAACTTAAGTCGGAAAGCACGACACAATTGCCACATCAACATCTCTTAATAAGCGTTTCCAAGGTGGGGAGCGCTCAGCATGTTAGACTCTCAAAATCCCGACAAATGACACGAATGTGCACAGTTTTTAAGTATAACGCTCGACCCAGCAATCCTAGCAACATTTCGTGCAGCTCCTTGAGACCGAGACGGGCTTACTTTGATGTTTTCCAAAAAATCGCACACCCGTCAACGTGCTGTTTCTCGTCCTCGTTCATGTGCTTCGCTCTTGATTTTGGATTAAAAATCCCTTCGTAACCATGAGCTTTAAATTCGGGTCCAAAAAAATTGTGGTACTCGCAAGTCTCAACTTCCTGAGAGAAGTAAAAGCGACAACTGTGCTAAATATTCAAGTGGTGGAAAAGCGGACAAACGCGACTCTTACAGTCGAGCTGGTAATTGAACTTGTGCGCGACCAATTAACTACTTTTCTTGCGCGATGAAAATATGAAAACCACAAAACAAATGTATTAAACAAAACGATACCAACACTTTTCTCTAAATGCAAGCAAAAGCGTAATTGCTGACAATTTCACAAACACGCTTCAGCAGAAAATGCACAGATTTTAACATCTGTGAACTTACTGCGAGCAAAACAAACATCAATAATAAACCGCATTTATTAACCCTGAAGTGCAAACAGCGCCTACGTGATGATGATGTAAATGTTCTACTCCTATCATTTGCTGGCGTTAATCATTGTACCCCAAATTTGTGAAACTTGTTTGGTGCATGGACACGGACAACGTCTGAGCAACACATTTTGATTAGCTTCAATAGACTGGACTTCAGCACAGCAACATGGAGCGCAGTTACGTCAAACCGCTGCGTCTCAGTTTTTAGCTACTGTGCAGAGTTACACAGCGCTTGCTTGGCGGAGGAGCTTAGTAGAAACGCTGTTGCATCACATCTTGCCTCTCACCAAAAGAACAGCAAGCAGTGCCCCAGATATTGGTGCCGCCTTCAGCAAAGGAACAACTATCGCAGCACAAATTACTTGAAACGTTGATTTAAAAACGCCATTTTGGACTTTGTTTTGAGAAAGCAGGAACACATTGATACATGGTCATGTCACATTAGTTGATGCAGCACAAAACGAACAGCGAGACGTATTTAGCAGATCATGAATGAAATTTTAATGGAATTTTGTGCTATTTGTAAGCCACATCACAGAGGAAATGCGCCACTGAGGTTTATCTGTTTTCTGGCAAGAAAACTTGACTAAACAGTTTGTTTAGGTGGAAGGATGAAGAATTACAGGCAGAAGACACCGACTAAGTGTTCACAAAACAAATTCAACTAAGAATTACGTTTATTGATACCGCTCGATGTAATGCCACTTACAGCGCAACCAAACTGTGTACATTATACAACAGGGAAAAGGCAGATCAGCAATGGGCAACCAGTAGGAAAAACGTAAAGATACACACCTGCAACGCGACAATGTCTGCATTGTAATAGTGTATGTCCCTCATTATGATTTTTCTTCGATAATCCCAGCTCAAGGCCCAAGGCGGACAGTATCCGTAAAGCTGTGAAGCACAGTTAAGCCAGCAGTTTACTCTAAGTACATAGGTACAAATTGCCGTGTGTGATTACTTGCTGACCAACCTGGCGGGTGGCGTATTTATCACACAATACGTTGTACGACATAACGTAAAACGATCCCACGTGTTGCATCCTTTCAGGTTCAGATATGTGAACCCACTCCCTTTCAGGGGGTTTCATGGTTGGCACTGTGAAGAAAAAAAGTTAATCAGCACGTACCAGGCGACAACAGTGTTGTTCGCAAAAGGAAGCTAGAGTAACGATTTATTACAACTGAGTTATATCCAGAAATAGAGTGGCTGCTCATTGCAAATTGAAGCTGGTACCATGACATCAAATCTATTTTTTGTAAAGCAAGAGTGCAATCATACAATTTAGTCACCAAAATTTCACAAAACTTTCCGAAATAGTCGATACAAAATGCAAATGATGATAACATTAGCGCAAACATTTGAAATGTAGAATAGTTGCATCAAGTCGGGTAGCATAGTAGGATGAAACATCAGCAAAAAGAGTTCCACAAAAATCTGCAACAATCTTCCCAAAAAATGAATTGTGTCATACATACGTTGTATAAAGAAAACATCTGTTCTAAAATTTTAAAAACTGATTGAAGCTTGAAAAACGAAAATCTGTTAAAATCTTAGTCTTCTTGAGACTAAGATTTAACAAACTATCAGAATATTTGGATCAATAAATTTTAGCAACTATGAGTAAGAGACCATCAGATATGACAGAATCACAGTCACAGATAATGATGTCCATAACAATGACATCAATATTCTCCAGCCACTCTCACCAATTAACAAGAAAGAAAATCAAGAAAAAACAACTGTTTTGAAAACTTAAACCAACTGACAATGACATACAATGCAGAAGTTGAAAATACAACATTTTTCAAGTCCCCAAATACCAACCAGGCAAATTATCCAGTAGGTAAGTTAGAAGACAGTTTGTGCCAGTTGTATACATGCTCATAATGTCACTACCCAGTGGATTGCCATGAAGACCAAGTAACTGGAGTTGGAAGAGTTTTCCCAGTTCACATGGCAGAGCGCGAAGTTGATTGTTATTCAACATCAATTCCCTGTAAAAAATGATAATCTGATTCAACCAAACACCACACAGCAAAAAACTGCATGAACTGAAACTTTTTCTTGTCACATTGACCAAATAAAATCAAAATCCTGAATCAAAA
>JGI24021J15306_10002351_pt1 | contig 20297 bp, 9 predicted proteins | sample Ectturendosymbi1_FD_15306 | JGI IMG/M metagenome (IMG submission 15306)
AAACCCGGGCGCACAACCCGTTCGAAAATCAAAATGAACGGAGTTGCCGGTGTTGGATTTTATTACGCGATTGGATGCATGTGATGAATCTAGCAATGGACGAAAAATCGTAACCCATCTACAAATTTTGCTGAGGCTCCTTGTGGGAAAGGCTCCTTTGTGGGAAAAACCCGCAAACGAAAAACGCCAAGTCTACAAGTGCAACGGGCAAGCAACAGTAGAGATTCCTCGCTCGACCAGGTATACTCTGTTGCCCCTCATGCGTGCACGACGACATTTTTGAAGTGCTTTCTTATTGCGCGCTCATGGCATGTGACACGATCAAGGCCTCATAAAGAAATTTTTATTTGGGAGGCCTTGACACGATGCGCCGTCACACGACTAAGCAACTTCGTTGGATGCTATTTCCGGAAGTGTATGCGAGATCTACGTAGGTATGTTGTTGCGTCTCTTAGCAACAATGAAATTATTAAACATCTGTCGATTTTTGCTGTTGCAGATATCTGCGATTGTAGAAATAGTTGAATTCAGTTGAATAAAAATCGACACATTTGTAAACGGATTTTAGGTTCAGTTCATTCCGATAAATACATCCAACACATTTGCATTTCATTTTGCAAATATAAGTTCGGAATTTATTTCAGTTGGCATTAATTGTGATTGTCCAAATATGACCAGTAAATCTTGAAGCTACCTGTAGAAATTACCACCCCTTTTTTAAAATATAACTTGCCAGAACTGGAGAGAATTTCCAAAAAGGCAGTAAAATTAATCTTTGCGTGAACGCTCCAGAGTGCTTTTGTTTTCCGTGAGCTCAAGGTTTTCCTTGACTTAAGAGCCTATGCAAGCAGTGAAGGCAGATTACTTTCGGTTGAGAAACTGATTTATCGTGTTTCACGGGGATTGCTTCGTTTGCACACACGCTTGTACAAGGCTTTTAATCAGTTTCCGCGCGTAGGGTTTTCTGTCGCGATCCATTTAATTTGCTTCTTATCACGGCAGAAGATCAATGAACGTACTTGCACTACCAGCTGCTGATTAGTGCTTTTGCTTCAACTAACCAGACGAGCGGACTGGAAAGCAACTAACTGGCCTTTGGCTGCATTGGGCATCTGATCTGTAGTAAAAAATCTTCAAAAGTTCGTACACTATAGTGAAATCAAGATATTTAAAACATTGCTGGTGACTGACGTCCAGTTTTCTCTACATTTTGCGAAGAACAGCATAATAAAAGACAATTTCATTGAAAAAACTGTTTTTGCGTTCCCAGCTGCGACAAGATTCAGAAGTGAGAGTTTATTTCGAGAAAACATGACTGCAAAAAAAGAATTCACGCGACTTACCAGTGACCACAAGCCGGACTGTAACTTCATGTACTGGACGGAACTCTGCTGGTGAACCTTGCAATATTAGTCGAACGCATCTGTAGAGACCGGCGTCGTTAAGAGATGTATTTCTCAGTTTAAGCGAACCGGACTCTGAGATGGAGAGTCGACCTGGATGAATGTCATATTGCTTTTAACGAAGATTTTTTGCCAAATTTGCATGCCATTGTTTTACATTGATCGGCAAGATGGGATATTTCAATTTCAACAAGACAAAAATGTTTCTAACAGTTTTTACTCAACATCGATTTTGGGATCGAAACAACAATACCGTAGGAAGCCTACGAAGTGAAACTGCAACCAAATACACTGCCTATTCACCCTGCGTCTTGCAGGCAACAAGCGATCAAAAATCAAATGTATAATGCAGAAAATATATCCACTTAGCAACATCGTTCGGCTTTTAGAAAGAGATACAATACATATGCAGAAGATGCAGTATCTCACCATGAAAAGAGAGCCTACCTCCATTTCCACTTTCAGCAAAATGTCGTCGGTATAAGTCCTCGTAGGCTGTTTGCGTGCAGGTACAGTAAAATTGATTAGTAAATTTGACCCGCAGTACTTTGTCGTGGCCTGAACCACGCATTGATTTACTTTTCAAATTTCACGCAGGGCATGATTACAAAAAAGCAAAAACTGTTGACAAAACAAATGTAGAATGAAGATGTTACTGGCGTTTGTCGGCCGCAAAATTGGACAAGTTTCATTCTTGTTGCTCCGAATTATCAATTGCCTAAAGCATTATGACAGAGAAGTTATCAAAAAATGCAGCAAACAAACTGCAATCTTTTGCTTTCTAGGGTATACACCTGTGTCCTCAAGGCTTAAAGATGCTTCTTAGCACATCAGAATAGTTTTTGATTGTTTACCTATCGATGCAATAAGTCCAGACAGATATCACTACGAAGAATTACCGGCTTTCTGTTGAATAGCAAAGGTTGTGTTTTAAGTGTAAGGTAGGAAATGGCTTATCTATTGCAAACGTGTTTCAACATATACATTAGCCTCGTATCGACAGGCCCAAGAAACACTTTCCATGTATTGTCAATTTTCAGCAGCAAATTCACTCACACATCATATTAGCGTCTGCTTTGACAACATCTAATGCAATAAAAGCAATACAATTTTCGCTGTCTACCTAGAAAACAGTTTCAAAACAAGCAGCTGGAGCGGCCGGAAAAGAAACCTCAGCAAGTGTAAGGGCCCCTGATAATTTTTGTAAAGTAGCTACTCTTTTGTTTATTTAGGTAGTAAAACTTCACGTCTCACGAAACACGACATACGGATCCTTTTCGTTTGCAAATTCTTTGAGTTTTTTGTAATTGATAAAGCTGACAGTTCTAAAGCGTTCACTGTTTAGCGAAATACCGGTTAGTAAGTAAACGCTCCTTCAGGAGGGGTTATTTTATTTGAAAATAAAAATGACGCCCAGTGAAACAAGAGAAAGGTGTAGCTATAATGAAGTTTCTGAAACAAGGCAATGACAACCTTCCATTAGGTAATTCTGTGCAAAGAAAATTTAGCTTCTTGCGGAGGTTTTCACTGCAACGCAGTCAGTTCTGCCGTTTCAGATGTAAAATCCTGCAACACTCATCACTCAGTGGTATGAAGCATGCTGCCTATTTTGAAAAAGGTGTTACGATTAACGCAGTGCTTCTGCATCAAAAGTATCGCAATCACGGGCGTCGGAAGGAAGGGGGAAGGGAGGGGCCTTAGCACCCTGGATTTTGAAAATTGACATTTTCTCATTAATTTTTTAGCAAAAAAAGGTTGTTTTAGTTTCCAGTGGATGAAATGAAAGTTTGCCACGTTTGGCACTCACCCTGAAAAAAGCTTTTTGGCCACCACTGGAAAATCCGCAAGTGGCCCCTCCCTGGGAAAAAAACTTCCGACGCCCATGGTCGCAATTCAAATAACCAATGCTTTGAAACCTTGAAAATATTGCTCCATATGAGGAGGACGCTTCCCAATCCGGATCATGAAAGGTCTTCTTTCTCCAACGCGAAACCATTCGATGACGTGCGCAGACGTCTGTGCCCAGCGTAGCGTGACGTGGCAGGGAAGTGACGTTGTTCTTCCCTGGGCGACTTTCAGAGCAACTGTTGCAGAGACAAATCTGCTGTAAAATTATTGCAAGAAATACTGAAGTTTGAAGCGCTTATTGCTTATTAAAGTTCAGCACCACAGACAGTGATGAATTTCGAGCATGCATCGACTAGTCTAATTAAGACTCTAAGCCAATCGCCTCAAATTCTTTTTACCGCCTTAAATTCTACTGCATTTATGTAACTTCACCCTTGTTTTTTTACTTTGTGGTTGATTTCAATTTACAAAGCGAATGCGTTTCATTAACTGTAATGTTTAGTCTCTTACAGAGCAGAGAACGTTTTGTGAGGCGTTTTAGAGATGAATTGTTCATCTACCTCATCACCTTGCGACACGAAAGTTGGCGATAATGCTCTATCAGGGACAAAACAACTTGTCAGCGGCATCGCTAAACAATTTACGACTTTTTTACATACAAGGCAATTTGGACAAGCTTCAAAAGTAATCGGCTCTTGATGCTTAACCCTGAAAGAAATCAAACATTTCTCATAACTGGAAATATGAAAAACCGACGTAAATGAAAGAAATGTAGTGGTGTTCCAGCAGACGTTCTGCAAATCTTGACGACACTTGCGTTGGTCTGGTAACGAATCTTGCAAAGAACTGGGACCACAATGTTCAAATCAAGAGCGGTACATGGAGTTTTTTCCAATATATTCGAAAACTACGGCTCAGAGTGTCCTAGAGCAAAATCAACAGCGAGCGCTGGTAGTTCAAACGCTGACCATAAATTCGCCCAAACTTCTGGATTAGCCAAGCAAACATTGCATTTTAAGTAGCAAGGAAAGCACGGATACATGCATAGGACATACACTTTAAAAACATCACTGCCTTTAGGAACCGGTATTCTGCAATATTACTTTTCGCTATCAGTTTGCTTTCTGTGGAAAAACGTGTCATGCAACAGTGCGACTGAAATAAGACGGATGCCACCTTACGAAAAATTGGTGGCTAGAGTCGGGAATGGCTCGCAAAATATCGTTTATACTACCATGAGTTGTGGGTATTTTGCTATTTTTGCAGAACTAATATCTAAACCTATATTCCCTTTACGAAGCACAGTGCAAAAAAACCAAGAGAGTATAACTGCAAAAAGTTTGAATGATACATTTTGAAAGGGGATTGCTATGTTTTAAATACTGAACTTTTTACAATTCATGCCGAAAATAAAGCATTTTACAACATATCGCTGCTATTACCTGTATTGGCAATATTTTTGACAAGAATGTTTGATGGAATATTTGTTGCAATGAATTTCCTAACAAAAAATTTTGTGATGGCTTTAGTTTTTTGCTCTTATAGCCCGAACCTGGAAATTGACAAAACGCAAAAACTTTCTCAAATTCACAAACTAAACTGTTTGGTTGAAAAGGCATTACGGTATTCTTGCTGAAAGTTTCCCAACGACTATTTAAGGAAACTTTTAGGAACTTGTTGTGAATAATTCATGAGTTGTAACAGCGGTTTAAAAATAATAAACAAGGTCGCGCTGCCTACTTAGCAACGATTACGAAACGAGGAAACCATTTACTTCTAATTCACTATTAAAATTCTTTTTTTATAAAACATGTCTACTTACGGAGAATGAATTGGATTGACGATTTCAAATCAGGTTTTAAAGAGACTTGTTTTACTGTCTGCATCGTTCGTTTGTACTGTATGTTCGCGTTTAAGCGACCCCAAGTTGCACAACTTGACAATCAATGTTCAAGTTTAAATGTTGCACAAATGCATATAATGGAGTATCGAATCCTATGGATTCGAATCCTTGAGTATTCAAATAAAAAAATCAGAGTTTTTTCGAATATTTAAATTCGAAATCAATTTGGATTTAATAAATGTGAAAAAATGCAAAGATACACTCAACAAGCTCACAGCACTGTGTAGTGACGTAACGAGCTAATTAACAGGTCATGTGATCGCTGATCGGCGTTCTAAACCTCTGTGCAATCAACTCATTTTGCTCCTAACAAGTTATTCGGGAATATGATTCGATATTCTGGATTCGAAATAAAGATTCTGGAATATTCCGGAACCTCTAAATATTCAAGAATGCACATTCCTAGATATCAATAAAGAATTCAAGATTAAATTAAAGAGTGAAAGCTGAATGGAAGCTTTTGGGGACAATGATACTAGAGAATGGAAACGACCTTTTGCGGTCAAAAACCTCGAGTGAGATCTCTCTAATATCTTATCTTCAAATCAGGTTCATGCAATACCTAGTCTGCAGACCTTACCGGAACCATGAGGCCTTGAAACGTGGGCAATAAAAGATGGAGGTCAAAGAGCTTGTTCAGTTTGCAACTGACATGTCACCAAACTACGAGATTAAAATTGTCGCAATTTGTTGGTCGATCGATCAGTGAATCGATTGTCGCATTAAGGTCTGCCGTTAACGCGATGAAGAGTTTCGGTGAAGACGTAAAGCAAAATAAGATTTGAAGCGTTGTTATCTCTCTTCTAAATATTGATTTCAAGGTAACTTTGAAGCGAAAATCTGTGATAAGAATTACCACCAATTGAGTGCATGACTAATTTCAATGAAGATGCTTAGGCACACAACAAAAAAAACTTTAAAAAGTTTTATGGAAATACAACGGACAAAGCGATAGACGCGAAAGACATTGTGAAAACGTTTCTAATAGCAACTTTTAACCATCATTAATTCTGACGTTTGCAATGGTTCCTGCCTAAAAGTATAAACAGTGTCTTCCACGATCATCGCTTTGGCCATTATTTTGGGATATCAGTACTTGGATGAAAAGAAAATACTGTGGGCACGACTGAATTTATTTACGAATAAAATAGGAAGATTTTTCTGGTATGAAAAATGACCAGCTGTTACTTAATCTATACCAGATTTCCGGTTAGTTTGAGAAAAGGTTGCACTTCTTTTCAAATACTGCTTTCTTGTTGATAAAACCTTTCGCTTTGCATCGTTGTTGGGTCTGCAGCATTGTGCAATCTTTCAAATCAGCTGCACGATAAAACCTGTGCGTTCTCCTCATTTGATCCACGCTCACTTTGCAAAGACGTGCGAAAGAAGTGGCCCTCTTCGTGTTTTGGATTCGTTTTACTTTCCGTTTCGTTGTTCTCTATTCACCTAATCAGGAGAATAAGGTCTTCCGCTGAGGACGGCACTGCGGATGGCAGCCAGGACGTATCGCGCCGGCGATGTTTTAAAAGGACCTCGCCGAATCAGGCAATCAATTCATTAAACTGGCAGGTTAATCGGAACGTCGCGCGATAAGCGGATACGCCACATTCCAGCGCTGCTGCATCGCCAGAGTGCGGTCCATTAAAGCGCAGCGGGTGGTTGGCTCTTTCTCCGCAGGACGACTCCCGACCAGTCTGTGGAAACCCGGCCGGCTCGTGGGCAGCGGCGATGAAGAGACTGCACGCAAGTTCTCGGATTCTTCTGAATTATTCATTATCGTCTGTTTGTGAATTGATTTAGACGCGCGGACGAACGCGACGATTGCCGCGCACTATTTCGCCATTGTGACGTCATCGAGCATCGAGCCTTTGTATTGCGTTTCCGACAGCGCAAGAAAATCTGCTTATAAACACGTAATCCATCCTTTAATGACCTTGATAACAGGCTGGACAAAATTTTTTTTAAAGAAAGTCCAGCCTTATGGAACTCGCTGGAACAACTGGAGGTTGCTTTTAGAGAAAAATCGACTCTTCTAACCGTCTGCCGGATTTACATTCGAAAATTCTAGATTTCATTACAACACGATAGAAAAACAGCAACACGTTTTTTCAGTAAACTTTAGCATCCGTTTTTGAGAGATCCGAGTTTCTATTAGAACCGTCGCCAGAAAGTCTTCAACGGGGTTTTACGTTTGTGCAGGGGGGGTTGACATTGAAAATTTGACAGAAATGTCATTAATTCACAGCGTTTCATACTTCAATTTGTGCGGATGGTGCTTTGTTTGGTGGGGCTAAGCCCAACAAACGCCCCCGTGGCGACGAGGCCGGTTTCCATTGACATGTCCAAAAACCCCTTACGCGCAATTGCGAGATCTTCACAGTGGCGCATACAGGGTTTCTGGACATGTCGATGAAAACGCGGAAGATTTTGACAGAAGGCAATGCTTGCGTGCTTATTCCTTGTAACAGTAGAAGCGATTTCGATGCCACTTTCGTGGACAATCACTAAAAAATTAAGGAAGTTGAAAGGTGCCACACCCTTAAGGGCATTCTGCCATTACTACGGTTCTTTCTATCGCAATGCTTACGTCACACGATAGCGATGCTGATAACTGCTGAAGAACAAAACTTGTGGAAATGTTTTTCTTTTTGATTTCATGACTGACAGTAGTTTTGTTTATATATCAACATATACAACATGAAACATTGTTGACTGTGAAGTTTGCGTGGGTTTTTATCAAAGTTTTATGCAAATGGCACAACGGTGCAAGTCGAAAGTAAATCAAGAACTCCGGATCTTTCTTTCGAGAATTGAACCAATCTACGGCCCCAAATCGTTTTAAGCTGTTGATCGCTTCACAAAATTTTTAATTTCTCGCAGACTCCAAGTTTAATAACGTTGGCAGAAGTTTTCCTCGTGGATGACAAGCAAGATAAAATTGTTTAAACAGTGTAAACAAAATTTTAGGGACTTACCCAGGCATTTCAATTAAACGATGCAAGGTGCAATAAACAAGCATACTGTAAACGTGTCTCAACACAAAGGTTGCATCAAATTATTTCAGTGCATAGGACAAGAAAAGAGACAACTACGAAAGAAAACGTGTGCCAGAAAGCTATATTCCATTTTCGTTCTTTCATATGACAATTTCAGCATTCGATGAAATTTCTTCACTCCCAAGGGCTTTTCGACACTTCGGCCCCGAGGTTTCCATATTAATCACTTTCGAGACCCCTGGCGTAAATTAGTGGCCATTATTTGAGACTTGAAAAAAACAAAGTTTACCTTTTCAATGGGGCAATATATTGCACTTTTCCTTTTACTTTCCTTGATTTGACATTTTTACTTTAAGATCAGCGATATAGACATGCGCTCACACATTTAAAAGGCGGTGCCAGAAAACGCGCTGTGACTAGCATGGTTCTGTCTCCTGAGCAATTCAAGACGAAATATTTCGCATTACACTTAGGACAGAACCGTTACTCGGATTTCAGCGTTGAGTTGTTACAAGTACGATTCTAAGCTGGAGCCTTGATGCAATCAACATTATGTGCTTTTCATAATCGACTTTGCAACAGATTGGATACCTGTATCTGCTGGAATCGGAAATAGACAAGAGTATTTCAATTGTTGCCTCATAAGCTTAAATCTGCTGATTTGGTTTGCAAAGACTAAGCCAGCAATGGTCATTTTTATGGTAATTGTCGCTCGGGTCGATAAAAAAAAATTCAATCAATTTTGTATAAGCCTGCATTGGATTGTTTCATTTTTAAGCCGTCATTGCTGTTTGAAGTGAACAAGTACATGTCCACATTAACATTTTTTGCACTTTCAGTCAGACATAAGGTTGCTTTTCTGACTAGCCTCGAACTTGGATATAATTCATTGCTCTTCGAACTAAGAATTGTAATCTGGCACTACAGCTACTGCAAATGTTGTGGTTCTACATCTGCAAGTATGTAGCACCATTTTGCAAGTACTGTATGTAGCATCTTGTGCTACAGTGCATATGCAAATACCTTTATTGAAATACTGCAGCTTTTCCCACTCATAATTAATTTTTATTAAGTCTTTTTTCAATTTACACTTGAATAAATTGAAAAGTTTGTGTTTGACTTCAGATAAAGATTGCTGATTTAATAACATTTGCGAATTTAACGCGATATATGTCGCGTTGGTTGCTTCGTTAGGATGGACGCAGTTTTCTTGTTTGATTGCACAGATGCTCAGCATCCTTTTGTTGAGTAGCAGTGTTTTCCTAAATGAAAAATACCAAATTTTTTCTTTACAAACTTTGCGCTATGCCGCCCTTTTCAAAGAAATAACTGATTATTTCTTTGCCAATCATTGTTTTTTTCTGCCAAATGGACTCTCCGGCTTGACAAAAAACTTTTGTATTCAGTCCGTCATACATTTTTGACGGAAAGCATGTATCCTTCCTATATGTTAACCCCTGAGTAAACCGTTCGCTTCTGAAATAAGTTACCTTAAGGGGAATTTGTGTCCCGTTTTTGCGGGTTATTTTGATAGGATAGAAGCAAATTGAAATATTCACCAATAAAGCAACAAACCTTTTCGAAATTTTTTGGAGTTGGTTTTTAATTTAAAGAATGATTGTCATTGAAGGTGGAGAGTTATTTCAGAAACTATAAACTGCATGTTGTCATCTCTTGACATATGACATATAGGGAAGAAAATAAAACTAAACCTTCTACTATGAAAAAGATTTATATTGAACTTTTTGAAACTTAGTTTACAACTTCAAAAATTTCGTTTAAGTCAAAAAATGTGTTAAAGTTAAAGCTCGATTTGTCGGTAGCACATTTGCTTGAATTTGGACGTCACAGAACTGGACAGTATATTGATTTTTTAATCAATCTCTATTGATTTAACAGCGTCTGCTGTTTTTCAAGATTGCCTGTTTTGCAGTCACTTCCTTTAAGCGTTCTTCATTAAAGCGAATTAATGGTTTTCGCCACCTGATTGACGAGATGATGTGCAATTCGTCAATCATCACTGCAGAGTTGTCATGTAGAAAAAGAAACAAATTTTTGAAAACTCCTTTCTTGTTTTTGAAAAAGTGTTATTGCCAGTTATAGGCATTTTTGCGTTGAACTTAACAGTCATTCCAAATAGTTTTTCTTTAACGTCAGCTTTATGTGGCAAAGTTTTCTTCACTAGAAGACAGGAAAGTCATATCACACAAACGGGGATTGTACGCAATGTGGAAAAACTTTTCAAATCAATTTTATAACTCAGTGCAATAAAGTATTGAACAGAATAAATGCTTTTTGGGATCGTTCCTCGTAAAAAACAAGCAGCAGTCCTAAGACTATGTTGATTCAACGAGGCTCTGTCGCCTTATGTGTGATGCTAGTAAAATCCTAGGAAGAAAATCAACATGAGGTTAACTTAGTTGATGTTTGAGTATTTTGCAGCAAAACCTGACACAAATTTAAGAAAAGTTCTCCTAAGCGGATAATTAGACTGTGGAGATTATGAAAATACATATGAACATTCTTCTTTGCGTTTGATTTCAATCGACAGCTGCATTTTGGAATTTCATAATAGCTAAAATGTCAGCAATGAAACGAATTTGCTCAGTTTACTTCGTGAACCCGGAAAAAATATCTTGTGTAATCTCATTTTTCCTACATCTGGTAAACTGAGATAACATTCGCATGGTTTTAAAATCATGGAGTTAAAGATACAGAATATATCCGCCAAAACGCTAACTGAGTCTATCACAAAACGTTGTAAAAATTTCAAGTTTCACTCAACATTTTTGATGCATGAACTGGAGAGCACAATGCTATTTTCGTATATTTAGAAATACTGACTTTAAACAGCGTGCAGTTGAAAAATCGTTTCATTCTTTTATTCATTTTCATACCGCTTTTCCTCTGGGGAGGGTAGCGGGGCAGCACCCATAGAAGGACTCAAATTACCTCATGGTCAACGGAAATCTCAGCTGTCTCCACACCAAGATGGGACCAAGCAATGTCAGAGATTTAGTCAGGCCCGTAGACAAGGGGGGCATTAGGGGCCAGTGTCCCACAAAATTTTTTGTTTCGCCATATTTTGTGCTTAATAAAAAAAGTTGTTTTAAACACATGATAAAAATAAAATCTTGTTCACCTAAAATGAATTTCCCCCCAAGCCTTTAAACGTGGCTACCGGCCTGGATGCAGTTGCGCCACCTGGTCCTTGGACGACCTCTGGGCAGTTTTCCCGTGGGTATAACCAGCAGGACCTGCCTAGGCAATCTTTCCTAGAGTATTTTGGACACACGGCCGAACCGTCGTAGTTGGGATCTCTCGATTCGGAGACGTGGCTCAACATTCAGGACTCTACGAATTTCAAAGCTGTGCACTTTTTCGCAATGTGTCACATCAAACACAATTTTCATACAAGGATTTTTTGAATAGCTTTTGTTTCTTGAAATCTTCAACAAAGCGTTTTGAACGAAATTGAAAAAGAACCGGATGCTTTCATTTTAGTTTTCTCTTATTACGAATTTTTTTGCTCAACAAGAACTATTCAGACTATAATCGTTTCTGTGAAACCACATTTCAAGCAAATATACATCAAAACGTACCCTGTATGTGCCTACGGAAAAATAATCCATACATACATCCTACTTGCTACTACACAATACCACATCGCACAGTTCAATGAAAGAGATAAAAAACAGAGAAAAACGAGAGCACCATCACTGTACGATGCCACAGCTTCAGCATTTGCCGAGTATTAAAACGCTCATTTCCGGCCTACACTTTGGCCAGGTCGTTTGAGTTCGAAATCTTTTCAACCTCTTTATGAGCTTCCTCTGTGGAAGTGTTCTCATTTTGCAACCCACCTAATATCTAGTGATTGGCTATGTCAATTTAGCAAAATACGCTGGAGCTGTCTGCTTCCAGTGCAAAGCAGCAAGTGGCCTGCCGTTAATTATGCGAAGTACCCATTAAATTGCTATTAGCGTTGAACCAACCACGATTGGGTTCTATGTGTTGTGCGGCGAAAGCTTGGTTGAGACGTGTTTTCCTTCAGTGGCAAAAAGCACCGTGTATGTTGGATATGAACGGCATTGACACTTCAGGTTAAAAGAAGGAGAGGGCAGTTTTTAACTAGACGGCAGTTAGACTGGCAAGCACTGACAAATGCTTGCATGTCTCATAAGAGCCACGGCCGTTGCTGTGCTCCGGAACGATTTAGTCAAAGCAGTTCATTATTTTTTAGTTTGCACGAACCGCGAGAACGAAAGAAAAGATCAACGAATGAATAAATCATGAACAAGAGACGACGGTTGATGCATAAAATAAATAAACCGTTGAAGAATTTCCCTGATCTGTTGTGACCGCGGACGTTATTGTTTGGCACCTTCAACGCCACTGAAGCGCAGCTTGGCAGTCAAAAACTAATTCAGAACGTTCGAAACAAGATAGTAGGAAAACTGTGAACGCAGTTACTGCTGCTCTGCAACGGTAGGGTCGAAAAGTAATTATATCCTTTTCTCTTTAATACCTTGTCTAAGCTCGACGCCTGTATCGCAGAACTGGAGGGTTGCGGTGTTCAATTATCTTAATTCATGCATGACAGTGCTCTTCCACCTTTTTGTCATCGTGGGAACCCCTGATATACTTTCGCGTTTGTCATGGAACCCCATCGACAAAAATTGAAAAAACACAAACTCTTGGTCATCCGGCAAAAAGAACCCGTATCTCAAATATGTGTCGTCTCATTTTCTAACTTTGGCAATTGAATTACATTTGGTCCGCTTCGGAGGAGGTGCCTCTTTTACATTTGAAGTATGTTGCTCATTACCGTCAACACCTTCGTTGTTGTCATTATTTCGTTTAACATAAGAAAATATGCTATTTTGTTTCATTTTGCTTGACTAAATAGTAAAATGTTGGGTTTCACACTGTCTTTACTTTATTCTCACAAAAGCTGAACAGCAGCTCTGGTCTGCTCTCTACTCAGTCTACTGTGAACTGTACATCGGAAAAATCGTATAACTGTGATGCAACGATAAAGTTCTTCTTAATTGCACAACAATGAACAACAAGTGACGCAACAACTTTCAATATTTATTTTTCGGCTATTAACTGCACTCAACGTCTTATATAACTAACTGGTCTACTTGGAGTCTGAATGCAGCACGGTGACCCAAAAAAATTAACAATGACGCATCAACATACGGAAGCAAGAAATCATTTCTCCTAAATAGAACGAGGAACCCTTAAAACTCACGGAACCAGGTTCCTGCAGACCTTAACAGTAGCTTATACGTTCAAGGTGATTGTCGAAAGATGTATTTTTGCCACGTTATTTTTACGGTAAGTTAATGGTAGCATACACTTTGTTAAGGGTATGACATTCTCCAACATGGTTTCTAGATGTTTATTTGACTAGTAAACGCCATCTTTTATCTTATGCAAAATGTTTCTTCAGTATTGAAAAGGTTTGTAATACACAATGGACATTATTTTCCAGAAGCAATCAAACTGAAAGTGGTTAATTTTAGAGCGGCTTTTTCTACACAGCGAAAATTGTTTGATGAACAGAAGTTGGTCCAGGGGTTTTCGGTTATGCGTTGAAGGTTTTATCAACAAAACATGGACAGGCAGCAACACTTTAATGTTTTGAAAATTGCACGAAATGCAGAGAATGACTTTCGTCTTTGCAGACACGAAAAACGTTTGATATAAACTTGTATGGAGATACTTAATGTAGCTGTTGAAAGACGTCAAACTGAGCGACGAGTGATGTTGTCAAAATCAATCTTTCGTTAAGTGCAGTACAACTAAGTCTCCACTTACCTGTACCTGGGCTTCTTTGATAAGACGCATTTCCAAGCATGGCAAAACCAGCGACAGCAAACAACCAACAAAACGTGAAGTACATTTTGATGAGATGTTATATTCCAACACATTTTCGCAGTAAACTCTTTGATCGATAGAATTCCATTAAGGAGCGTCGGTGATTTGCTTCAGGCCGCTACTGAAAAGCAACACCAGGAGTATGGGCGTCTTTTTAGTATGACGCATTATTCAATCGACGGAAAATGTGCCTAGCGCTGTTTTAACGACTGCATAGGATTGAAAATACGTTGCGTTACTTTGTTTGCGAACAGCGACAAAAACCCGCACAGGCTATTAGTGTTTGTGAAAATCAACATCCAGCTAGGAGATAATTGCCAAACGTGATCCTAACGCACCTCTTTTAAATGTCCCGTCTAATTTCAGAACAGCAGTTTATATGAAGAAGCAGATCTTTGCAACATCTTGTGCAATCAGTTACTTACTACACAGTTACAAGTATGGTTTTCCGGCTCGATCATTAAGAAGGACTTGCTTGACAATCATTTAAATCATTTATGAACCAGGGCCTGGGAATAAAAAAACAATCATACCATGGTGGTATAAAGTTGGAAATGGATTCGACAGATTTTTCTAGAAAGACAACCTTTGTTTTCAAGTATTCGGTTTAATTATTAGGGAAATCCCTTGTACAAGCAACGGTTTGCCTAAAATCTCGAGCATTTTCAATGTGCTGTCTGTAGCAGACGCTTTGAGCTGTTTTGATAACTAGCAGACCGTGAAAGCAATATTATAGAATTCGTGAAGCTCAGTATTACCTGAAATATTTGATTACAATAATTGACTGGATTTCCTCACAGAAAAGCTGTAAGCTGTTTTTTCACACTCAATACTTTGAACCTGTTCAAAATGCAAAAAGGCAGAAAAGCTACACCTAGTGAGGAGACCGATGCAACCTCTGTCATCTGGTCAAGCTCAAACTTGAATTGTCGTTTCAGATGCGTTTGAATTGCTAGGAAATATGTAACTAATGATTCTATAATCGCAATAAATCAAATAAAAATTGTCTTTTACTGCCAGGCGCATACCACTGCTTCTCCATTCCGGCAAGGACATCTTATGCTGGGAAAGGTTCATTGCAAACAATATTATACACACCCTACTTGTTTCGGTAGCTAAAGGTTCTACTTACGTATTGTTACACGTATCAGTAGAGACGCCGGAAATTAAACATCAATTGTGTTTTGCATGTAACTTAACTTACTGCGGTGGTAAGTTTGCATACAAATAATAAATTTGTCTACGCTTTCTCGCAGACTCGATTTAAAATTGCTGGTTCGAGGAGAGCCCATAATTTCCAAGTTTCAAGAAACTAGTCAAAGCAGCTTTGGCATGCTTGGAAAACTTTAGCTTCCTAGGACTAATTTACTACATGTGAGTCAATCATGAAAGGAATTGTTAGTTTTCCGTTGAAAAAGTATCTCTTTTTGAAAATCGCATTATTTGGTGCTCACAAACCAACGCAAAATTGCTCAAGCAGTCAAAAAATCATTTAAAAATATTCAAAACCTTATTTAGGCACATGACGGCATAGGAACATTTTACAATAACCTTTGTCCTGAGGTCCTATTCTCCAGTGATTCCTACGTCTTTTAATCTGCGGCACTCGTTACGTTCTGACAGGCTTTGTACGAGAGAAGTTCGCAAGCAGCATCAGGACCAGGTTGAGAAGACCACTCGATCGATCTGCCGCTAAAGATTGATAAAAAAGCGCGCAATGTTGCGCGGATTAAGCTCTTGCACAGCTTACTGTTCGTGCTTTGAAACATTTGGAGAGGTTCGGGGCCATAAAATCAAAGCTGAGGTTGCAATTATTTTACTGTTCTGCAGCTTAAGCGGTTGCTTGTTTCTGCTCGAGATTATTCGGAAAAATAAGTTGAAACATTTAGGTTATGAAGTAGCTTTTAGGTTATTGCTTTAGTATTTGTTTCTTATTCAATTCGAACTTGCGACTGAGAGCGTTTAATCCAATGGTCAAGGCAAAACGACTAGGATTTTGAAAACGTTTTCAGAAAAATTTTGAATTTTGCAGGGAAAGCTTTATTGGAAGGAACGTTCACTCACCATTTCGTCAAAACTTCCAGTTGGTCCAGGCCTATAGCCACGAGGGGGCATTCGGGGACAGTGCCCCCACAAACTTTTTCTCCCCACTATATTGTTGTGCCCAGAAAAATTTGTTTTAAACATATAATAAAAACACTAATCTTTCCCCCTAAAATGTAGTTTTTCCCCCCAAACCTTAAAACGTGGTTACGGACCTTCGCTGGGCAATCTCACTTTCACTTTCTTCAACTTTCACGCTCAACATTACGACCGCTAAAATATCTGTGATTACACTGAATGACACAGCTTTGCTTTGAAGGCCGACAACATGACCATTCTACAATCCTACAATGTTTATAACGAAATAGAAATAAGACTGCGGCAGATGAAAGATAAAAATTCTGAAAAATAATATTGGTTTGCCCCGGAAGTGAACAAGTAAAAAGCATGTCTTTCAGTTTTCCAGTTGGTTGAAAACATGCATAGAAAGAACACTCTGCATTGTTTGCTACCTTTCATTTATAAAAAACCATGCTTAATGCTTGTTATAGAGGAGGTTGCATATAAAAAATCCTGTTACAAGTTATGTCATAGTTCTTTCAAAACAGACATACGTTTTTGTTATTTGAAGATGGTTCGGACTTCCCACGTTTTTCTTTCAAAACACCATAAACGCAAAAGCGCATTGATGTCAATTTTTAAACTGAATTGAGCAAAGCCGTTCCATCGATCGCAGAGTCGCACTAGAACTGAGTTTTGCTTAAAACAACTCTAGGTTATCCAAACAACAAGACCATAAAACTGGTCAAATAAAATCCACCAAAATTTGAAAAGCTGCTCGTTGGTTGAAGCGACGTTGCTGAACACCATATCTTGATCTGTTTCCCCTTTCTGGACACAAAAATAAGGTCCGCCAACATGGTGCTGTAGTCTAGTCAGAGGCAAAGAGATCCAATAAGCCAAATATTATGCTGTCATTTCATAATTTATGATAGTTATTACATCTAGTCCAAATAAATTTTTCAACTAACTTTCTGAACCTCCTAATGTGCATGCACTAAATGGGAATATGACACAGTTACAGGCATTAGAAAACAAAACATCTTGAGTGCCGAAGCCCGATTTACGTAGTTTTAGTTTTCAAGGAAAATTACAAACACAGTTTTAGCCATATGCATGCAAAATCACGTATGTTGAGTTTTCCTGGCAATTGCCCCTGTTGGACTAATCTTTTTTACTAAGAAGATTGAAGCATGCATTCTTTGCATCTATATGCTGCGAAAGCGGTACTGAAAAACTTTATTTTCCCCACAACGAACTTGCACGGAGGTAACTGAAATTCACAAATCAAATATACCTGGCTTTGTCCTGCGCACCTCTGGTCACACTCGCTGCTCATCGACAGCAGCGAAAAGTAACTTTCCTTTCGTAGACCGCAACGCACTGGAAATTTCGTTCCACTCCATGCCGATGTTGAAAACCGTACTCCCCAAGCTTCGCTCATAAATGCCGCGCCGCCAGAAACATTCTCTATACACCAGAACAAAACCTCGGTTGTTTTTTTCGCAAGCGGAGGCATGCTTCAGGAAAATGGTTGCTGCCGGTTAGAGCGACAAACGGTGTTTTTCACGACCTGGAAAATACTTTGGCGCCACGGGCCTGAAGGAGGTTTTGTTTGACAACAGACGTGCACAGAATTAACAGGAGTTTTCACTGCATACACCCTAGTTTCATTGTGCGCTCCAGTACTTACATTTGCTTTTCCACAACAGCAAAAACCAACTTTCATTTCGTTGACCGCAACACACTGGAAACGTGCTGCCTACGAAGTTGTAAACCTCGTCGTAGTCCTCAAGCATCTCTCATAAATTCCGCGCTGTCACAGTCATTCTCTGCGGAACAAAACCAGCGTTGCATTTGCAAGTTCCCACTCATGTTTCAACCAGCTGCTTGCCATTTTCCGCAAGGAATTTTGCTTCTAACGATTTTGGCCACTGCTCCCGCTACATTTTGCGGGCGGATCGTGCACTTGGACAAAAAGGCTTAGTATGTTTTAAGTTTCACAAAGCTTTAAATGTAAGGCGCGTAGGGTTTTGAGATTCCGGAAATCAATGTTGGATTGAAAACGAAGCATTAAACGCGTACTCACGGAATAACATGTTCCACACTTGTGAAATATGGAATGCTTCGCCGTTTTCATGCCGGTTTACCACGTTGCCTTTGCAAGCTGTTTTGGTAATGGTGCGCTTTTTAAAAGTGGACTTTGTAGAGATATTTTCTATTCACCAATTATCTTTGGCCAATTGCTCGATTCACTACTGCTCTGTTTTTTGTGTGCTGCATTGACAATAGTATTTTAAAGAACGCAAAATCAAAGTTCATAAATTGTTATTGAATTCATAAACTTACAGAAAAACTACCCTCTTCGTTGCTGTTCTTTATTTGCAGAAGTTTCCGTTTATAACAGCTTTATACGATCCCTGTAGTTTCACAACGGAACACAGCAAGCTAAGGGCCAACACAGATGTAAGGCTCAGGTGTTATTTAACCAACATCTGCATTTGTATGCAGAAAATGCATTCAAAATTGCGTTACCTGAACAAATGTGCGGACGGTTTACGTAACCACTCAAAACGCCAAATTCCAACAGAGAGGTTAAGTGAAAAAACAGGATGCAATTACTCATACCCAGGGAACGAGTTTTACGGGGAACATGTCCCCCCAGCAGAGCCAGATTAAAGGGGTGAGAGGACCTGGGGCAATTTTCACTGGAGGGCCCCTGTGACGTATTTCCTGACGCCATCGTTTGTAAAATTTGTTTTCGCTGATTCGCAACGTTCTCGTTTGCTTTTTCCGGTAGTCGATTATGTGCCTGCCAAATTCACTCGATTGTTAACCGTCTTTGATTGTAAGCCGCACGAAATGGTGTTAAAAATTAATGTAAGCAGCCCTTGATTGTAAACCGCACTGGAACATAGGTTACCTAAGTCTCTGAGATGCATTCGCGACGTTCGCGTACTCGTGCGTTTCCCGGTAATTGGCAACCTCAGTATTAATGATGCTTACATCACTACACTGCCTTCTGTTTATCATGATCCCCCCTGTGACGGATGTGCACGTGATGCTGAAGAAAATCGAATGCGAAAGAAGAGTTTGGTCGACAAAACGTAGCCAAGGAAAGACTGAGCGTCATCTGAACCTTGCGATAAAGTAAAGAAATAAAATATGTAAGCCGCCCTTGATTGTAACCCGCATGAAATGAAAATAAACAGAAACCAAAGATTAGAAACAAAAACACCGGAAAAATACCATGTCAATATGGCCAGCCGGTCTGAGTGTAAAAGGTGCTTCTAAACTTATGTAGTGAGTTTCACGTATATTTTCAGGTGCTTTGGTTAACGCCACTGTTTTAACGTTGCTGCTTGAAAGCTTTGCTGGAAAAAAACGTTTCAGTTGCGGCGTTTTAGCTAACACTGCCAGATTCTTGCGCTTTTTCTCCTTAGAAACTTTGTCATTTTTAGCTGCTGAAGACATTACAGATTTCGGCATCGCCCCAGCTAAACACTGCCATCTTGTTTTCTGCTCTTTCGTTCTGCAAATCGACGGATCAAAAACCTTTTCTGACGGACCACGCAATAACATGTGGTGTAAATGGCTTGACTAGCTTCATATGTTTATGATTTAACGCAAGAAAAATAGCCATCGGATTAAAAGTGCGTTTCTACTATACGTTACCCTTTATGACGAAACAAAGGTCGAGTTCGGCTGCTGCTACCTCCAGACCGCAAAAGAAAATACGGAATCATTGATATTAAACAGCAACCACAGCAGAACTAGCTTTGCTGCTTAAGCACGCAAATAATATTGTTTTCGCGACATTTATGCAGTAGGTGTGATACACGAGTAGATAAATCCATGCCAAAAGAACGATTATTAGGAAAAGTTGCCAGCAAAATTGAAATGTATTTTCAATGAACAAAACCGAAAATATTTATATTCAGTAGCGATTACTAAAACTGGCAGAAAGTCAAAGTTGTAGAGAAATCATTAATGATACTCGACGCAACATCGAAATATAGAGTTTGTAGTGTTGTATCTCTTTTGAATCACGACAATTTTTCAAAGGAATATTTTATTGAAAACAAATAAATATCATCACGGGGGCCCCCTTGGAGCGGAGGTCCCGGGGCAATTGCCCCCGTTGCCCCCCCCGTGAAT
>JGI24021J15306_10002352_pt1 | contig 20296 bp, 10 predicted proteins | sample Ectturendosymbi1_FD_15306 | JGI IMG/M metagenome (IMG submission 15306)
AAGAAATCCTGTCCATAACTGAATGTCATGAGCTCTGAAACGGAGAGGTACATCTGGTTCCCAGATTTTAACGAATATTTTTATCACCACTGACCCAGCTAAGCGGAAACCTGTCCTCTATTGGCCCATGGTGGACCTAGGTTTAACGTTGTCCCATACTGTGACGTAACAGCAGATTGACGACGTGAGAGATGGAATTATCTGACTTGCATTACCACCAATCCAGGGTGTATTACAGTTTCTTGCTGAAATATAATTTTATTCTCCCTGGCGTCAAACAATTTTATGCACATGACGTGAAATCATTTTTTTCATAGTGACTTTTTCGATCCAAAACAGAACGTTAAGCCGTGTAATTTAGTTTATTTCAGAGTTCACGACATTACTTTCGTCCGTCTTACTTAATAACCAGTAGCAGTAATACAATATTGATTACCTGGAGGTTTCTTCACGAAGCTTTCCTCAAATGCTGGAATGATTTACTTTCATGTATTCGTGATCGTGGTTCTTCGTCGACCAGTGCGTCGTCCATTAATGGCTTTCGATTGAGGTGTTAGTTGAGAATACTATACAGTGCGTCGTCCATTAATAATTTGTAAGTTTTCTACGCACGAGACCGTTGCCTTGCATCGGCTAGGAGAGCACAGAGTAGTAAGATCACACGGCTTTGTCGTTTCAGGATCAAAAATGCATCGAGTTTTTCTTCCTAGTGCATTCAGCATCTCTAGCTTTCAACCAAGCAGTTTTGCATAAATCACACGAAGTCACGCGAAAGCCACTTAACTTCCATCGTTCTGCTGTTAGTGGAGAACCTGGTCACAGTGCGCACTCCGAGTGAATCTAGCCCCACTGACAACTGGAAGAACCGCTCGTTGCCAGAATGCAAACACCAAGTGAATAAATCTGCGGTAACAACAAGTAGCAATAGAAGACCCTCCCTGTGCCAGCTTGTAACACAAGCTCCGGTACATCTAGCTACCGAACACAACTCTGATTGTTGTACCCATAATTGCAGTGAAGGGAAACTTCACATACAAATATTGCCAAAGGATGAATAAAATAAAAAGTTGACAACCATTGTCCTAGCTCATTGTTGGCATCATAAGTGCAATAAGCGATAGTCTGCTTCATAACGTAAGTTACAGTGCTAAGCTGGTCTGTTTTGTTGAAGGATACCTCTCATGAAGTGGCAAAGTTTTCTGAGCAATTGTGCTGTTGGAGACTAGATTAACATAATGTTTGTAATGCATCCTGTAGACTACACTTTGGCATTTTATGCAGCTGGAAAAAAGCAGATAAACCTGCAATGACAGTATAATTTGTGGCTTTGTGTCTACATCATGATGCAGGGATTACATTTTGTTGTGAAGTGCTGACGTGGCACAATAACTGTTATTGTGGGTAGTAAAGTGGCTAACAACCAACGAATACAAATCGCTGATCTTCCTCCGCTCTGTTGCTTGTAGTAACTGATTGCTTGTAGTAGCTGGTTAACTTTCAGCAATTTTATATCGCAAAACCATTGCTGAGTTTAACGCACCAAAGCTTTTCTGTTGGATTAGAAGCATAATAATCAGTTACTGGCGACAATGCCAAAGAGCAATTTAGAGTATAGAGTATAATTAGAGTATAATTGCAGGGTGTTAATAGTGCATTAAGTATAAAGGTTAGAAGAGTTTGTAAATTTCCTCCTGATCAATAATATACCGCTCAGGAGTTTAAGGATTAATTCATGACTTACGTACATCGCCATATTAAGTTGCATGCATGCATTGTGTGGAAATCAACATACAAATTTATGTGATTTTTATGAAATGAAAATGTACACTGTCTTATTTTGTAGGCACATGAAAATGTTTCTACAAAAGACTTATGGAATGCATCAAGTGCTCCACCATTAAAAGTAAAGTTCAATTTTCTACGTCAACTAATGTGCAACATTTTATTTATCTGTCTATTTTTTGTTCGTGTTTCTCCTTTTCCATTCAAACTAGTCTGTGGTGAACTGTACTTACGCTAAGTTACTTGGAAAGCTAATTTATTATTTCAAGTTAATGTCTTTATGATAAACGTAACTACAATGTTATCAAATGTTTTTCATTTAATTATGAACTTCATGCCGTATCCATTTTTTNTTGAGGACGAGGGGATATGATGTTGATATTGTCACACTTTGTTTCTTGACAAAAACNAAAGAACACAAAATACGTGCAGGTTTTCAACACACGAACCAGGTGCACAAAAAGTTTTTTCCTATTCATTTNATTGAGAAAATCTTTCGAAACCTAGTAAAAGATAAAACTTTTGGCTAGTCCAAAATGGAAAAACAGCAATCACGAGTCAAACAGAATCAAATGAAAGTTTGCAATAACAAGTTTTTCAATTATTCGCAAAGAATCTTTAAATCTAGAGCAACAACATAAGTACACAGGATAAACATGCGCAGAGTATGCACAAAAAACGATGTACTGTAGAAAAAGAGGAGTATTCTTTATTCTAAGCGATAAGCAGGCGTGCGCTGCATCAGATTCAAATATTTGACATGAACAATGGTGTTGAACTAGAGTCAGCACAAGGCTANTGTCAGGCGAGCGTGAACTCTTAANGTTGTACAGCATACGCCAAGATCTAGAAATGAGCGCTTTTCGTGATTCCTTGGACTCGAGAATTATGTAGCACTACCAATCGTAAGCAGTGGCAATGATCTGGTGTTCATCACCTTTGACAGCATATTCGGTGTGTCAGAAGAGCATAACGCCGAACCCACACCAACGTAACGGTTTCGTATTTGCCCCAAGACAAGAACTGCTTTAATTCTGGCGAAACAACCCAAGTTGAGAAACTCCTGTCAAAACTTTTCAGCTTCATCTTGTGTCAATTAGTGCTGTTGAACCGATTGCCGTATGCGTCATTAAGAAACGTAATAAATATCCACTGCCACAACGAGGTGCATTGTCTAAACCAGCTATGTCCAACCGAAATGCGATGTTGGGCCAAAAGTTAAGTTACTCTTCAAATGAGGGCGGTACATTGAATGACTTGCATTGTTTTCATCGAAATAAAATATAGCTAAAGCTGCTGAAAGCCTTCGAATCCTATCAGCTACCACTTTTTGGCTAGGGCTGCCGAGCCTTCGGGAAAATGGCACTGTTCCGGTTCTGGAGCTCTTTTTTTCATGAACGTGGCTCCGGATCCTGGTTTGGAGCTCTTGATTTTCATGAGTGTAGACCCGGCTCTGGAGTTCTCCTTTTCATTGCTCAGGTTCCAACTCCGGGTGCTGTTCGTTTTTACACAATAATAGTTTCTTCATATGCCTCACGTTAAATGGAAAATGAAATACATCAAGTGCACCTATACACGAAACTAAAAAAAATAACAAACTTATGTAAATAGCTAATCTGAGAGTTTTTTTTACAATCAACGATCTTACAATGAGAAAATTAGCGAAGAAATGGCAATCGCAGTTTCAAACGTTTCACAGAATAGTTACCAGCAGAAAAGCAACACAATAAATGGTAACATAATCAAATTCTGGAAAGGCAGTCGCTGATTTTGCTGTTGCCTAAGGACGATTTGTTGTTTCTTACGACCCGAATCAAGAAAGCTACCACTTAGAAAACTACATTTGTGTCCAAGTATTTTGACACACTCCAGTTCCAATCGACCAAGTGCATTTCGCTCGTTGCAAACTTTGCCTGTTTCATTGTTAGCGTTTCGAGCTAACAGCTCCTTCTGCGTAAAACATGCAAAGAGGGTAAAACGCATATTCGATTACATCTCTCGTGTGTTCTTTTTAACATGCACATATCTATTATATCACAAATTCTAAGATGTGTTCGAAACTCTCTTGTTCGAACAGGTAGTATGACTTCTAGCAAAATATTCACCTTTCGCAGAACTTCTGGTATCTTATCATTTGCACTCATATTAAGTAGTGATGAATCGCAAAGTAAGCTACAGTTTCACCTGCAAGGCTTAGGAAAAGTTATTGTTAGATTGCTACACCATTACAGTCTTGGTTTGATCATTCTGACTAAAAATGAGATTTGGTAGTGAAAGTTTCTCCTACTTCTACAAGTAACAACACGCCGGTCGAGCTACGATGTCACAGCCGGGGAGCCAAAGTGGATTTTTCCAGGCGTAGCCAAAAATATTCTTCGAGGTGGGGCAAAGGTGGCATTATTTGATTTTATNCACTCAAAACTAAGAAAACGACCTTCTGTGCTAAAACTTTGATAGAAAAGTGTCAAATTTCAAATTCCAAGGAGGGNCTTGGCCCCAATCTGTCCCCCTTCCGGTGCCCACGGTTGCAGTTTAATACCAGCTAAATGCTTTTATTACCAATAGCTAACAAAGTGCGATAACCCACGTTGATCCCGAAACAGAACGAAGTATCATCATCAAATGGATAAGTAGGTAATGTATATGTTATTTTCAACGCAGTGAAGAGAGCTTCTTCAGTTTGGAACGAGAACCAAACACGCATGAGTTTGAGAAACTGATGAAAAACACTCAAAAATCGTGAATCTAATTTATTTTCCTCCTAAAACGAGAGGAAATGTGGAAACAAAACCTACAGCCCAATTATCATCAGATTTGTCGCCAAAACATCAGACATCAGAAATTTCTTTGAAAACATCAGATCTGAGGGTAAAACATCAGAAGTGGCAACACTGATATTGACTGTGAAGAACTGTGTTGTGTGTACTTTCCCTTGGCAAAGTCGAACACCCATGAGGAACCGTTGTGATTTAACTCCCTCCACATGGACAAAGATTAGTAAACAAAGATTCTCTCCATGCAAAGAAATGGAGACATGAAAGAATGCATTGACTTCCCCTGAATTTCTATACTTATCGTATTTGGAAAAGTGTATGCCAAGTGTATCGAAATAATTGATCCAATGCNAGAGGATACTAAGTGTAATTTGAGAACTGCACTGTTGTTGCCATTAGCATCCTCCAGGGAGAAANTGTTGGTTTGAAAGATGGTAGTTTTTCTCGATTTCATCGCTAATGCTTTTTCCAAACCCGGGTCGCTAGTGAATCTGCTGGCGTGTTTCACGGATAAAGTTCAAATGTTATGCTGAATCGCAAATATCAGCATTCTGTGGTAATTAAAACAATGCCCAAAAAGCAACTGGAGGGAAATACGCAATTGACAGCAGTTGATCAAGTATTACAGGTTATAAAGCGTTTATAAATTGGGTTTGGTGAAAAATATGCTGTTCAGGAGTTCCAAGATTAATGCAAGTCTTGCGAGCATCGCCATATTGTATAACAACCTTTCCATTGGAATGCATTGCTCAGACATAAAAATCAAAATATTTTTGATCTTTATGCAATGAAAATTTGCACTCTCCAATTTTGCAGGTACATCAAAAGATTTTTACAACAAATCTATGGAACCTTGCAAGTGCTCCACCATTGAAAGTAAAGTTCATTTTTCTGTGTAAACTAATCTGCAGCATTTTATTTGTCCATGTGTTTCTTTATATTGTGTTTGATTCTCTATCAAAATTGGTCTATTTCAACCGTACGTAGGCTTGATCGTTTTGAAAGTTCATGTAACATTTCTAGTAAATGTCACTTAAAAGCACTAGTGTTTCTGTATGCTTTCGCGGAATCAGTCGACTGCCATCTGCTTTATGATGAACTTGGGGACAATATTATGAAACTCTTTTACGGGAAAGTCAAAATGTACAGACTGTAAATTTGTAAGCTTCCTACTTCCCAATTGTTTTAATTTGCTGTATGCAATTTTCTAGTGCAGACGAAACACCGCCATCTTTAGAGAAGGCACTGCTTCATTGAATTCATCATGTTTTTCTAACATTGTTTGCTAGTGACAGTATAATCCTAAACGGTCAATAACGACCCGGTTGTTTCACAAACAAAGTTCAGTTTGAAACAGAGCCCGAAATCAACTTGAGGCATGCATAAAGATTGGCAGCAATACGTTAAGTACTATGGATTATAAGTGCTTATACATTTTGTTCGGATCAACAACGAAATGTTGTCACCACTTTATGATTGGAGTTAGTTGTTTTTTAGCTCTGGTCATAGCAGCTACGTGGGCTAGCGTGTGCTAGTTACCGTAGTCTGTGCACTTTCTCTGATCTTGCTTTAGTTTTTTCATCATCTCAACTGAAATCTCTTTAGCACAATTTGGTGGACTAAAGATGTGCTACAGACGCAAAATCAATTTCCTAGCAAAACAATTTGCGATCAGATTTGTCACCTTTGTGGTTGTTTGATGCCTAAATGTTCAGGTGTTTTATGGTTGAATGTATGTCGTGCATTCATCGCCATTTTACGGACACAATATAGGGATGCAATGCACTTTGTGGAAGTCGAAGAAATCCGACTTTTTTACTTCATGAGAGACAAAATGATTTCGAAATCCTCACAATTTGATGAGCGTGCCAAAGGTATAAAAAACAGAAGCAACCTGTTGATTTGAACATGGTAACCTGGTACAAAAAGCGTTTTTTGCTGTATTTTGAGGAAACAAGCGTTAAATTCTAACGAATACTTTTCAAGTGGAAGACATTGTAAATTGAAAAAATGCTTTCTGTAGTTATGTTGAAAGTAGAAGCTGCTTTTTAAAACATCCTTCAACAAATTTTAGTGGCTTTTAGAAGAGTTGATTCTAAAAGCAATGCCACGCATAAACTTTACTTTCATTTGGTTGCATCTGTTAACAACATTAGAACTAGATAAAATCGTTCGAAACATAGTGAAAGCTGCAACCACTGGAAAGTCGGAAAAGGAACAACAGCAACAACGAGTCAAATAGAATCAACTGAATGTTTGTAAGAACAAGTGTTTCCATTGTCCACAAAGAATCCTTCAATCGAGAGTAAAAAATAACACGGGGTATTGTATGGACAGCAAGCGTATTGTATGGACAGAAAATCAATGTGGTGTACAAAAGGAGCAGCGTTCTTTATTCTAAGCGACAAGGAGGCGTCGGCTTCATTAGACTCAAACATTTGACATGAACAATGGTGTCGAACAAGAGTCAACACGAGGCCAGTGTCAAGCTAACTTCAACAAGTAATGATATTTAGCTTTCGCCAATATCCAGAGATGACCACATTACGTGAATTATTACAGATTCGAGAATTGTGAAGCGCAACCAATCGTAAGCAGAGGTAAAGGTTTGGAGTACATCAAAATTGCCAGCATGTTCACTGTGTTAGAAAAACATACTGTAGCGCTGCACCCAGTTCAACGTAACGTTCTCAAAGTTGCCACAAGGCACGGATCGTTTGCTGTTGAAACGCCGGATTGTTTGACACTGACAGGAATCCGGTTGATGCTCAAAATTCTCCCAAGACTAAATTTTTCGACCATTCGTCATCTTGAGGGTTGCAGATTTTCGTGTATCAACATTCCTTCAATGAAAGGAAGAATTGTCTTTCTTCGGGAATCAGGCATCGTAGTTTTCTTTGCTCAGATACAATCTTTGACCTCCTCGTTCCACCACGGGGTCCTATTTTCGCCATTACTCGACTTAAAGTGTCGTTTCCGTGGAGAAAATTCAGTCAGAAATTTTTAGAACAGCTCCCACTCCACCTCCTCGTCTGCTTTGCATTTCACTACCTCTGGTAATAGTGGAGATGTACATCTGCCAAGAAAAGTTTTTCTTACAACTTTGTCCGCCGGCCCTTTTTTTCGGGAGCATCTCTTGCTCGTGGACCGCAAAGCCACTATAGTAGCTGTAACTTTGTTCAGTTATAACTTCCCAACCGATAGAGCTGGAGCAGCGGTTCTCAAACGTTTTCATCTCACGGACCCCTAAGTCTTTTATTTATTTTTTGCGGAACTCCAGATACTGTAAACAACAAATAAACAACAGACTGCCTAAGCATAAACAAAATGCACACGTCTTTGTCTTTTACTCGTGCTGTTGTTTCCAAAAAAGACTCATCTAAGGTTCAATGAGATTTATGCTCCTGACAATATTCTCCTACAGGCTTTGATATTCTTGGCTTGAATTTGGGCAAAGCTAGTCGAACATCCATTATGTTATGGACAAAGCTAGTCGAACATCCATTATGTTATGGACAAAGCTAGTCGAACATCCATTACGTTTCGATATTGGGGTTTGATTTTCACCAAATTTGAAACACCAACCTCACTCTGATACAGAACCGCAGGCAGGAAATATTCAATATGGGGTCTTAACGCTTGTGCACGGGGAAGTGACATTCTAAAACTTGACCAAATTTCCTATTTATAATGTTTCATATTTCAATTTGGGGGACTCATTTGGGTGATATAGCCCACCAAAACACCTCGTGACAACGGGACTGCATTGATAGGTAGTAGTGAAAGGAAGGACTTCTCTTTCGATACCATCAGAAGCCACTGTTGTACTGCAAGTTTATATTTTAATGAGGACAAATTTTCAGTTTATTATTTTAATGAGGACAAATTTTCAAACTGTTCATCACTCTAAATTTATTGAATTTTTTTGTCAGTTGATGGACCCCAAAAGATCAATATTTTCACCCCCTGAGGTCCGAGGACCCCACTTTGAGAACCACTGAAATAGAGAGTTGTTCAAACCCTCCACGGATTCGAGAAGTCTTCTAGTTTAGGTTAAAAAAAAATTATTGGGTTTGAGATTTCTTGAGGTGACGTCACAATTCAGGCATGTTCTCTCACCTTTTTGGCTGAAGTTACCTGGCCTCGGGCGCCAACCCAACGCGCCATTTTTTGGCTCTAGTTTTTTGTTTAAATCTAGGCTATCATCCGACTCTGCAAAGACCTCGGTTGGCTTGCTAGCGCATCTGGAGTCAAAATTATGACTCTAAAATCAAAAATTGGTAGAAAATCTACTCCCACCAACGCTGACCCTAGGTATGCTATACCCATGGCCATAATCCCCAGCAGATTGAGCTAGAGAGCTGCTCATACCCTGTAAATTTGTTGAAAGTCTTGTCAAGTCTTGTAGTTTGAAATAAAGAAAATAAATTTATATTTGGATGTCGTTTTTTCGTTGATGTTTACATGATGACCGAATGTTTATGCAAACTTCGTTTGCATTTGATGACGTCATCATCCTTTGGGATCCGACCAAACGAGTTTGGTGGCCCAAAGCTTTATTGGATTCTCGGCTGCAATGCGAGTCTTTAACAGTGGTTTACAACCTTTTTTGTACCACGACCCATAAAAGCAACCCACTATAACCCAACAACCCCATCTGAAATTCGAATAAAGGTAATGAAATACACCTTATACAAAAAAATGTCTACTCGCCACCCTTCCAAAAATGGTTCACGACCCCTTTGGATGTCGCGACCCATGGTTGGAAACCACTGCTTTGGAGGGTTAGATGGACTTTCTAGCGTTTCTGATTCCATAATTATGGCCAAACTTCCAGAAAATTAAATTTGGGAAATCCAACCAATTCTTCCAGAACTTCCTGAAATATTTGGAAATTTTCTGGCCCAAGTTTTGAACCAGATACGCTAGAAAAACAATCAAGAGCTCTAAAGTCTCGTATTACAGCCTAGAATCCAAAAATGTTTTGAGGCACTAAATCGGATCAGTGGTTCAGCGATGACGTCATAAAAAATTGAAAACATGCTCCAATTCTGATGTCATCGACCAAAAACCCCAATCCCAAATTTTGATTTTTTTTATTCATCTAAAGTACAAGACGTCTCGAGTCTTTAGAAGGTTTGAATAGCTCTAGCTCAATCTGCTCCCGAATTATGGCTGTCCAAAGATTGCCGTTAGAAGGCAAATCACACTTTTCCTGCATCTTTTTGATTTTTTTCCAAAACTGGGTTTATGAGCCATAATTCTGGTTCCAGATATGCTAGAAAATCAAGCAAAGGACCTAAAGACGCGGATCATAGCATTGTTTCCATAAAAACTTGAGCCAAAAAGATGCTCGTTTTGTTGGCGCCCAGGGCCAGGTAATCTTTCCCAAACAGGCAGAAACATGCCCTCCATGTGACGTCACCCACGAAAAACCCAAAACTCAAAACGAAGCTATTTTTTAAACATCTTAACTAGAAGACTTGCATAATCCGTAGAGTGTTTGAACAACTCAATAGCTCTATCGGTCGGCAAGTTATTGCTGAACAAAGTTACAGCCACTGTAGTAGCTTTGCGGTCCTTAAAGAGTTAAGTAGACGCTGCTGGTGTTTCAAGATGGATGTTGTAGGCCACCAAGAGGTGATAATTTGAAATATTTGAACCGTTTTTGACATGAACGTACAACATTGCATGCAAAATGTCAGTTGAAACTGTGCATAATTCAATGATTTAAGCACAAATGCAACAGTTTTCTTCACCAGGTGTACTTTGTATCAAACACAGTGAATGGTCCAAAAACTGTAACACCAACATGGACACCATTCCTCGTAGTGGTATAAATTCGTCAACACAACTTGCCAGTTGCGAGATATCAAGAATCCTCAACAATGTCTGGCCAAAGGTTATTCGCTCAACTCTTGATGCTTTTTCCTAGAGTGAAGTGACGTACTAGTTTCCATTTATTAACTTGTGGCAAGATTAGGATTTACGCGTGTTTTTCAAGTCTCCCAAAGACACTCTGCGATGCACGCAGTCGCCTGCCCAACTGCGTAGCAGGCGTAAATGTGGAACTATATTTGTAGATAGCTGGTGTGGGAGACTTTCGGGAATTTTTCTAACTTCTGCCTCAAGCCCGAACGCAGTCTTTCGTCACCCGCACGAAAACGTATGAGCTACTGTTTTGACTGTTTTGCGGATTTCATGGTATAGCAAATGCACAAATTATGTCCTTGGACAATCCTGTTGCGCTATTTTGCACAGCAACCTTTGCGATATCAGGGATTGCCACGGGAATGCATTACTGTGGGCACATTTGTTTAGGAGATGCTTTGAATCTAACACAAGCTCGGTCATATTGCGGTGATTGCACCTGAAAAGGAGGGGCTAAGTGCTGCGTTGTAAACGATTTTGAACTACACGCAGGGCGGACGATATTTCATTCTCTTTTAGCCACAAACCGCATAAATCAAATGTGAATGCCGGATGTGCATCATACGCACAACATGAATTCATTACATAAAGCAAGGAAGTGCTTGTGAAAAAAGCAAATGCGCCAACAATTTGTACTTATTAAAGTACTGTATATGACAGGTGGTGAATCACTTGGTGAGGATTTTTGTAAACTAAAGCAAGCTGTCTATGAAACATTTGTGTCTGAAAACATAGAAAGTAGTTTGCAAAATCGTAAATTTTTGGATGCTTGTTGAATTAACTTCAAATTAAAAATTTAAATTTATCTTTAAAAGTTCATTACAAATTTAATTGTAACTTTTCGTTGCCAAACAAATGTTATTTCACAAACCTTAATCAATATTTTCAATAGTTCGCATTTAGTGCTTTATTTTTAAACACTAACTTTGTAATGGGATCAAAAGCAAATGATTTACGTTACATTAAATGCTATTTTCAAAGCTCACAGTCAATTATGAATTTTTGCAGTTTATGTCCTTTTTTTCAAACGAAAATTCTTCACTTCTACCATGTCCTGAAAAGTCGCCACTACTTCAGGTGGGTGTTTGTACCTAAATCAATAGTTTGGAACTACAGCAAATCATATGTTCATCATGAATGAAGACCTAATGATGATTTAGCACTGTAGCACCGCATGACGCAAATCACAAAAAGTGCTTACGAAGACGAAGACGTAGAACACTATGGAAGTTGACAGAAAATAGTGCTTCCCAAACAGAAATTTTGAAGTAGATCTTGTTATTCCTCAAACGCATTTGAAAGGATGTAATTGACTGTACTAATAAGAAAGTGTAAAATTAGTGATAACCAGTCCATAATCATAATATTGTCAAATATTCGTGCTGACCAAATTTGAAGAGGTGCGATGCCTTCACACTTACTGCAATATTGATTTTGATTATTGATTTATTATAGTTTCGTATGGCTCATCTAGTAATCAGAAAGAATAAAAAGCGCCATCATGCAGAAAAGAAAAAACTTTCAGTGAACATTACAGTGAGTGAGAATATCTGGCAAAATACTGTAACTGATGGATGCAAACACAGAGTGCCACTGTGTGAAACTATTTATAACAAGGCTCAGGCTATGCTTTGTTAATACATTTTTGACAATTTCGGTATGGCTAGTGCCCTTCTTGCAGCAAGTGAGCGTGTTATTCCAACATGTTTTGGGCTAATACTGCTACCACTACCAGACCTGGTTAGTCAAAAGGAGTTTGGTCTAGAGTAGTAGCAGTCGGTAAAAAGTATTTTAAAAAATATCCGACTTCGGGCTGATCTTCTGCTCGCCGATTGTAACTATTTGTGCCAAAAAGTCCGTAAGCTTCACACTTCGCGTTTTTGCACAAGGACTTAGTCTCACAAAATGCGCAAATATGCGCTGCGATGGTATTGACTGATTTATTCACACTACACTCGGCAGTAATTTCCCGTACTGATGCGACTAGAGCAAGTCCCAACATGAAATAAAAACGCATTGTGACTTTAATCCCTGGTAGAAAAGACCCTCGGATATCGCCGCGGCGAACTATTACGATAAAATTAATTGGTCTCGAAGCATGATCGAGCCATGGCAACTGTCAGTACACGAATGACAAATCTGATTTTGGTTCTCAGTTATGTTCCTGCTTCTAAAGCGTTGCACGTTTTGATCCAATTAGTTGGCGGTAACACAGCTACGTGTATTCGTCCTCTACACTAGCGTGGTCCAGCTACAGGCCCGGGGCCACATGTGGCGCGTGGACAGAATTTGTATGGCCCTCGATCTTTCTCACTATTGATTTTGTGTAGATATAAAAGTAGGTAATTTCAATTAGAGCACGGATAACATCTTTTAATAATATTAATAATGTACAGTATTACCGGCGTTAGTCTAGACCAAGGTCTTCAAACTACGGCCGGCGGGCCAAATCCGTCCCGTAAAGACATTTCAACCGGTTCAAGAAGACATTTTGTCGATAATGAAAAAATAATGCACTTACAAAAAATTTATTGATTTCGTAGAATGTAACATGTCCCGAAACAATCCTATTACGTATGATCCTCGAACTGTTGTGTAGTGGCTCTCTGACAAAAAATTTGGAGACCCTCGGCTAGACCGTAGAGAGCTTCTAAAAAATAATCAGCATAAATAGGTTTCCCAACCTGAATTATTTTGCAACAAAAATGCACTCGGTGTTTACAAGCAGATAAATGTGGTAAATGTGTGAGATTGGGCTACATTTTCTGCTATGAAGCAAGTCAAATCCAAAACATCTATCGAATGTCAGGCGAAGCACTGTCAATAGTCTCCGACTTGCTTTCCAATTACAAAATATTTATAACCTCAACAAGAATATTTCATAAAACGGCAGCGCTTCACTGCATTAGTATAAGTGAATTATGCAGTAGGCTATTGTTCACGAAAACTTCATTTCACAGCCTTAAATTGCAGCAATAAAATTTGGCAGGATGTAACATATGCAATTCATTGCATGAAACAAACGGAAAATATGAAAACCTAAGCAGTATAAAATCACAGCCACATTACCACCACGCAACATATTACAGTTGCAGTTACGTAGTTAATTTTATTCATGAATACTTCATGGAAACACATTTGCACTTGCAAATTTCCCAACCTCAAGCAAGTTTGAAACAAGAAAATTTTACACTATTATATCACAGCTACACCACATTACTACCGCAAATCATTTTTCAGTTACAGCTTCATTTTAGTTGTGCACTTTACAGCATCAACAATTTGAGGTTTACCAAAATTAGGGTTAGTTGGAATGGTGAGTTACCACTACTACATGTTCCTAATTTTTAAATGTTTCTAACTCTACACAAATTTGAATGAAGTTGTTTCAGTTTTTAGATTAAAAAAGAAGGAAAAGCATGCTAGACAAAAGTGAATCATAAAAAAATAATTTGTTTATTGCTTTATTTGGGACTGTTTTTGTAGTTCTGGGGAATTTGAATCATTTCCAAGGAACGAAGCTAATCCGCGCCACGAAAGAAAAAATCGTTACTCTCAATATTATACAAAAATTTCAATCCGGCCCGAACCCTGCCTGACCCGAAAATCATGTCCTGACTTTCATCTCTGCAATATTGAACGCTACATTTTCTTGCAATAGGGTGTGCAGTCGCGCTGGTTATTCTCTCCCAGACGAGCAATTATGCCTTTATTTTAATATCAACAATAAAAGGAGTGTTGGTTTCATTCTCAACAGGGAAAGCGTTATGTCCAAGTGAATATCACTGTTCCAATAGTGCAAGACATCAGTGAAGCAAATCCGAACATCAAATTTAGCGGAATATATAAGCCTTCAACCTGCCAAGTAGCAGAAGCGGTGAGTACCTCATACTTTCTGGCCGCCTTTCAAAATGCTGTTGCATTGGAGTGTTCAACGTTTATCCCTAAACCTGCCTGTACAAAAATGTGCATGATTTGCATTCACGTCTCTGTGCACTGGTCGTAATATCTCGGAAAAATTGCAAACAAATCCATTTTACCCAAAAATTGCAACCGCAGCACAATGCTAGAAAGTCATGGTTTGCTGCACATCCAGACCGCAACGTTTCTGCAATAATAGTCTACTATAGCTGGAAATTATTAACATTTAATGCTACTGATCCGCACATACTGTGAATGCATACATGCCGTAAATACACTACGCATCACCAACAGATGAAATATCATGTGATCCAAAACTTGCGAATATTAACCGCTGTAAAAACAACAAAAAGTTGCCAAATGAATATAACTGAAGCTAATGAAATGTAACAAGAAAAGCGAATGTTTCAAGATTAAAAACATTACAAAGTTAATTTTTTCCTCCTATTTCCATTTACGTGTTGATTGTCAGGGATAAGAAGTACCATCTATTTGGCTTGTGTTGGAAAATCACTGTAACGACCCTCTAAAAAATTATTTGTATATAGCGATGGGATTAACTGAAGCATTTTTGCCTCCCGAATCACCTGGAGATCTTCAAGCGTCGTTTGCTCCACATTTCGCCTATCTCTTCGAAAATTGTAAATCCTTATGAATGTATTGAAACTCGTGTTTCTGCACCCTAAAAATCACATGAGATAAAAACAATGCGCAAGTATTGGTTACAACTTTCCACACAAAATGAATGAGACGCGAAATGTGCTCAAAACTAGAATGAGCAACCCCGAAATCCCCTTTCTTGACAATACACGCTTCTCTTTAGCGCACATGTACTGCCACGTCCACACATGCTTGCACACTCGTATTTTTGGGAATAAAGTGATGCATGATGCCGCGCCAGCTTGAATCTCGAGCTGTGGTGAGCTGACACTCACAGAGGGTACAAACCCGTACTCAACAGCATTGGCCTGTGGCCTGACACTAGAGATGTCACAGGGTCACATTTTATGACACGGATCAACCCATACCCATCACAACCAACCCGTAACCCAATGCGTACCTGCAACCCCTCCTAAATTTGGCCTGTATCCAGCCTGGCCTATAAAGAAGGAAATGCTTATTTTGCCTCATAAGGTAAAAGCACTGTTTGGGCCATTATACCTGTACATCATAAGATCAAATTTGGCAATTTGGGTTGGTACAAACAAATTATTTTGAAATTTTTAAATATTTCACAAACATTCTTTGAACTTCATCTTTTACTGGTAAACGTCAATTGATTCAAAATTCGGTTTTGTAGCACTTATACTGGTTGGACAGCAGTTTTGTGTGCTCTTCCCAATCAATCATGCAGCACTGCAAATGCGAACTAATCTATATTCCACTGTCAGTAATTCAATTTCAGAGAACCTAGCTTCCCAAGACTTCTGAAAGCGCTACAAACGAATACGACCACTGCCACACCATTAGAGAGCGTACTGTCCTCAGCGCAACGAGCACACAACACACACACAGCATAGAGTCTATGCGTTGTTTGCTCACATCACGCCTCGCAAAGCGTAGAAAAACTCATAGCAGATACATTCGATCTTCTGGTGATAATTTGATTATTTTGCCGACATTTCGCCCAGCTATTGAAGTAGGCTTCCTCGGGGCAATGTTTTGTAACCACATATAACATGCAACTTAGCAATAACAGGAAACAATGAGCAGTATGATGCAAAAACTGACCATCACTTCATAGGAAATTGATGACAGTATGCCACTGAAAAAATCTTCAACGCAGATGGAGATGCATCGTTTGGGTCCTCATTGTCCATTATCAGGATTCATCATCAAAACAACCTTATTCAATATCATGTAAACACAGTAAAACCGGTTGAGCCCGTCAATCTTTTCATGGTACTTGCTGTTCATATGCAGCTTGTTTTTTGCAGTACAGTGCACTTTTTCTTACCCAATAGACAAGAAGCTAAATTGATCAGAATAAGAGAGAAATTGTGTTATCTCCACAGATAGCAGTGCTTTCACAAACTTCTATATGATGCTACAGACAAATGGGTGAACCATTCAGTGGTAATTAACCCATAAAATAACTCACTGAAGTTACTGAATCCTGATGCCTTATGGAAAAGCAGAAACAACAACTCACACCTTCTGGGTTGTTTGACGTGCAAAACAATTTAATTTTAACCAACAGCAACAAAATTAACCCCTGCTGTTTTTAATAACAAATGTTCTAGAAGGTTCAGGCGAAAGTTGCAACTTTTGTCTGAAACTCAGCTGTGCTATGCACACACTGTAACGCGTCAAAAACACCAGTTTATCATTTTAGGTACTGTATTTTGAAATGCGCATTGTTATTTGCAATAGACCCGTAAATTTACACCTAAGATTCATCCAGGAAAATACTAATTGTCTGGAAATTTCCGGCCAAACCTGCGATTTTTCAATGGAAACCAAATGTTCACAAAAACTTACATGCTTTAAGTAAGCCACCAGTTTGTTCTACAAATCACTTTCATCGGCAAAACGTTACTCTTCTGAGACTTCAGCAGAAACACAACTCCTTGCTTGATTTCTATGCCCTCTGTAAAATTGCCTTCTGTGTCTTGGATATCAACACTGTGGGAACCTGGGACTGTTTTACCAGAAATATGTTTTTGTTTGTTAAAATCTTCAATCAACAAAATTCAAAATTTATTTAAACAAAATCAATTTTAAATCACGCAATGTTTTACACATCTGAAAAAAAATTTTCATTCAAACATGCAAGGTTTTGGTTTTCAAATCTTGACTGCATCCACCTAAAGAACACGAGGAATATTTTTAGAAATATGTAAAATTTGTGGAGTTGGACTGTTTACAAGAAATTTATCCGTAATTTCAGAATTTATTTTTGTTAATATCTAGGACTTCCCTGCGTTGCAATTTGCAGGTATGAACAAACTTAATCAGTGTCTTTGCTTTGAGTTTGTTGAACATATCAGTTTCAATCACTTGAGATTAATTTTTGTACTTGAAGATATCCGATTACACTTCCTATCTCGATATTTTGTGGTTTTTATGTTTGCCACGTATTTTATTTCACCGCACTGGCGCAGGATGAAATAAATCATTTGCAGTGTACTTTTATTCTGTTTACGGGTAACGAGGAAAATGTAATATTAATTCTCCGTCTTGTATAAACTACATTATAGTTTTGAAAAATAATGATTGACACTAATGCCTCTATTTCTTTTGCTGCGATGTCCATGAATAGATTGTACAGAAACGTAAAATTTGCATGTATTCCACTCTTTCACCTCTGCAAAAGATTTGACGAGGTGCCCGAAGTAGTTTTACCAATCGCATAACTACGTGCTACTTTCAATAAATAAACTCTCCATGATCATTATTTGAAATCTTTGTATGTTGCTGTATTCATAACAAGGTTGCCATTGTGATCCCATTCCGAAACCGAGAAGATCATCTGCCAATCTTCCTTCATTACATGCTCCCAGCTCTGCAACGGCAACAGACGAAGTTTGCAATATATGTCATTCACCAGGTCTGTCAAAAGATGATCTTTGTGCAATATATGTGACAAATATTTGTTTCTGTAGCTGAAATCTTTCTCAAGTTAAGCGTGTAATTTATGAGGTAGAAGGGTTGAATTCGAAAATTCTCAAAGTGTATGCTGTACAAATGTCGAAATGTACAAGCAAGGATCCAATAGGGGGTAACTTTGACGTAACGTACAGTCAAACGCAAATTGTAATGTTGTTTATGAAATAAAAAAGAAAAAATTTTGTCTTACACAGTATTGAGGAGGACATGTTTGGCAGACGAATATTTCAAAGATATTTTGAACCCTTTCAGGCCCACAGCAAGGGCGTTACAAGGAGGCACATTTGGGTGGGGAAAATGCCATTATTGCAACTGACGTCTTCCCAAATGTCAAGAAACTAACGGCCGCGAAGGATGCATGTTATTATGAAATCCAACATGAAAGCTCAAAGGATTGACTTGAATAGAACTCGTTTGTGACTTGTGCAAGTCATGCTACGTGACGTTACGGAGTGGCACTGAAATAATTACTGCGATGATCGTTCACAAAACAAAAATAGGTTCAGGGGGGTATGCGCTAAGCTTGGACCATCTCCCTCGCTAGAATCACTGGAAAAGTTAATGCGAAGTGCCTTGAAAGGCGTTTTCGTTGAATGATTGAACCAAAGCTGATGGATTCCTAGTGCAGATGTCGTCCTGGTCGCAGCACTACCGACCACCATTTCACTCTCCAGCAAATTGTTTCCAAATATATTCGGAGGAACACAAAGACGCAAGCGTCTGAATTTTCGACGATGAGAACACATAACCGGGTCCTTAGATGACAGTGCACGGAATGTTGCTGTAGTTCTGTGTCAACGGTCGCTTCTCGTTGGCCGTCAATATGTGTTCTCAAGTCAACGGCAGCTTCTGAGATAGCGGTTCATTACGAGGAGAGGAATTCGCTTTATTTATATATATATTAGGGCTGAATTAGGTTGTGTATGCAATTAGTACAGTAGATTTTATAAACTAACTTTTATCAGAGAAATAAGGTAATTTATTTTGATTGCCACGGTAAACACGTCTTCTTTCATTAGTTCCATACATCCAATAGTAGCAGTTCCGATTCCATGTGACCATTTGGATTTTCACCCGAACCTGGTCACTTTTCTCAGTTTTAGTACGAAGAAGTATACAGTAAATGATCCAGGCCTGATTCGCATTACCAACGCTATAAATTCTTTTGTGGAGATGTACTGCAGTTCCTTTATGTTATTGACGAAAACGAATTTAAAAGCATGTAACATGCAGTTGATGACTGGTGATAATCCCAAGTCAAACGTTTCTATCATTCCAGTCGAAACATTCCACAACGCTGATATAACTGGAATGCCAGCAGAGATTCAGCGCATATTGGTGAAAGAAACTCAGCGAAACCAGAGAGACTTCCTTGAGCGTTAACAATTGATCTGATAGATAGATGTGCAGCTAAATTGTCATCATTGTTCATTTCCTTTGGAATTGGAAGTAACAGAAAGCTATGATGGTTCGCAGACGATACAAAGACCATCCCAAATATTCCTATAAAACATGAAAATCTATTTTGCTTTCTTTCAGAGACTATTTCAAAGAAATGTAATCGTGATTGCATTCGTTATTACTTTCCATATAAACGTAAGCGACCACATTGCGATTTTTCACATTTTTAATACTGATCGGGCGCGTCGCATGTAATCGTAATCGGTTACTTATATGATGTATTTGCCCCGTGTCTGGTTTCAACATCTCAAAAATGGTGTCCTAGAGGGATCCGTATAGGCACCTCTTTTCAGCATCTACATCTTTGACATGCCAACTGCGTCTCTAAAAATATGGATGCGCCGACGATGCAGTGACACAAGCGGAAAAAAGGAGATTTTATAAATGGATATACAAAGCGAACGTAGTTATGCGTGAGCTAAATCTCTCTTTAGCGACAAAACTTTCAAACACCAATATTTGCCTCTTTTGAAGTATGCCTTCATAATCCGATCCTCACCTATGATTGTGAATCTTGGCTAATGACTGAAAATAACCGCTGTCCCAAGCAAATTAGTAGTGATGGGATATTTGTAAAACGTTCACGGGGTGACGCTTCTCAAAAAAATGCGCATCTTCGAAATTCGTGAAGCTTTGAATATTGAGCCACTTTTTCTCCAAACAGAGATATCTTGCCTGGAATTTTTTGGCCACGCAATCGGAATGCTCCCGAAAATTTCAGAGAAGCAGGTCCTGCTAGCTACACTTACTGGAAAGTGATATTGAGCAAGGACAAGGTGGTTTGCTTACATCTTTTGTCTGGCTTGGCCACATCTTGG
>JGI24021J15306_10002354_pt1 | contig 20286 bp, 10 predicted proteins | sample Ectturendosymbi1_FD_15306 | JGI IMG/M metagenome (IMG submission 15306)
ATTTGAACATCTCGCGACCTAAGCCTCAAAAAACATATAAAAAAATAATGATTGCACGGATGATTTTTGGCAGCAAGTTGCTAAGTTCGTTATTAATGTCAGCCATCCCGAGGCGTACCGTTGTTGATTTTTGGAGCCAGGGAAAAGAAATAAATATCGCGTCTCATGTGCGAACCTAATGCCTTTCGGAGCATATGAAATGTATTGAAGAAAGTACTTGCGACATTGTTGGGACTTTTCGGCCACCCCAAGTGATGCGGCGCCCGGTGCGTTGCGCCCTCCTTTCCCCCCTCCTTACGCCCCTGCAGTCATCTACTCTTTTCTCAAGTGACTACGCTATAGACAGACACAGACAAGTACTTGAGACATTGTTGGGACTTTTCGGCCACCCCAAGTGATGCGGCGCCCGGTGCGTTGCGCCCTCCTTTCCCCCCTCCTTACGCCCTTGCAGTCATCTACTCTTTTCTCAAGTGACTACGCTATACACAGACACAGACAAGCAGTGGCAACGTTCAAAATACAGTTGATACACAACCCCGATTTGGATCGCCTCTGTTCGACCCATTTTTCGACCCTTCTCTACCCTTGTTTGGCTTTCGACCCATAATTCGGGAACCGCTGGGCTAGATCAACTAACAAATCTTGCTTTAAGAGGTGACGAGAAGTATGCTTTAGTGCAGAACCGTAGTGATAATCGATAGTGGCTTTGTTTTCGTAAATACACAACCGTTTTCACGCTTGTGGACTGAGTGGTCAAACGTATGCAAGTTTGTTTAGAGGGCATATGTAACTTTTCCGAATTTACAAAATTGTCTTAATCATATTTGCGACTTATATCGCTAACTCTAAACAGTCATGCAAATACCTAATCGTTTTTTGGTATCAAGTTCAGTGCAAGTAACACGCAAAAATTATAACACAGTCGCATTTCATAGCGTGTAATGACGTAACATCAAAGCATTTTTCAAAGGCCTTGAGGGACTTTGGACAAGATCCACGTCTCAGTGGCGTAGCCAGCCCAAAAATTTGCAGGGGGCCAAAAAATTTTGGAGGGGCCAAAATGTTTGATTTTAGGCGAATAACACTATTTTGCTTGGAAAAACGCCTCTCAAAGCACAAAATCGCTATATTTTCCAAAAATTTTTGGAGGGCATGGCCCCTTTGCCCACCCCTGGCTACGCCTATGCCACGTCTTACATGCGCGCAAGTTTTGTAGACCTACTTCGGAAGTCGTGTCTTAGAGCAAAGTCGCTACTCGGCATCGATTGAACGGTGCTGGTGCACATCAGAAGCGTGGAAATATAAAAAGCGCAATCATAATGGCGGCCACCATGACTTCTTGCTAAAGTGCAATATTGGTTGCAAAAAGCAGATCGTGCACTTAAAAGCATCGCGATTTTCACAAGGGCTTTTGCAAGAAAATTGTACGAGCAAATGGTGGCTTTCATCCAAAGNAGGTGCTTGGAATTTTACTAAAAACCAACTTTTCATGGATTATGGTTTAAAAACAAGAGGCATTAAATATTTAAATGTTGGGACTTGGTTGTTGTTTGCCCCCCTATCAAGATTTCTGGCTACGCGTCTGGCTGAGGCTAACCTTGCCTTACACACATTCACGGATGCTTTCATCCTAAGGTTGTGGTAATTCGGTGTTTTGTGAGACAGTATTTTAAAATTTTTACAATATTTCATTTCGTTATATGTAAGCGCGTTTATGCAGTTTTTTTGCAACCAAGTTTGTATGAGAAGGTGGCAATTGCATTTTTCGTAGAAAATNTGAATGCATCACGTCAGACGTACAGTTTGGAAACCGAGTGAGACAGGTTAATGCTTCCCTGTAAAGACGTATTTTTTACAAGAAATTTCTATTCCTCTCTGAATAAGTTGTACTATAGATTTGATACAAATACTATACCTGTATCTTTAAAAGCACCACTACCGTCAACTCCACTCCGATATATATTCTACAAACAANAATTTGTCACGCCAAACACAAAGGCACTGGCGTAGTTCAGCCAATCGCAAACGTTTTCAGAGACGTAGCTGTGCGAACTTACATAAGGTAGACAGAGGCTTATCATTCCTCGAGAGACAGTCAATCGTCTGCAATGTTTCCTTGGTGATGCTGTCAGTTTAGAAGTTCTTTATAATTAAAGGAATTTTTGTATATTCGCAAAAACATTTGCGCTACACCATTTTCTCGAAACACTGCCAAAGCTGTGTTCATCGCAAACCTTTTTACACCTGTTACTGTGCAAGATACCATGAATTATGAATTGATTATTTGATAAAACGTCTACTAAAGGTCACTGCAATAAAATATACAACTTTCAAAATTTCTTTTAAACAATTTGTAAAAATGTATTAATCATTTTTACAATTTCACAGTTTTGCTCCAAATAAACGTTTCCATATTGTCAGACAACAATTTTTTTTGAGAAATGTTTCACCATTCGGTCTACAAACTTTGCGTAGAAAAAAACGCACTTATCGTTTTGCCTCGAGCTGTTGATTGTACAGAACTTACCCATTCATACCATTCCAAATCTTTGTAATTACTCTTTTTATTGCAAACAGCGAAAAGCAACCTGCAAGGCAGTCACAGATCCTCACTACATGACTTTTGATCGCAAGACGTTTGATTCCATGGGAATGTGCTCTTACATTATGGTCAGGTAAATACCCACATTTAGAAACATGACGAACTTTAAAGTATAAGCTGTGATTGATTGTACTTTCAATCAAAAAATCGTCTTGATGTAATTTCATAGTTTTGTGATTACTGACTTTATTTGAACAAAATATCTTTTTTAAGCAAAACGCAAATTAAGAAGATATAGTTTGAAGTTGTGGGGAGGCCGAACAGCTTGATCCTTGGCAATGGTACAGTGGTGGGAAGATAAAGAAAATTTAAAAGTGCTGTAGCAACTGATAATGAAATGAAATCAACAAGTTAAGATCTAAGTGATTTCAAAATCTTTGATATCTCTTTTTCTAAATTAAACATATTTTTTATATGATACATAGACAGTATAATGTGGAAATCACTTGCACGTAATGGTGTTCATGTCTTGACGGCAAATATTTACCGGTCTTCTCAGCGGATGAGGCTGGACTTACACTGTGTCGAAAAAAGAAAAGAACGAAATACTTCTGTCTACCACCTTTTCTTCACAAACGCAGCACAAATGATGGATCTTCAGCAAGCAACAACAGATTTTGATGGTGCAAAACTTTTTTTCAGAAATAAGGCAAACGCTACCAACTTAAACTTTACGGTTGTTGCTGTGAACGAACAACCAAACCCATCACAAATTGTCTCTCACGTCAAGGAGGTCTTTGTCCATTTTGCACAGAATATGACGATGCGGTTCATGGCTGGCCCAGTGCTTCAGGTGAGAAGAAAAGCTTACTGTATATTCATATGCTCGAGAAAGTTGAATGTGCAACTGCCGTGAAGAGATATCTTTTGCAAGGCTTGTGTTAGTTTTCGAAGGACCACTTTAGATATTGATACTTCCACGAAGAAAAACTTCCTTATCCTAAATCGTCACATTTTGACTTCGTAGTTTCATCGCATTGAGCATACGAAAAGTGACAGAAGTGTGTGACAGAAGTGCCATTAGTTAACTGTATAAATAATGTGATTTTGCAGCTCAATGGAGTTGCAGTCAATCCGGGACTGAAGCGCGACGGCGTAGAAATTCGAAAAGCTGGAAGGTTCGTTTTAGTTGATTGGGACTTTGGACTAACAGTAAGATGGGATGGAGAAGACAGGTGAGAGGCCAAGTATTGTGTGTATTTAGAAATTTCCTTTCATAAGCAAATTAACCGCGTAACTTGAGGAAATGCGAAGGAAATCGTACTACAACAATCAAAAGATTTGTGCATATCGTGCAATTTTTTTCTAATTTTCTAAAGCGTTGAAAACAATATTGTAACGTAAGTTTGTTAACAACGGTGGGCACCAGTATATGTTGTAGCGATTTACTTTGCGAGCCACTTGTGTTGAGTCCCCAAAACACGATTACTCTGAGGCAAAATTTCCTGTTTTGTTTATCTGATGTTTATCTCCGTAATAAATACATTTGCAACCGACAAATGTCTGTGAAAATATTTCTTTTATTTTGCCACAACTCACTTACATTCAAGGTTAAGAATCTCTGCATGGAGTCCTTTGCGTTATCAAGTTGAAGGCGTATGTGGCAATTTTGACGACAATCAAGACAACGACTTAACAGGTTCAGACGGGCAGCAATACAGTTTACAGAACGTTGATGAATTCGTTAATTCATGGATTATTGAAGGATATGGCGCTGAAGGGTGAGCTAAAGCAAAATTCTTTCTTTTGAAAAACATCATGGACCTATTTGATGAGCTCCGTGAACGCGGTGAAAGAATGTTTCAAACAGGAACAAACGATTTTCAGAATGCCATAAAAAATTCCCAAATGCAAGTTTTGACTTATTTACCTAAGTTAGGAAATTTTCCCATCTCGGTGACTCATTGCAGCTGATTCGAATAAAGTTAGTACAACCGAAGGTAGGTTTTAAGGCAGCATAATTTTCTGCATTTTCAACGATTGAAAGTAAACCTGTCGTGGTGGTGCTGTCCATCGTGGTCAATCGACTTGGCACAGTAATCTTTCAAGAAAACGCATTATATTGTGTTTTGTTTATGCATGGAATTGGCCCTTGTTTGTAGTTATCATGTCGACTACTGCGCGGTTTCACGCTTTGCGCTTAATTCATTGAACTATTGCAGACGATGAATACAGTTGTCTCTGAAATGTCCCACATCATTATATTTAAATCTGTCGTTGTTACATCGTCGTTGAATTTTAATACCATTCAAGATCTGAGAATAAACCGTCGCTGTTTCAGGTGTCCCAGGAACATTCGGTCCGATGTCCTTCCCCGGCCTTGTGCGGATCCCGACGTTCTCGCCGCACACAGGAACGCCTGCTTCGTAATTGCTGACCCCAATGGACCGCTGAAAAACTGTCAAGCGATAGTAGATCCAGAAGCTTCATTTCAAGCTTGCGTTTATGATCAGTGCGCGTACAACGGCGATCCTAAGCAAAAAGATAGGATCATCTCATCGTATATACTGACTTGCTTGGACGAAGATGAAGATCAAAACGAGGGGAATGTAACCATCACTGTTCCCGACTGGAGAAAGCTGGAAAACACATGTTAGTTTTATGGACCTATTGTTAGCACATGGGTTTCATATTGATTTATGTACTTTTCGTAAACTCTTTTGCTGTTATGGGCTTTGATAAACCGGTTTGTTTTCTCCAACCTTTGATCCATTCAAATGGACATTAAACAAAACGCAGCTAAGAACTCTAATATTTATTGTGGTCTGCATGCAGCTACACCGGAATGTCCACCTCACAGTGTTTTTGTCAACTGTTTGCCATCGTGCCAACCGAGCTGTGACGATCCAGATTCTTCAATATGTCTTTTAAACCCAAGGATTTCAACGACATGTGTAGAAGGTACCTAACAGACCAGTTACAAGATAATCTACTCAGTCTGTGTGCCGTAAGTTTCAAGTTGCAGTAGGTAATAGAAAATACTGTAGTAAGCGTTTGTTTCGATGAGGCATTCAACCGTACGTTACGAAGCTACAGTATTATAGACTGGGAAACCACAACTAACTGCACTTGGAGGGAAAACTTATTTTCTTTTAAATCGTCTATGCATCACTATTACGTAAACTATTTAACTTATAACAACAACCAGTAAAGAAAACTTTGTCCCTTTTCATGCTCAATTGATTTCGCCCAAAAGTTGGAATAGCCGTTTCATCCGACAGTGAAACATAGAGAAACATTTCTTCCGCCTGAAATATAGAAAATCGTGTACATTAGTATGAACAATGTCTTGTGCGTTCCAGGTTGCCAAGCTCTTGAGGGATTCTTGCAATCAGGAGATCAATTTGTAACATTACGTCACTGTGGCTGCGTGATGGATGGTGAATACTACAAGGTAAGCTCGAGGCTCATGCACAAACCTCTCTTATGTCTGCTTAGAATTTTCTTGTATGTCTATGGCTTTCTTTTCTTTGTTCTGCCTTTAGTGCTATGAACCATGAGCTTTAGATAAAAACAAGTAGATATATTACACCAAACTTCATTTTTATAACGTAGTTAGTAAAAATATATGCTGTAATTCTTTTTCTAGTTTGTTTTCCGAGCTGTTAACTCTTCTCATGTGACGTATAACTTTACCCGGACCTTTCGTAAAAACTCGTTTGCGCAGAGTTGAATGTACTGCAGTGAACGGTACTGGTCGTTCTAACATTTTTATAGTTTATGGATTATACATCTGTTCATAATGATTCTAAAAACTTCAAATCCTGAAACCAACTTCCTAAATATACAGCAATTGATATCCCACCATTATCAAAATATCTTGATCTTTAACTTTTGTTCAATATGCTGTGTCCAGAACGGCCAAACGTTTTTGACAAGCAATTGTTCATCCACCTGCACTTGCAATGCGACTGAGGTTACATGTGTTCCTGCTGGATGTACCGACGGCAGAGAATGCAGAGCAAACAGGAATGGAGATCTTGCGTGCTTACCGCTAAGTAAGTGCACCGTGGCATTAAGTTTGAAGCAGAATTCTTTATCAAAGTAACACAAAGAGTGATACTATCGTGGTTAACTCACGGCAGGTCTTCTACAGATACAAAAGCAAGATTTTTACAGATTTATTCACAAGTGCGAGGTTTTGATGCTTCGCTCCGAACCAAGATGAATCCATCCGAAAGTTGAACACTTAGCACGTTTTTGCAGAAACTGTCATGAGTCTATCGACAGTAGAGAAATGAAACATTTCTTTCAGCTGAAGCCTGCGAGGAGTGGTCTCGTTTCAAAAAGGTGTAGTGGTCCAACACTTAGAAACACGTGCAAGTGAGCTGACATTGAGTGCCGCTGTTTCAGAATAATAAAGAGTTTATTGAAAGCTGATAAACAACTTGAATTTCTACATGCTAGGTTTGTCAAAATTTCAGTGAAGCAATTGGAACTCAAGCTCTTTTCTCTATATTCACAAGAACACGTTCTAAGCACTCTGCACTCTGGAATATGCTCTCAAATGTAATAGTCGTGGTGAAAAGAAACGCAACAAATCCTCCTTGAAAATTTGATATCAAGCGATGAAATCAAGACCAAAGTAGGATCACTTTTTTGTGAAATCTCCTAAAACAGTAATCTGTTACCCCAAGCACTGGCACTTTCTCCTTCTATGTTTTCTGTAAATAAGTTGGGTTGATTTTGTAAATGTCTGACTGTTCTGGTTATATAATAGTTGGCAGTTGTGAACCAGCCCTGCAGTGCAAATCTATTCCAAGAAGTTTTCTAAAGCCCTGCAAAGACTTTTGTAAAGGTGTTGCTGATGATACTGTAAAGGCTTATATGTTTTATTAATGCGCTGGATGTGTCTGCATGAAACTCGGGTCATTGTATCTAATCTACAAAAGAACTCTTTTTCATAAACCGTATTGCGGATTATTTGCAGCCAGAATTTGTGTGCTTTTTCATGCTCTTGTAACAAGGAGCCAGCGTTTATTCGGTTGACATCTCTTAACATCTTTGAGACGTTTCCAGATACTGGACCTAATGCATTTTAGTAGTTCACCACCAGTTTGCCCAACACCCATGTGGTTCTTTCCGGTTCTGATGAGCATGCCGGTAACAACAGCACAAAACAAACTTTGATGAGCATTTTTTAACAAAAATTCAGCTACTCTTAATCACTTTTGAAACGCTCGGAGAAAATATCTACCAAAAGCTTTTCATAACTGCCTATGTACCACGCGAGGTTTATGTGAGGGAGTTACGGTGCTATCAATTGTTTGTAGAAACTTGCGTCATACTGACGACAAAACTACCACATACTGTCAGCTGACAAACTTTAGATAGTCACTCTAAAGCACCAAAACTGAGTGAAGATTATAGAAATAAATAAACTCGAAACAAAGTACTGATCTCATAAAAATTGATGGGTGAATGTTTTTTAACCTTGTCACAAACTGTTTACCGCATAGCTTCGGAAAATTTAAAAAACAAAGTAAAATCAAGGATCGAACCGAGAATTGATGTATAGTTTGAAACATGTTTTATCTGCAATTCATTTTTATTTTCACAATACGACTCATTTTATCAAAATTAACTGAAGCAATATGGAAATTCGAGCGTAATTTTACCAACAACGGACTTATTTTCGTTGGAATGAGGTGATCTTGCGTTTATTATTTTGCAGTGGTAGATTCCGAATTAATGAAAGTGTGTTAAATGCAGCCAATGCTTTGCTTCTTGCAGGAAAAAAGACTTGCAAAGTGTGGGGCAATGGCCACATCATCACCTTTGATGATCGCGCTTATGACCTTCGCATGCCGTGTTCTTACACACTCGCTTCTGCCGGGGGCGAAAACAACCATGGTGGTGTAACAATACAAATGACGAGGAGCGCAGACAACGCCACAACGATTGAAGTCCAATCAGTGAACATTACCTTCAGTGGTTTTAACACAACGGTCACTTTGATGAAAACAAGTCATGGAGTTCAAGTTAAGGTAGTGACATCTTGTGGGGCAACAAAAAACGTATAAGGAGGTGAAGTAAATGGTTTAAGCTAATTGATGTCATTATGAGCACAAAATAACAGAGATGGGCTGATATACTCTCAGATCCTAACATCTTTGCGCAGAAGATGTGAGACTCTGAGAGTTTATCAGCCCAACTGTGAGAACGAAAATTAAATTTACTCTCATAATGATTTTCATTTTCACGGGATTCTTAAAAAAACATATTTGAAGTCAATGCCTAATTTTAATTCTCTTATTAAGGAAGGTACATTCAACCAAACTAATTCCAACGACGAACATAATGATATTTGATAAAGCTATATAAATATTTTGCAACTATTTCCATAGTGCATTAAAAATGAAAAAAACGAACTGGCTTCAATTTCACGATTTCACCTTTTAATAACTGGTGTTGATCAGATAAACGAAGAAAATGCTCGCCTGGAATGGAAGCTTGTGACGAAAGACGGTCATCAGCTGCTCGTGCAAAAACGAGGCCGCTTCATTGTTCTATCAACCAGTAAAGGTCATCGAGTGGAATTTGATGGAAATCAGCTTTTGCTTAAACTTCCGGTTACTTACTTTGGATTGGTGAGTGTTTGCTGCCTACTCCCTATCCGGGTAATCTTTAACAATTTACAGTATTTTGTTGGATTTTGTAAATATTTTATTAACCATGTTTGTCAGGGAAACATGTTTCAAAGGCCATTACACCATTTTCTGCTGTTCAAACATGCTAGATATCAATTGTTGCGGTGTCGATTGTTTGTGCCACCAAATGCACTTTTAATTTCTCCTGACAGATGCGTTGTTGCTGCTATCAAATGTATCGTGTTAACACGTACTATCCAGCTTGTCAATTTGTGGATAACTTGCTTCAAATTTACAAATTATAGAGTAACTAATTTTGTGATTTTAGAAGGGTTGGAAGGCCAGAATGTAACACATTATAAGCGGAAGATTGCTTTTAGGCTTGTTAAATTTTTATTTAGTAGAAAGCAAGGATTTTGTTTACTTTCGAACTTGGTATCACGTGTTATCAGGTGCGCGGGTTGTGCGGCAACTTCAACGGCGATCCACAAGACGATCTTGTAACTCTTGACAGAACTGTGACGAACAATGTCGAGCTATTTGCCAACAGCCACAAAACTAAGCACTGTCCAGAACTTCACGTCGCTCCCAACCTTACTTGCACATCAGACGATCATCTGGGCTGGTATGCTGTGCTTTTTTATAGGATTTTGAGCAGAAACTTGAAATCAGACATGACTTTTCTATTGGAGGCTATGATCTGTTCGAATGTTCATGGAATAACAATCAGTCAAGCAGCACTCAACAATCTTTTCTGTTATTATATAACATTAGTAGATAATTCTGCGTGCCACTGATTCATTTCCAAGTGATAAAACTAATGTGTGAAAAAGTCTCAGTTGACAAATGAACAAAACACTGACAATTGTAATGCTTGTTTCGAAGTGCAAAATTTTGAATAGCGCAAAAACATAGATTTTGAAATCATGTAGGTACGTTGCTAGTCATGTACAACGACGTTGTTTATTTCCAATTTTCTCGTGAAGGTTAGCACCAATCAGGTATAGTTTTGGTACATGGAAATATTTTACAGATATAGTTCTGCCGTCGGTACCTGGAAGTATTTCGCGCGATAAATACTTACCATGTTCAAAAGAAACGTTTTGCTTGGGCAGAGTTGCTCGCAATACGTTAACTAGAATATTCGTGAGAAGACAAAAAGAAAAAGTAATATAGCAACTGCGACTTGAAAACACAGGAAGGAAGTTGAGATGTGTGGAATTATAACCAATACAAGTGGACCTCTGTCGGCGTGCAACAGAGTAATACGCTCGTCAATTTCAAGAAGATACCAACAAGATTGCATTGCAGACTTGTGCAACGCTCACGGTTCCCAACGTGCATTCGAAGCAGTAAGTGAAATTTTAATTGTGTTACTCAGGACCTTCACTTTTTGCTTGTAATTGAATGAGTAGTGGTCATCGTTGGAGCAACATTTTGCAATACGTCATCACTGAACATGGCTATGCTATTTGTTGCTGTAATATGAAACCTTTATTTCAATAACAAAAACACTATTAATGGGCGCTCCCCGACACGAAATTGCATTCATAAAAATCACCTTGTTTCTCACATTGGCCAAAAGACTAAGAGATGCGTTGACGAAAGTAACGCCAGTTGCTGAACATGCAGGTCATTGCGTCGTACGCTCACCAGTGCTTATCTCAAGGAATACGCCTTTGCGACTGGCGTAAAGCGTTGGACTTTCCCCTTTCTTGCCCGGATAACACTCATTACGAAGGATGCGCACCAGCATGTCCACCAGTGTGTGGGAGAATTCCTGATTCCGATGATGACGAGTGAGTGGCATTAGTTTTTTCAAAAATTCCTTAAATATGTTGTGTACATAAAATGCAAATGAAAACAGTGACTCCAAAAGTTGGTGTTAGAAGTGATGATCAGTGCACTTTTCACTGTAAAATGTGCATTTGCAGCGGTATGATGCTGCTGATGACAAGCGAGGTATGTCCTTTGTTGACAGCAAGCCTCAAGGCAACCTCTTTCGTTTTTTCCTGTGTCTGGTATAATCGATTGCATCAACAAAACCTGTCAATCGCTTTGTGGCAAACACTGTACCAGTAAAAGGTACAGCTAAATGTAGGTGAAAATTCGTTTGGAAATATTTATCAAACAAATTTGTTTTGCAGTTGCACTTTCGCGGAATACTGTGTATGCAACAAAGACTACGTTCTTAAAGATGGTGTTTGCGTCCCTGCGCAGTCCTGTGGTTGTCAAAAGAACAACGTTACATTGCCATACGGTGATTAACTATCCTGTGTTAAAATTGTGTCTTGTCTCTTTGCGGGTGCAATTCGCATCACTTTTTTCGAACCAAAACGCTTATAGTTGCAAATAAATCAGACTTCCATACTGCAGTTTTCTCAAATGAAGGGGTATTAAAAGAACTCTGAAGCTTAGTTTTTGTGCAAGCTTGCAAACTTTTGGTAAAACACTTGCCGCGAACGATTTGGCCTTGAAGGAAAATTTGTCTTACGCCTTGTCTATAGGAGCAACATTTATGAACGAAAACTGCACTCAGTCATGCACTTGTTATGGTCAAGACAGGATAGTGTGTCAAACAGTGCCAGGTTGTCGGAAAAGTCAAATTTGTCGTCCAGTGCGAGATGGAGCCCACGCCTGTGTTCAAAAACCCCGGGTGAGTCTATAAACTTGTTTACGTTCTTTTGTTGCCTTGAAAATGAATCTTACTTAGAAACGACCAGAGTTTACTTTGCAAGCGCGAGAAACAAGCTTTATAGGTTTTGTCGATATTGCTTGTCTTTCTTCACTCTCGAGGTAACGGTTCCACTTTTGGAAGCTGTCACACACCAAATCTACAGTAGTTAATGCTTCCCGACATCTGTGACGTTTTAGGAGAATTCAATGATAATAAGAGTTTTGCAATTGTCTGAACGTTAAAATTTGTAGGATCAACCTGTTTAATCAAGCGTGTGTAACGTGCTGATACCCTACAGCACACTTATTTCACACCAAAGTGCCTGAACATTGTATAAACAGATAGCCGTTCGGCACTTCGTTTCGAATTTGCGCACATATTGCATTCTGAACCCAATCAGTTTCTACCAACGTTTTGGTCTGTGAATTATAGAAACGAACGAGGTGCGAAGCCGTGGCTGGCCGGCGGTACAAGACATTCGATGGAACAACTTACCATTCAAACACATCGTGCTCTTACACCATGGTTAAGTAAGACACTTTACAAAAATATGTAAAATGAGCATGCAGGCGAAGTGGCAACGCAACGAAAAAAACACTTCTTTAGTTAGGGTGTAGTACCATAAAGCTGAGGTGAACTCAAACCAAACCACCTTTGAAATGAACCTTCTACTCCCTGTTGGTAGTTTTGTCTTGAATAAAATGAACTTTTCATACCCTACAAGCACAAAACTGTGTATGATTCTCTTGAAGGTTGAGAGCTGAAAAAGAAAAATGATCCATTATTTTCTTCTTTGTATGTTAGTTTTTTATAGTCATATCCAGAGCGGCTCGTTATTACGGGTTGCAGCCCTCCCTGGCAAATGCAAGGCAAAAGATTCCGCCAAATTTGCCTTAATTTTGGATTGACCTACCGACTTGTACCATATACCTCAAGAGAAAACTGCTTCTTGCAGTGTTAAAATTTTTGGAAAACAATCTGTAGGTGTTGACGTGCTTGCAAGACAATTTTCATGCAAAGTTTGCGAACATTTGCCATGCATTTAAAACTTCTGCAAGTAGTTTTGTGGTTTTGGGCAAATGAAGTTTACTTTAGGAACATTTTTATCTTATTCATTATCTTTCCAGTGCTTTTACGTTTTGAGATGGGGTTCCCATACGACGCCACCTATTAGGGTCATATTTCAAAGAAAAAACAGCATTCCAGTTTATAATGTGTTCTGTGTCCACAGTTTTCTGACGTTCTTCTCCATCCACTCGTTATTCGCTTTATTTTTATGCAGATCTTCTACGAACGCAAAAAGTTTACCTGCATTCTCTGTCGTTGTGATGAATCAGAGACTGAAATCACGCATATTGCAATCCAGAATTTCAGAGATCAAAGTGTCATTCGGAGGAGAAACTCACGAGCTAGTCATGAAACCGAAAGGAACTGTGACGGTACGAATTTCAATATACTTTGAAAACGAGGGGTGATTAACTAACCATCTTTCTCAGCTTTAATTAATGACTACACGCGGTGATATCAACAAATCTAAAAACTTTTTTGAAAAAACCAACACATGTCACAATTCTCAATTTCGAAGAAAAATTCACTGTGATTTTTATAAACTAACTTAATCTCTTCTTGCATCCAGATTGATGGCAAAACTCTTTTAGCGGGCATGACAAGTAGAGGTGTTAACTTTACAAAGGTCGGTGAGTTTTTGGTGGCATCCTTTGAATTTGGACTGGTTATCAGATGGAACGGCGAAAAACAGTAAGTAACAGTTAAGGTGAAGTGTGCAGTCGCCTACACGAGTGCCAAATGTTTACTGCTAGCTGTCTCTCATGAGTAAACCTTTGCCGTTTGTGAACTTCATCTAAACTCTAATGCCACTTGTACAGTACGTGAGCAATTGTTCAATGCAATAACTTTGGTTCATTTGAGCTAACAAACCATCGTTCAAAATAGAAGTGTAATTGCACTTGATTTTGCCTGTTTAAAAAGCAAACCTTGTTAAACCAGTACACAGTCGCAATTAGAGAGGAAGTACCCAAGCATTTTCTTGGAAAATTGAACAAAAGCAGGAAAGTTTAAGCAGCAAACTTTTGAAAACTTGAATCATTTTTTAGTTGTAAACGAAAGCAATATTATTACCTGTAACAATTTGAGCACAAGAGTTTTCTGTCAAAGTTTTTTCACATCAACATCAATTTCGTCAGTTGTGTTGTTTCGAAACTTTTCTGACCACACCTGTGGTGGATTTGTTAAACTGGCAAGTGCAAAATATTTGCTATGATATTAAATAGTGCTTCAAAAACTGATAAGCGGTAGCAGCAAATGCTTCAAACACAAAGTAAGTGACAGCACTTTTAGATATGGGCCGAAAAGTAACTTACTCTCCCAAACGTCAATTTGATGTCTCAGGATTTAATTGTTGAGGCTTCATAAATACCTTCCCATTTTCAAGCTATAACCATGACGAATCGTTTTTCATCAGAAAATGTTTGAACTTATCGACTGCATCAAACACATCCTCAGCTACCGAAATTTTTTTATAACTGGAAAGTCAACGTTTGATTTTTCAGCAGCAATTGCTTTTGCCAATTCTTTTGTTCCAAATCAATTAAGAAAGCAAATCTACAGCTTTCAATTCTCAGCACACGGAGAGGAATTCGTTGTTACATGAGCCTTCAAGAAATACTGGAAATGTGCTGAAGCAATAGAAGAACTTTAAAAAGTGGTTGATCCAGAGAAACGCTTTAAAGATAAAACAAGCTTCGTAACTTAGAGTCCAAGCTTTTTAATGAACAGCTCCAGAATGTAAACGCGTGTCGCCTCTGAAAATTCTCCTTTAAACTAAGGATAAATCAGTACAAAATAGCACTGAACATAAATATTGTCACAAGAACAGTTTTGTTCTTCTTGTGGGGATAAGCAATCACTATTCTACTCGTATTACTACCTCACAAAACATTTCAACAAACTTGCTTCCTGAGATATATTTTTTAATTTGCTATTTTTGTACTGATGTCATCTCTGGGCAAAATGAATATTTTTTTAACAGACCGTGCAATATCCAGACGGAGTAATACCCATACCAAGAAAGATGTATATCTATAGAATGCTTGTAAGCAGCCTTTTGAAAACAAGATGTTACACCTTTTAGTGGCGATTGACACTACTTTAATACGCTGACATCGCCAGTTACAGTTACTAAACCTTTTGCGTCAAAGTATAAGGCTAATACGCAAAAAGGTTGCAAAAGTTTATACGCAAAAGCAGATACCACTGATTGTAGTACTTTTTCAGTGAAAAGCTATTTCAGCTTGCTTTTAACATATATATTTCAGTTTATACATTGATGTTTGGCGTCAACTTCATGGAGTAGTTGAAGGCTTGTGCGGAGATTTTGACGATCTTCCCTTCAACGATTTTGTGACGAGCAGCGGTATTGTCACTGACGATGTTGCAAGCTTCGTAAGCAGTTGGAAAGTCTCTGATTACAACAACACAAGGTAGTAGTTTGGACCTGAAAAATCATCACTTATTGTTGAATCGAACTGTTAGAAATACTGCGATTGTATGAAATGGAACTAGATTCTATGATTGAGCTTTCTCTGATTGGGATTACTCTCATCACAGCTTTAAATTCCTCACCATGTGTTTACTGGCTTTATTATTCAAACAACTGCAATTACCAACATGTATTTCGATGGTCTGAATGCAGAACTACAATACCGCTGTACTTTATCACAGCCGGAGTGGCATCATTAATGTGGCCACGTGGCATATAGAGTTATAACGCTAAAAATTGCAATCAGCTGCATTTCCTCAAATTTACGTCACGATTTTGCGAATAACAGATTGATGATGCCTAAGATTTTCGCCTAACATTATCACATCTAAAAATATTTTGGAAGGCGTTCATTGCTTTTGAAAGCTTGTTTAAGTGTAAAAAATAGATCGAAATGCACTCAACTAAGAAGAAAACCAAATTCATTGAAACGTTGCTGAATAATATCCCCGTGCTGTCAAGATATAGCATTTTACACGTTGTCTTTTTCTTCAGCATAACAGGTTTCGCTCTTTACGCATCTGTGTTTCTATTTCAAGTAAGCAAATTTCCTTATTCGTGTAACCACGAAGCAAAGAAAAGCATTGGAAAAATTGCAACTGTCAGTTTTAGCGATACTTTTATCTGTAAGAACGTTAACACAAGAACGATGCTCTTCTTCCTACCAGCAGCTTGTAGAAACAAGCATTAATTAATCTCCAAGAACGATTTTTAGTTGCGAAGACCGTGTACCCGGACAAGAAAATCCTCCCTGTGCCACTGCAGACGAATTGACTCGATCAAGAAGACATTGCAACATTCTTTTGGATCTCGATGGTCCTTTTAAACCTTGTCACCAATTTGTCGAACAGCATAGCGCTTATGACGACTGCGTGTTCGATTCTTGCATTTCCGGGGCCAGCATAGTTACCGAAAACCGTGTGATACATTCTTACGCAAAACGATGTCATGAAAATGGTGGACCATTCATTGGATGGATTCAAACAACAGGAAGAGGTAATGTTTGCCCTAAAATAGTTTTCTTTATGCACCATATATCATTGCAAACGACCTGCGTTTAGGATCATTTTCACGGTGAAAACTGTTGCAAGGATAAATAAAAGTGCTAAATTTTTACCCATCGCTTAACTCAACAACCACGGCCTGTGATTTTACCTTTGTATTCTGAGTTTTTCCCACGATAAAACGGATCTTAAGTGCTCTAGCAGTCGGTAAAAAAATATTTTTGGGAACTGCTTTCAACAGCGGCGTTCTCCCGTGGCTATTTGAACGGTAAAACTTACTTTAGTAAAAAAAACTTACAATAAGAAAAAAATTACACCAAAACATTTTCATGTTGCGTTTTTCAGTTGTTCAAGCTGTTTTCATCATGATAGTCGTTTTAGTTTAACGAACACTTTTTCCTACCTGAAACAACACTGGAAATCAGGCACGTTGTGTGTTTTACGCTGGAGTTGTTAAGTGAACTTACAGAGTTTTTCTCTCAGTCCCAGCCTGTCCTGAGCACGCCTTCTACAACGAATGCATCTCTCAGTGTCAACCAAGTTGCTCGGACCGAAATGCATCAGTGTGCCAGGCGATCGAGCTTCTAGGAAAAGACTGTGTGGAAGGTACGTGGTGTGACTCGTCGTCGTCTTAATTTCAAGCTCCAAAGCAAGTCAAAGGAAAATGCGAGATGATTTAAGAAGAGCAACTCAAACATTCTAAATATCCAACTTACGCTGAAACGTACTATTAAGGAAACAGCCATACCAGGAAATAAAAAAGGCAAAAACAATGTTTAAATTGCGTTTCGCTTTCCTGTGAACAATTTTCTCCAAAGTATTGCTTAGCGTTAAAGTAACTGACTCTCCTGAAGTGAAATAACTCCCACTCATACATCACACAAAAATCAAGTCAGGGTGATTTTTGAACTTCTAAACAAACAACATGCAGTTCCAGCTAAAGCAGGTTTTTTTAAGGAAAATGTTAGGTACCCACTCTGGACCTGTAGGGACCCGATTTCTCCGATTCTAGGGACCCGATTTTCTCTTATTCTAAGGACCTGGTGACAATTTTTGCTGATTCTATGGACCCGATTTTCATTTCTAGGGACCCGAATCGGGTCCCTAAAACGCCTTAAAAAATCCTGAGCTAAAGTATACTTCATCTAATTTATACTCGTAGATTTTTCTAAGAGTTTGTTTAATAGTTTACTCTGTTCAAGCAGGGTTGCTGAGTCGGAGTCGTCAGGAGTCGGAGGTTTTTGGGTGGAGTCGGAGTCGGATTCCTAGCACCACTAGGAGTCGGACTCGGATTTTTATCCGACTCCGGAAGTCCATTTGGATCATTTCTTTGCATCGCACTCCTAAGTTGGGAATTCCTGTTGAAATGGTACCATTTCTCACGAAACTATTGTTGAAACAGAGAATTCGTGCTTTGTACCATAACTTCCATTGAGTGTTAGATGCTGCAGAAATCTCGACAGCCAAATTCCATTCACTTTGTGTTAAGGAATCGAGAGTCGGAAATTTTGGAAAGGTCGGAGTTGGGGTCGGACATTTTGCCTCCGACTCCGCAATCCTGTGTTCAAGTTGCGCTAAACATGTTCCTGTGAATAGATAAGGTTGCAATATAATTCCGCATCATTAGTTAAAAAGAAGTATTTCTATCCGCAATCAGCGTTTTATCTCGTTATTTTATGCAACTGAAAAGCTGCTTTATTTAGTTCTTTGTTTGAACAATTTTTATGTTTGAAAAAGCATAAGTTATATAAAACGCAGATGCTGCTCAACCCAAATTTTCATTGTATAAACATACGTTTTTTTGTTTGACTTTGTTTCACAACTGAGAAGCAGTTTTTGAATTCAACTTCATATTAATTTAAAAACATTAATTTCATTTCTTTTTAACTTTTTGAGATAGTATTGAAAATAATATCAAAGGATCATACATCTTGAACTAATCATTATGAAACCGGATTGGGTTAACTGGCGTGCGGCGTGTGCGGAAAACCTTCTACCAGAGAGGATAATGGCCGTTTTGGAAATTTCCAAAACGATATCGGGGAAGGGTTCGGGTCACCAAGTTGTGCGGTCCATCAGACCACGTTTCGCATCCCCCTACTGAGTCCTAAGAAAAAGCGAAGCCATTTAGTTGGGGCCAGGTTGAACCGCAAGGGCTGCTAGATTGCTAGAGCGACGAAATATTTCTCGCTTGCCTACCGGCTCCTCCCACCTAAAAGGATGCCTCCCATGGCTGAAGAGCTCGTTCGGACCTTAAAAAGAATATTTGATCCATAGCAGGAGCCTTGTCACGCGACAACGCTCCTGGCCAGAGTGGATTTGGAAATAAATATGAATTGAAATTATTCTGTTTACCCCAAACTGCAGAACTCACGAACTGTAACCCCATTACCGGTTGCAGTTTCGCACCTGCATGCACAGGATTCACTGAGGTACGCTTAAAGAGAAGAAAATAAACATTTTTGAGATCGTGTTGGCTTCCACGTTTCACTGTGAATAAATTCTGTAACAAATTTTCAGCTCGAGTTGCTTCAACCCTCTCTCGTTTCTTGAAAAATTGGTAGGTTGTCAATGTGTTGATGGATACTTATACAACGATGGAAAATGCGTTAAAGACTATGACTGCGGATGCCTCACACCAGATAAAGCTTACATAAAGGTGGGAGACTTCAAAATTTTTTCAAATTAAGTTTCTGTCATGTCAAAAGTCTTTTTTTGCAAATGGCCTTTGTTTTATGCTGCAAACCACATTGTCCGGGTCCTTTCGTTGGCCGTGTAGATAAACATGAACTGTGTGTCTCCATATTCCTCTGTTTCTTGGCACAGTACTTTTCGAACTTACAAAACTTGCAGTTGTGTTTTCTTTCGTCTGTTGTCGCACACAACAGCACAAGTGGTAACAGCTTTTCAAACAAGCCTTCAACAAATCTTTGATGCATGTGCTCTTTCCGTAATTTGCGATTTCAGAGCATGGCGTTAAGAGTGAAGGGCAATATAAATCAAAATTTCAGATCGTAAGATCGCACGGAAATGTAAAAATAAATTAGTCGTTCCCACTGTGTACAAAATAGTTCACACTTTTCGGTTTGAACTCTTGTTTGATTTGCAATCAACGTTCCTTGCGGAATAAACAATTTAAAGATTGATTTAAAAGTCGTTTTTCCTTTGCGTTTCAATTTTCCATCTCATACTTCAGATATGAAAACAAAACAGTAAGTCAGCAACAAAGCATCGTTCAAAATTTATCAAATTACAATCACAGATAAAGTTTAACAAAAAAGCTTTTTGCAAAACATATGTATTCAACTGTTCCACTCGAGAATCCCACGCGAGAAAAAGCTTTTTTGTTTTGCTGTTGTATTGAATTAGTTATCATGCAGCCTTAAAGCTAACCACACTGTGTCTCGCATAAAGATAAATGAAGCTTATCACCAATATGTTTACTTGGTTTACTTTATCACATAATCTTCCTTTCCTTAAAAGTGGTTCATTATTGCCATATATTCTTCTTTGTAACAACACCTCCATCACTTGGTTTGAAAATTTCTCACGTTTTGGTGAAAGGCTTAAAATACAAAAGTTTGTTTTTCAACAATTGGAAGCAAATGCGAGTATCACGGAAGGTGCCAGGTAGCTTGCAGAGCAATATAGAGCAGACTTTGACGAAGTCCAGAAATATGCCACGCCCACAGGGTTAATATCATTTTGGTTAAATCTTTCCCAACAACAGTACGATATTTTTCAAAGGCGAATTCTTCGGGATATGATTCAAGTTGCCGTCAATTCTGCAATTGCACTTTGGGAGTACTTTCATGCGAACAGAGCTCTTGTAGCGTGGATCAGTACTGCGGGAC
>JGI24021J15306_10002360_pt1 | contig 20262 bp, 7 predicted proteins | sample Ectturendosymbi1_FD_15306 | JGI IMG/M metagenome (IMG submission 15306)
CACGGGACGTTGACGTCATGGATTGTTTTGACAGACCTGTCAAAACATCCTGTGGTTTTGTAAACATGGCCAGAAAGGCCGAAATCGCACGGTGAAAATTGCTTTTTTCAGTCTAAACTACAAGTCTTTCCCGATTCAAAGCAGATTTGAACAGCTCTCTAGCTCGATCCGCTGGCGAGTGTTGTCCATATAGAGAAGGGGTGTGTTCCAACCTAAATTGAAGTATGTGGGTGCAGAAATTTTCACCAATTTTTGTTTTTTTATCCATAATTTTGGCTACAGATATGCTAGAAAAGCCATTCAAGGGCCTTTAAAGACACAGATTTTTGCCTAGTTCCCGAAAAAAAATTGAGCCAAAAGAATGGGTCAATTAGTTGGGGCCCAGGGTCAGGTAAAGGTGGCCAAAAAAATGCAAAAACACCCTCACTTGTGACGTTCCCCCCATCAAACGCCAAACCAAAAACAAAAAAATTTTTTTTCAATGTCAACTAGAAGACTTGCTGAATCCGTAGAGGGTTTGAACAGCTCTCTGACTCCTGCGGCTGGCGATAAAGGGTTAACTAGTTTTCAGATTTTTGATTACAGGTAAATCTAAGTGTACCCCAGTTATGGTTCATGTGCTAACCCTGTGCTGTGGGTGGGCCGCATTGCTACACATGGTGCAATGGACAACATGACTGGTACTGATTGTTGCAGTGTTGGCAAGTCATTTGTAGCACCACATATTGAGTTTTCCCTTGCACCAATCCATTAATACTGTGAACAAGGCTGGAAAAGCAACAAATACTGTTTTTTCAAGTCTTCATAGTGTCCTGACTGTATGCTAAACCTGGTCTCTACCTACTTAAGACACATTTGCTCTGCCATTGTACCAATCGGTCAGTTGAAGTTGAACTTAGAAATATTTAAACTTGCAAAAACGAGAGCTGTTACTTGTATTAATTTCTTTAGATTTATGACTTAGTTATCAATGGTGGAGGTTTCGTGTTTCCGTGAATATCATGTGAATAGTACTATCCATTCTCATATACTTTGCAGACAGTAATTGAAAATCATACTCTGCTCACAGCTGACAAGTTCATTTGTGTGGTAGAATTAATTTTCTTCCTGCTGTGCTTGGAGTTCTCTGCTTTGTGTACAATTTTCTGTTTTGTAATGTAGGTACTACTGGCATTGCAAAGACAAAAACCTATGCATTCTTGAAAGGCCTGCACATTTATTGTTGTACTCAAGTTTAGGGATACTGTAAATGGTTTTAAGAAACTGTTTTTTTTTTATTTCAATAGAAATGCTTGGTTTTATTTACAACTTTGAATTACAGACTGCGTGGGAGGCATTTGGAAGAGTGTTGAAGATGGACTGGCTGATGGGGTAAGCCAAATAATAAAGCTCTTTATTGCACATGCTATCTTTGCTATCTTTTATTTATATATTGCCTTTTCTGTATGCCAGGTCTTTTGCATAATTGTATGGAGTAGTGGTCTAGTTATTGTATCATTTGTTATCCTGCCATAGCACAAGTACAGGTGATACCTAATATTCTAACGGCATGCTGTGGTAGTTTCAGGTATATAAAATGTTTCTTGAAAAATGCGTGATTGGAGAACATACAGAAGATGCTGGATTTCTATTGCAGCATCCCAGGATGCACTGGAAACATCTGCAATTCAACAAAACACTGACCAATGTACAAACTTAGACCGCATAACAGAGTGCAGCAGAACCATTTGCCAAGGCATAGTAACCCTTAAGTGGTAACACAGTTTATTGTAAATATAATGACATACCCCTTTAAATGGTTGTGGAAGATCAAGAACTGTTCAAAACTGCTTAACAAGCGATATTTTTGACGGTAGAGTGACAATCTAAGGAAATCCATCCATATGAATAATGCAGCTAACACACAAATTTGGTGTTGTGCACTAATTTTGCTGCCTAAAACCTGGTAAAAAGTATGAGTTATGCTTCCTTCACATGTGATTGCAATGGCACAACAAACTAGGAGTTTCTTGAACTACAACAAACAAACCTTTATGTATGGGTAGTTTGTTGTCCATAATAATGATGTTCGAAACTTTTTTTCAGCGGCTAACTTTCCATCGATATGAGATGTACATGTATTTCATGGCAAGTTGACAATCTATAATGCAGTTTTTACATGACACTTAAAATGAGTTCACAAATGCATTTTGTTTAGTACTTCATACAGTTTCTTCTGATTCACTGCTTGGGTGAGCTTGATCAAATGAGCTCTCAAAATTTGGAACGTCACCAACTCATTACTTATTAGCAAGCTAGCTGGCTTTGAAGTATGTGACCGCTGCCAGGGAGTTACATTTAATCGCTATAAGTAGCCCACACTTGATATGTTTGCCAAGAAAGGCAAATAAATTCTAAAACATTTTCTTTGAAATGTTTGCACTCAACATGAGTGTGCCTCATGCCTGTGGTAACTCTCGTGGGTTTCTGCGTCTAGCCAAGCTGTCATAGCCTGGATCTGATAGGTAGGCCGTAGCATCCACCTCGCAATGCTAACCTGGAGTGTAAATGAATATATTCAAAACATGAGTTAACTACTTGGAAATGATATACATGTCATCACACTTTCCTGTAGACTATGTCATTGTCTGTTGTGTCCATGTAAATTTACGGCTTTATTGTATTCCCTCTGTCCATTTACGATTTGCTCCCTTGGCGTCATAACTCACTTCCAGTGCGCTCGTGAGCATGCCTGCACAAAGGACGTAAATGTACTGCTAGAACTCTTCTGTAACGGTGCAGTAGAAACAGTGTTTATTTAGGATGCTTACATGTCTCACCTTGTATCCGGTTCTTTGGACGCAGTTAATTATATTGTACCCATCCCACCCGGAAATAGCATTTGAACAAGCACTTTCCAGAATGCCAAGCAAAGCCGATCATCTGTACACAATGATTTTACTCGAGAAGGTGCGTAGGAATTTTAATGCTTACAGCAACTTGATGATAGTATGGCGAACAGATTCGTAAACTGCCCAACAGTTTAGTCTCCTTCAAATTTTGTAAGAAATGGTTTTGAGAGTGGGTAGTACCATGTTGTGTCACTGTCAAACTTTATTCGAACACTGGCTGGGTACCTTCACTCAGTGTGTTCAATTATGTAGATTGTAAAGCACTAAAAAAGTAATTAAAGTGCTCGGGTAATGGTTTGGTGAAATCATGGTTGTTTTTAAGGAAAATGTTAAGTACCCGTTATGGACCTGTAGGGACACGATGATAATTTTCTCTGATTCTAGGGGCCCGATTTGCAATTCTAGGGGACCCGAATCGGGTCTCTAAAACACCTGAAAAAAACCCTGGAGAAATGTTAACACGAAGTAGTTTTCATGCTGAAATCCAGGTTTGGTGCGAAAAGTGTTGTCTGGGCAAAGATGTTCCGTCGTCGCAAGTAGCCAAGTCAATTCCATTGTTGCATTGCAAAGATCATGAACGTGGTAAACATTTTTTCGACAAGCTGCTTTCGATTTAAACGCGATCTTGAAAGCACCTTGTTCAGTGCAATTATTGTGAAGTCCGAATGGTAATTAACTCCAGCTCTGCATGAATATCGGTTACCAAAATTGGGTAATTTTTAGAAACGATTAGTGAAATTCAAGTGTTGGCTAATGATGAAAAATGTATGAGGGCCAGAGTTATCTACCGTAACTGCAATTTCTGCAGAGTACCAAAGAACTTCATCGCTTGAAGATTTGCTTTTGTCAAATCAGTTGTGACATCACACATGCCGTGGTGGGCTTTTCACCGAGCTTTAATTTTCCTGAAAGCGGCATTTTCACTAAGCCGTTTCATAGTAAAAGGCAACTTTGCTGCAGGTACAGATCTATGTTACAGCCCGCAACCATGCTAGCAGGCCATGAACGTTTGTAGCCCGCGTTTGCTTAGCACGTACCCAGTTTACTCAATCCTTATCAAATGGTTGGTAAGGAACAACTACAAAAATTTGTATCACGAAGTCTGCTTCATTTCTCGATTTTTTTCTATTTCCTATACGGGCATTTCCGGAAAACGTTCAATGGCTATCTCTTGACATTACACTGCGTGTTTGTTGAGTTTCAGTTTGAATGAAAGTTTTACATGAGACCAATGCATGTGACATAATGTTTGTGGTGCACAGACACAAGAAGTAAAAATCAAATCACGTGATAGTCAAATATGATTTATGCATTTTTACGTAACATAGGTTTCTTAAGTATTTTATTAACTCTTGCATTAAACGGATGCTGTTTCAAATAAAAAGAAGAAATGGTTAGGTGGCGCTAGTGAGACGCAGTGGCTTGTATTTGTTTTACTTTCATTGTCTGCTGTGCACGTCATGACCAGTATGTGCATTCTGTAAGGCTTTGTCCAGTTCTTCATTACCCCATTTTACTATGTCGTGGTTTACCGACTGCTGCGGCTCATGTGACGTAAATGGCACGTGTTTGATAGATGTGATAAGTTTTGCGCGATTCTCGAAATCTACGTTGTCAAAAGGTGCGTACCAATGCCTCGTAGGGTGACCACAATCGACTATTTCGCCAATGGCGCTCATGTCTTCTTGGCCGGTTGTGAAAATAGAGAGTTCTTCCGCGCTGACCTACGGCCTGTGTGCCATTTGCTTTAGATAAGAAGATGTGCTTGCGCTGTTTGAAATTTTGAATGAGTAAGCTGCATTACTTGCGTTAAAGAATCGTACGAACCAGAGTGATTATATCTTTGGTGAACATATCGCGGAGTTGCTGCAGTTTTTCGATGCTGAACAGGTGTGCCAGTATGACGAAGTACTTTACTGCTGCAGCGTTTCGTTTTTTACTCTTCACGTCATCCTCAAGGATACAATATAGTTATACAGTGAAGCATTATTGCCAGAAACGCAATGATGGGCATTGCTGCTTCAGATTTTGTATGCAAGTGTCTAGCGAGAACTTCCGAAGTCCATGTACAACTGTCTCTATCAAAACATGTCAGTAGTTATAATTTTTATGTCATTAATGCAGAGATGGTGAAAAATAATCAACTTGTTTTTCCTTGAAGCTCTGGTGAGTTGCCTCCTTGAAGCTCCGGTTTGTACAGTGACCTATCTGGGGTGCACTGTACATATTCGGCAGCCAGTTGTGCTGCAAGTTTTTTGCAGAAGTAAATGTTATTTTCGAGAACAATTAGGGATACTAGTGATTTCTTGAGTAAGATAACGATGATACAGTGGTTTTCATATGTCAAATAATTGTGCATCAGAAGACGTCAGGGAAATCTAGAGACCCGCAATTTTTCCTTCCTGATTTTTTCGTGAGAAACATTTTCACCCCGTAATTATTTTTCCTTCGCGCTAAATTTTGTCTGCTTGTGCGGTTTTGAAGAAGTGACTGTTAGTGAAAGAAAATTTGAAGCGTTAATCAATGAGAGCACTGCTTTCAGCCAATAAAGCCTATTCCCAGCCTGTTATGTAAAAATATCATTACGTATGGCAAACTTTAAGCTTTGCATAATTTTTTTTAACAAACGTATGTATCCCGATTGGAGCATCCCGCTTTATTTTGGTAAAAGTAAATGTGTTATGACCAGATACCGCTCGATTTGTGAAAGTTCTGAACTAGGATTTAAGGAATAACGCTGAAGTTTCATGCAAACGCCGCTGTGTGAAAATTATCTGCAGCTTCCTGTTGCTGTACACTTAAATGTGAGTGTTATCATCATCATTTTTTCAATGTTAAAATAAGTATTTCCTGAAGAAGTGGAAATTGTCAGTTGCCTGTACACAGTGTAGTCGTGTGTTTATTCAAACTGCAAACGATTTAAATGTTTAGGCTACTACGCAATGGCGTGAAAACTTGTTCGAAGTAAGGTCTTCATCGCGCCTTTCATTTGTCAGTGGAAGTGAGCTGCATTAAGAAAAGGGTTTAGAAAGTTTACAAGACTGTTGGAAAAAGTGTTGTTATCATAATGGTCTGAATTTGACTGAAGTTGCTCTTCTGAAAAATGTACACCAACACGCCGTTTTTACTCCCCTTGGACGGAAATTGTTCTCACGTAGTATGTTACTTGAATTTAGACAAAACCGAGCTGTTTTTTTGCTACGGTGTTTGATTTATGCTCCATCTTAATTTTAACCTGCGTCTACAACAAAACCACTTTTAGCTTACTCGTAAATGCAGTATTTCAACAGATTTCAGAATTCAATTTTGCTGCCAGTAGGGATGTACAATACTTTTTTCGAAATTTTCGCTGCTAGACGTTTGGATATAGCGCTCAAGCACTGAGATATCAAGCATGGAAACCAAGTTGACTGCTGGTAGTCATGCGTTTTGTTAGCTCAAGGACATTGGCGTATGCTTGTCTCCGAGGTTGTTGTTGTTGTTGAGTTACCTGGATATTCGCCTGACCATGTATGCGAAGCTTCTGTCGTAGAAGGTTGACAGTTAGCTCTACGTTAGTGCGTGAAGCGCTTTTCCCACTACTCCGTGATTTATTGCCTGCCGACTCTTGTGGATGAAAGAAACTCGGAATTAGTTCTGCAGGTTTTCAGTGTGCACTTGGAAGTACAGCATAGGAATGTAGACAATGTTTTGTTTAGTCGCTGACGTAAGTCGTTGCTGATCCTGCGCTGGCTGCTTTGCGCTCAGGTCCTGCCAGTGTCAGCCGATTCTGTGCTCTGCAGTCCTGTTGGTGATTTGAACCGATTTATTTGTTAGCATGTGAGCGTGAGCGTCATTCAAGCGTTGCTTTGTATGCCACGTCCGTTTCTAACGAATTAACTAGGTCGCATACAGCCCACCTCAGAATTGGTATTGCGGCAAACATCACATCCCTTTTGAATGAATTGCGTTAGCCGTTTGTAAATTAGCTAACGTCGAGCGGTTGGTATTCACACCGCAATTAAGTCGGGGGATTCCTGCGACGTTCCTGCTCTTTGCTGCGTGAGGGTTACGTGCGTTGGTTACCAACAGATATATCAGGTGTATGGTTTTTCAGTGCCAGGTCCAACGTCCACTGTTTTGCTGAAAGGTTAACCATGTTGCGAGTGGAAAAGACTTCAAAAGTCGGATCATGTCGGAATTGATTGCAGGGTTTACAGCTACGTCGGTGAGATCACCTGTGAACTTGACCCTCTACAGGGGTGGGGCTTAACCTTACAACCGATCACGTCGAGACTGCAAAAGTAGTTAGTAGTTGGCCGATAATTAATAACTTAGGACTCTGGATTTGAATTCCTCGGTTTGTTTGCACAGGTAGCGGACTGCCGAGGCTGCGAATTTCAGCGGCATTTCAGTTGAGTGGTTATTAAAAAAGGTTATTTTTCAGTGTTCCCTCAATCAAGCTCATATATAATACTGTGTTAAACGAAAAAGACTGCAAGTAAAATTATATTGTCAAGTCGAGGCAGTGAATAAGGTCAATCTCAATTGTTCTCGACATTCTACGTTTACAAGCCACGTTTGAAAACCTAATTTTTCATGGTGCAGTCGTTTATTTTTAGTGTGCGGACGGGTCTTGGCCCTGTAGTGTTTGTGACATCACACCAGTCACAATGACCTCATGCGGACGAAGATGTTTTCAACAAACATCAACGTTGGCCCGCGATTTTGTCCAAACTTTTAAAGTTTGACTCAGTGTGTATATGAGTTATACATTCATTGTTTAAGTCTGAGGTTTCCTATTTCCTAGCCCTCAACTATTGTTAGTTTTATCGACTTAAAAACATTTATGTCGCTTCAGACTTCATAGTGATGCACCTTGTATGATTCAACGGGGTAAAACAATTTATTTCTCTCATTTTTCTCTGCCTTGTTTGCAACATTGCGTTGAAAACCCAGCCATATTTATTGTTTCTAAACAGTCATATTCTGCAGTGTGCTTTTTCTGATCCTGTACCTCAAAAAATCTGTAGTTAATTTTCAGGTTTGATTGTTTCCAGAAACTTTTGACAGAATGAAAAACTTCAAAAAATATGATAGTTTCAGTGAAATCAACGAGGATTTTCTTAGCAGTTTGGCGTTTACACAAGATTTCCACCTTTGGGAACTTATCGGCTTGCTTTGCACACGTTGGCGAGAAAGGCAAAAAATTAGTCGTGACTTATTGGGCCAAATATGAATATTGTTTTGAATGAGAGTCGATATCTTTTGTTATTTAACGCGCTTATATGTCAAGTTGGCTTCCATACATATCGCGTAATTGCATTGCTTTTTTGTCTAAAAGTGATTGGTAATGAAGGGCAATAGGCAAAAATTCTTGCAAGACCGCCGTCCTTGTAATGTAAACAAATTCTTTTTCAACGGTTTCATCTTGCCATCTATCTCAACATTCCAAGGACCTCTTCTCAATAGGCAGTTAGTACGCTTTGCATTGAAATTTTCTAAGGCATTTAGCAACCACTGTACTGTGCGAGCATGTGTGGTAAACATTAAGTGCCCGTTGAAGCTCGGAAGTTACACCAGGATTATTGGATATTATCTCCCAAATTTAAACCTTTACAACTAGTCAAGTCATTTGTTTTCATTTTCGCTCTGGTATATCGATACAATGATAAGTATCCATTCTCTTAATCTTCTAAGCAGCCTACAAGAAGACAAACAATTTAGCTAAAAATACGAGCTGCTAAGGAAAATTCTACAGACTGCACTTTTTGGCTCGTAACTAGAGATCTGCTTCAGTCCTGTTCTAGTACTAGACTGGCCTACGCTACACTACAGCCAATTGCGCATTACAGCAAATAACTCTGTATTTCGCACGTACAGATTTTACATTTATAGTGTACATTTACCAAACAGGATAACAAACTAACTAGTTTTCAAATGATACGTCAGCGTTGTGTCGAAAATCAAAAACTTGTGCTGAACCGTCCTTCTTAGCACAGGCACAGACGAGACAACAGAAATCCAACTTGACAAGAACTCCAGGGCACTTACCATATAGTTTATCTCATTGTGTGTAAGCAAATCATTGTTGTTTGACAAATATTACATAGTAAAAAGAGCACAGGCACGAAAACATGTAAATGGAAAAAGCTTGACATATTTTGTAAGATGACATAACTTTTGCGAACTCTTCTGCTCTGATGAGCACATTTTATAGATGTCCGGCATAGCGCGTCTTATTCGCGCCGTTTATTTGGACTGGCTAAACAAATTGAGGCGAACGGCTAGTATGTCAAGAATAAGGGGATATTAATTCTTAAAATAAAACTTACTTGCATCTCCATTTGTGAAATGCTGTAATTAAATTTTGAGCCGGACCTGTGAGAGATCAAAAGTTTGGTAATAAGGGGGGTCAAAATGCCACTAAGCTGCAATCGTAGGTTGTCTCCTGAGCATGCAGATGTTTCAAATGGTGTTCTTATGTTTCGTTGGTCAGCCCCGCCGTGATAAAACCCTTGCGTTTTCGGAACAAAGAAATTGTTTCCATCGCGTTCGTGCGCGTATATATTAATTTTTTTTGTTTTATATGCACTGTATGCTCATTGGAATGTAGTAAAAAGAGGATGTTATTTGGGTTATAAAAAGTGGGTTCTTCATGCGAATCTTGTAACCTAATCTGGAATGAATTTGAGAAGAGTTCACTCGGACCTGACTCGTGCGAAGTTTGTGTCGCCACCTGTGTCCAAATCAATATTTTTCATTTGCTGCCGGTAGGTTATTTTTACGTTATTCTGATATAAGTTTGAAATGGTGACAATTATTTTTTATTCGTGGCGATAAATTACCTTCCAGCTGCAAATAAAACATTCGCGAAGGGTTGCACCAGTTTTTCCCAAGCGCCGCAAAATTCCTATTTGCATAGAGCCACATTTGTTTCTGGTGATTTTTGTTTGAACTTTATTTCCTGCTGTTCTCACCAAGAAACTGCTTTGGGAGACAGCTAGTACCTACGAAAATATTACGTCGACATTGAAAGGCAATCAATATGTGGATATATTTTGACAAACACTCTTTGAGTTTTGCAAGAAACTGACCTTCAACCACCCATCCATTCGAGAAACCTTTGAATGCAAGCACATAGAAAACGACAATATACAGTATTTGAAAATTCATGGTTGCCGAGGTATTTTTTAGATGTAGAACAGGCGTTCTCAACTTCAAAATGGTCAGCGGGCCACCTCATAACTCCAACTATTGCCGCGAACTATCAATTCTTTTCACCATATATCATATAAAAATAATAGACTGTATAAAATACCTCATACCATTTAATTTTCTGTCATGTTGAATTTTCTGCTCTTTAATATATGCAGTCGTGCTAGTCAATTTACGCTAGCAGTATCCTCAGTTTCAGTAACAGGTATTAGTTGTTATGTTGCAGTGATTAAATTTCTAAACGCCAAGAATCGCAGTGGTATCACGTTGATTACTTCCTAAAAATTTACCGATAAGTGAAACGAAACATGACGACCATCACTGAAATGTGGAAAAAAATAAGAAATCAAATGACCATTGACTATGGATCTAATAATATGATACAAATTTTTTCTAATGAGAGCTCTGAGTCTACTTTTTTTCGCAAGTAATTTGAGATCTGGTTGCTGCTCTAAGGAAGTCTGACAAATACCAATCAGTTAGACGGGAACGTTGTTTTGATTTGATTGCTCCGATGGTAGAGAAGCAACTTCCACACACATATATAAATAGTGAAGTGTAGTCTGTGAAGGTTCCGACCTCAAGCTACTGCGAAAGCAGGGTCAGTTTCGCTTGAAACGTTTAAACATAGCTCATCACTGTAGGCAGAATCCCATGTTTTCCTTGTAGCTTTAGGTTGAGTGAATTCAAGTGACGCGTTATGTCAGTCAGAAAAGCTGTGTTGAACACAAACGTGTCATTTACCAGGTATGCCAGTAAATCACGTCTACCCTTTTCTCCCAAAAACATGCGCACAGCTGGCAGCAATTTGACTTGACCACTTCACTTCTGCATGCATTGTCAAGTCAGATAATTCAACGTGAAACTTTTCCACCAATGAACGAAACTGTCTATGTTTCAATGCCAAATAAAATTTTATGTTTTGGTTACGGAATCCATCATCACTTTGAACTCGCCACATCTGAGTTTGCTGCACAGTTGTTCTTGGTGCAAAATACCAGGATATCAAAAGAATTCTGGCATCTCAGGATCGTTCCTCAGCGAAGGAATTACTCCTTTTTTCCTTTCCTACCATGGACGGAGCTCCATCGGTAGTCACAGAAACCAAATTTTTTAAGTTGATGGTTTTGTCTGGTCCACCAAAAAACTCATTATCGCAGAATGAATGTCTAGACCCCGGGTTTGGCCTGTTACTGGTAACAAAGCCAGCATTTCTTCAGAAATTGTGTCTCCTAAGGAAAGCGCACGCAAACTACAAGCTGCGTGATGCTTGTGCGGTTGATTGATTCATCAAATGCTAGTCTGAACAACCCTCCACTTCAATGTGTTTCAACAACTGTGATAAGAAATTGTCTCAAATAACCACTGCTCTCCTAATCACTGTTGAATCAGAGACTTGTAACTTTAAAATCTGGCTGTTGATGTCATCCTTGTTCTTAAATTCAGAAAACAATGAGTTGGTACGATCAACAAATGCAGTTTTCAGAAACTCTTCCTCCGTAGCAAGCTAATATACTATGGCAATATTGCAGGCGATTTTGAATGAGGCTTCTGTCCCCATTGTCATTGCTCTTGACTATACTGCGGAAAATGGGCTGTTGGGCTTAAAACCAATCGGGCAATGTTTGGAGTTTTTCTCTGAAGATCGTTATCAAGTGGATAAACTGCTTTAAACTCTGGATAAAGCTGTTCATGGGGCGTTGCTGATTCGCTTGTGTTGGCACAGCAATTGTTTTTTTGGCAGACAAGACACATTGGTTTGCCGTGCATCTCCGCAAAAACAAATTTCCGTAAAAATGCAAGGTTGAAAACCCTGTTTTCATCACCTGCTTTCCTCTTCTTCGTTTCCATCATAAACATAAACAAAAGGTGCAAAATATGTGCCGCCTCGAGCCCTCGACAGAAGTCGTTTTGATGATTAAGTAGGAATTGGAGAATTGCGCCATGTTCTTGTCTTTGTAGGTTCCGCGTGCACTGACACATTCGTTTGTGCCGTTTGCCGTTACCTCTTGGCGTCACTCGCTCTCTTGCATTTTCTACATGTGATCATTTGCACAGCGATCATGTGCATGTACAACGTGGAAGTAGCGTGCCACAAAATACTTAGAACCGTTTTTACCGTTTACGGAAAATCATGATTTAACCAAGAAATTCGTTGTAGATAGGATGCATGTATGGTAATGAGCAGGGATGCCAGATGAAAACTTCAATGAAAAGCCAAACAGTGGTAATATAAAAGCCAGAAAAAGGCCAGACGGATTATTGAAAGGCCAGAAAAAAAACTCTGTGATACTGCTATTCCTTGGTCGCTGAAAACACCTAAATTACAAGGATATCCCTAGAAATTTTCTTCGAAATTGAGATTAAGTCCTTGGCCGTGTACTGAAGCTCATTCATTCCTGATGTCTCTGTGACTATTAGTGGTTTGTGATATTACACAGTTTGGGTACAGTGGTGACACAGTTTGCATACTTACCCATCGGCAGCTTTCTGCATCCATACGAACGAAAGTCATCTCCCATTCACTCCTGTACTCACGACCAGAAATATAAGAGCCCTTTCACTTCCTCGACATCGTTGTCGCATTTATATCGCAGAGACGCAGACCTGTCTGCAAGCTTTGAGCCTGCTTAGAGGTTCCATCACAATACACAGTGAAAGCATTTCCAGTGATTCCACAAAAATTTATTTCGAATCTCGCATCCTTCGAATCTGACCAACATCAGAACGCGAGCGTCGGCGTTTATCACAAAAATTTTGTAATGGGGTTGTCGAAAAAATGCCATGGTGAATGTATTTTCCTGCTGAGGAAACTGGAAACTTTTTCAGCATAAAAAAGCCAAAAGGCCAAATGAATTAAGGCCAATCAACTTGAGACGAGGCCAGAAAAAGGCCAAATGAAATCTTTCAGGTCAACCAACTTGAAACAAGGCTAGATTTCTGAAATTTGGCCTAAAAAGGCCAATCTAGCAACCTTGGTAATGAGAGCAATTTCGTCGACGGAGCGAATGCACAAGTTACATAATTTCTGATAAAAAGGTTAAAAAAATTAAAAATTTACCAGCCCCACGCATCGGCAAACAGGCCCGCAACGAAAGGGACAACGGGGCAATTTCTTTCCCAAATTTTCGAAAACATTTTCAAAGATCCAAAAACGTTTTAGTTGTTAGGTAAAACAACATGTTGCAATCATTTTCGCCCCCCCGAAAATATCAGCTGGTTGTGGATCTGCGGACAAACAATATCAAGAAACACTGCAATAACTTGACCGTAGATTGGGCTAGAAAACCTATAAAATACAAAGTCAGTTCATTTCAGAGGCTAAATTATACCTGATCTAACAAGCCATTAATTTCAAACTATGTAGTAAAGCTTGTTTCAAGATGACAGAAAAGATAGATTTGCTTTCTTTCGAGACATGAGGCTTCAATGAGTCTTGCTTAAAATTTGCGAATGCGGTTAGCGCTTTAGAATGTTTCCTATCGTAGAAGTTCTTTCCCGTGTTTGTTTTCGATTATTCGTAGAAGAAAAAAATGGAATTTCCATGCTCGCCATGACATCTACCCACATGCGTTTGTATCGTAATCGCATTTGCCGTTTCATTTTTATTTTTTACTTACACGGTTGGCTGATTTATTTAGTTGTTCCTTTACAACATATCGCGGTTGTTCCTTCACAACATCTGGTTTGACTCATCTGGTGACATTCCTTGTAGGGTCGGTGACATTCCATCTGCGTAACTTAGGCAACTGAGAGAAGTTTTGGTGAAGAAAGATCCTTTGTTATCTGTGGCAGTGTAGTCCAACTGGAGGCCCGCGGGCCGCATGTGGCCCGCGGAAGCATTAAGGAAAAATTCTGCAAATATGAAATTAAATTTCATGTGAGGTTACATTTATCTCACTGAATTGCTTGCACTGGGATGAAGTGCATTTGTACAAGAACAGTGAATAGAGTCTTTTCTGTGTACCATTTCTGTTTAATTCATTTGTTTTACAATCAAATTAGAATAGGTACGGACCTCCGCTGGGGCACCTGTCTGGATAACTTATGGGTTTTTTTCGTGCCCCTTGTTGTCTTGACGAACAGGCTACTTCTGGCGCAATGAACTCAGTACCGCTAAATAAATCTATTGATCTATCCGCTAAACGCGGCCTTTTCAAAGTGACCAGAGCCAATTTAATTGCCCATCCTTGCCGTATCTAATTTTAATTAGAACAATTATAACACCTTTAAATAACAATGTACAACACTAACGGTGTTTGACCAGACTGGATGTTTGGAAAACATACGTGTGTAAGAGTACAGTTTCTAAGATGAAGCAAGTCAAATCTAAAAACAGAAATCGAATGGCAGGCGAAACACTGGATGATAGTCGCCGACTAGTTAATGCTGGTAGGCCTGTTGATAAAGGACGATAGTGTCAGAGAAGCCTCGACCCAGGGGCGGATCCAGCCAGCAGGTGGGGAATCGATTTCTGAAATATTTGGTAGTCAAGTCTCATAGCGACTTCCCTACTGTAAGAGAGATGAAGCATGCTTCATACACTGCTGTGACCAAACAATGGACGACAAACTGTCCTTATATTGCGAATGTTGTTTTCCAAATTGTACAAAATCATGGTGAATAAAGTTACTTTCGCAGGTTTTAAGAGGGGGGGCATCGCCCCCCTCTCTGGGTCCGCCCCTGCCTCAACCACAGGCTTCCTACTGATACAGATTTGTAATAAATTGGTGTTTGTTATTGTGTAATCATTTAAATGAAACACTCACTTATCTTTTCGTTTTTAATTTAAAATCTTGTGAAGCTGTTATTTTAACTTCATTTCAGTGGAAGTGGCCCGCAAGTTGTCACGTTTTTGTAAAATGACCTTAGGTCATAAGTAGTTGGACCACGCTGGTGTATGGTACGAACCACAGCTGGTGGAAATCTATCTGTCTAGCAATCCTTTTAAGACCTTCTCTTTGACTGATCTGCATTCTTGGCTGTTGCCAGAATTTTTTTTGCTTCACTCGTGCGTGAACATCGTGAGGTTCGGATCGCAAATCAGAGCAATAGTAAACTTGGTTTGTTAAACGGACCGATAGCATTTCTCGGTCGCCAGTTGAAGACAGACTGTTAGACAGGTTGAAGTTTGGACGGCAGCAATCGCTTTGCACCAGCAGTGAAAGTATCACGAGTGATCTGCGAGCAGTCATTTCCGCTAATCCTGGGGTGCGCTGTGGGTGATGCGGCTGCTACTACTTTCTCAGGAGTGTCATTGTCTAGTTCTAGTTTAGCAAACACCAAGCGTGGAGCTTTTCCTCATGCCGATCCATTAACGCCGAGGACGAAGTTAGAAATGGCAGAAGTGCCGCTGTTTAATGTCTTCGCCTCATCCGACCAGGTTTCGAAACCAATATACCAGCTTGAAAAGCGATTCCTCTGTCCCTGTGCCTTTCAGTCATGATTGGAGTACAGGCGCTTGTTAATATTGCATTTTCTAATCCGTAGTGAACACAAAATTGTGTTGTTATCAATACAGTCACGTAGTTTTTGAATCGTGTTGTAATATCTCGTGTATCCATTTGACGTAGATCATGAACTAGCAAGGTACTTGGTGCTAGCTCGGTGACGTTGTGGCAAACATTGTTGAGTTTTACAACATTTCACAGCTTTGGCGATTATTCGTATAAACTTGTCAAAAGTTGTATTAAATCTGTACAGGTTGTCTAAATCAGTGCTTTTTAACCTTTTTCGATTCCGTTCACCCCTTCCATCGATTGCTGCATTCCCATATTGTGAACGTATGGCAGATGTGACAATATCATTGCACATCAAATGTTCATTGTTAGACCGCGGTATTTATCCAAAGCCTGCTTTCACCATGCAGCAAACTGCCTGCGATCCTCAAATATGTTTTGATTATAGACTCAGCTTTGCAAAATGTTTCTTTCGTTTCATCAGCGCAAGCCCTAATTCAAAAGAGGAAAAGAGAACAGTTTTTTACTAGCAGAGTCATTTCCGACTGATGAATGGAAGGAATCTTAACTGTTTGCACAAATATTCGTGCTGGTGCTTGAAAAAATTACGAGAACTTGTTCTGATGAACACTGTTTGTTTTGTAAATGACTCCGCAGTTTTGAATGAGCCAAAAACTGGTTGCTGTATTGAAAATAGCAAAGTGTTGGGCAGACGACTGATGGCATGATTCTTCACTTCTGGGAAGGAAAAACGCACACTTTGTATGTCATCATCCCACTTTCGCCTTTTATTTCTAAAGGCAACTTATTTTCGTCGCTAACCTTTCTTTAAACTACGAAGCTGATGAAGTTTGCGTGTCCTGATCGATTTCATCTGCATGCTTAGATTTACGTTCATCAAAACAAAGTGTTTTTTACACGTATTTCGTAGACATTCTGCAGGTGTTACTGAGATATAAACGCTTATTAGATGCTGGAAGCAATACCAAACTGGTGACAAACAAACATCACAAATAAGCTGTTCCTGTACTTCGACTGACAAGGCTTCTCTGGATCAGTGTTCAGGTGTCTGCTTTTCACTCGAGATTGAGAATGAAACTTCCCAATTACTACGATTCTAGCAAATAACTTTCACACAGGAGTATAAGACGTTCATGCAGAGCACAGCAGGAATTCCAACACTCGAGTGAGTAAAACATGGCATCTCTCGGTAAAATCTATTCCCATTGCACAATAGACGCAGTTAATTGCACCATAGTACGGTTTTTCTGAAGTGTAAAGTTGCTGACTGCTGAAGACGCAAAGTTAGAACGCTTGAAGTTCGTCATTTTATTCACGGTTGCTGATGTGTTTTGGGTAAAAAAAAACAACAAGACAAATGCATGTTACCAAAGGATGCAAAAATTAGGAACAGAAATATCATTCACCCTTCATTCCTCTTGTTCTTTCATTAACCTTTGCAAAGATTTCATTCACCCTAAGAAACACTGGGATAAGTTATCCTGGTTTCAGACGTATCTCTCTCGGTTGGTTGCATACGTATTGTTGTTTACACGGCTGTAGATAGTTCTATCGTGCGCGTTGTTAAAGCTGTAAAAGCGAAATTGCATGGGGTTCTCAACCTGTCATGGCCTCCGTCTAGCGCAGGGGCAGTCAAACTTAACTCGCGAACTGGACTGAATTTCAAAATTTGACAGCGGGCCGGTTCGGGAGCAGATGTATAGATTAACTAATATAATGAGATCCAAACACTATAACACGAAAGGTATTTCTTGTCCTCGACGGATAACAAAACGTGATGGTGTCTTGCTGATGTCAGGCGTGGGTGTTAGCTTTGTTAGTGTAGGCATTGTTCCCTCGTACCCAAGTTTTTTAACGTACGCTTCATCTTCAATTTGTGGCAGACATCAATTGACGAAGAGCCTTCTCTTGCTATAGAAAGCTTTACGGTTGAAGATTCTGTAGTTTTTATGCGTTCCGCAGGGACCTTTACACGAGGTTCGTCCGGAGTTGTCATGGACTTCCTCCTAGAAATATGACGTCACTTAACGGTTGGAGTAACCGGACACGATCAAGTAGAAACGGGATGTCGTGACTTTTGCCAAATTCGAGTGTACATTGACAAAGCCTGTTACGAACAGTCGCAGCAAGTGCACTGCGTCGAGTAGTCAACACTTTTCATAGCTGTCGGGTTGTGGCGTTTTTTTAACAGCCGTGCGGCCACATTTGAAACCTCGGGCTGGCTACTGCTGTGGTATCACGCGTTATGTTGAATTTTTTATCGGTAACAATTAGACAGATGTGTTTGGCTAAGATCTCAAACATTTGTCCTCATCACTTTTGAGTCTGACGGGAAGCCCGAAAGTGGCCAAGCATCGTGGGAGGGACAACTAGCAGACTGACAAACACTGGTTTGTAAAAATATTTTGCAAACATCTGTAGTTGTCATGTTTAGACAGTTTGGCATGGACCGTGATTACTTCCTTTGGATATGATTTTGAAGCTGGCGGTCATGTGCACATACGTCAACGCCTCTCTTGATGCACTTGCATTCGACGAGTTGGAAGCTGTAAATAATCATTTGATTCTATAAATATTGCCAGTGACAAGCAGCCTGACCAAACGCACTGCACACACAACCATCCCTCGTGGACGCTGGAATTCAACGAATAAGAACATCGTATTTACTTAACGAGGTGTTGAAGCAAGGCACGTTCATGGTCCATCAATAAATCTAGCCAACGTAGAAGCTGACGCGCAAACCGTGGGGAATAGCCCCGGCTTAGTGTCACGTGTTCAAAGCAAAAGTGCGCGACAGATGTGCGTGTTGTGCCGCGAAGACGCTAGAAACGCAAGCAGTGTTAAGTGTGAGCCCCAGTCTATTCGAGGCCGCCGCGATTTCTCTCTAGGTGGCCTTGGTCGATTTCGCCATGCTGGTGCGCGAAGAGACAGCTGACCGTTGGCCGCTGCCGTCGATTTCGCCACGTTGATTTACCTCTTTCCGTACCCTGAAAAATCAATGAGATTCTGCTCACGTGTTGTGACCTTACCTTGTTTCAGGTGCTAGTGACACGGGACTCACGGGAAGCTGTCATAAAGTACTAGCGATTTGATTGCCGCGTTAAGCTTTTGTTTGACACTTTGTATTGCAGGTGTTGGAAGAAATCGTTTCAGTTTGCCGTCGAATTATTGTCAGTTACCCCTTTTAGGAACAGGCACCAGTCTGGTAACGTTATGCAAACTACATGGCATTCAGTAAGTTTAAAATGTTTGTCAGGTTACTGATACAGGCAGGAGATAGTGGTGGCACATCGGCTGTTTGTGATTCTTGCTTCTGTAGTGTTGTTATGAAGCAGTTGTTATGGTCAGCTTTGAACTAGCTTATTTGAAAATGCCTTTGTTCTGACTTCCATCAAAATGTAAACAAAGCAGTTGTGCTGCTAGTAAAAGCGCTGTTACGGAAAAATAGTTTATATCGATACTGAAAATTCGTCAAGTTTGTTTTTATGACTTAGAATGCTGATCGCAGACCAGCTTGCTCGAACGTTTACTAAGTGTTTGCTTGATGTGGTAGCCCTCTTAGCTGTACAGTTTTGCTGACACCACATGCCGAGATGACAGTGCTGGAACAGATTCTTCAGGTACTCTCTCCACACAAGGATTACCATAAAAGTAGAAAGAAAAAAACGAGTGTACCGACGAACAAGTACAAAAGATCAAAGAAGTAAGATATCTTGTGTGTGTGGTGGCGAGATTAGCATATCACAGTCTTTGCGTCTCTCTAGAGCAGTGTTTCCCAACCTTTTTAGGCTTGCGGCACCCTACAGAAAAGAATAACAATTTACGGCACCCATAATGCTGAACCCATAGCAATTTGCTTTGAGGTTTGATGACATCTTGAAAATGTATTTTTAATGATATGGTAAAAAAACGTGTTAGCCCGCGGCACCCCTGGGCACTGTAAATGGCATCCCAGGGTGCCGCGGCACCCCGGTTGGGAACCACTGCTCTAGAGCGTCTGTAACAGTTTCACCTCGTCGTGTTGACGATATTAGTAATGAGACAATTAAGCTGCCTAAAGGTGATTGTCCTCTTCCCTAATTATAGTGACTTCTTCCTATAAAGACGTCGGTTGCCATTGGCCTTAGCCTGGCATATTCAACTCATATCGCGAGAGGTGTTTAATTTATTTTTGTGCAGATAAATTTCTTACCAAAGGGTTTGCTATGAAGTTTATCAACCCGATGTTCTATGACAGGACTAAGAGCATGCTTGTTGCAACTGATAGGGTAATATTTGATGCTACGTTGCTTAGGAACTTCGGATTGAAATACCGAATCTTTTAGTGAATATAGGAATGGAGGCCTCACAATCATTCTTGCCATATCGATTGCTGCATTAGTTACTGGCAAAGCTTGCTTATTTCACCATCAAAATAATTATTTGCTTGGCGGTTTCCATGGCATTCATCAATTAGTTGGGCCCATCGCCTGAGGTAGTTTCAGCTATAGAAAGTTTCAGTGGCAGTATTATTCACCGACGTGACTGCAAACGACAGATTAATGCCATAGCTAGCAAGTTTGGCATGCTAAGCCAGGGCTCGGCAACCTACGACACGCGGGCCGGATCCGGCCCGCCAAGCAAAATCATCCGGCCCGCAGCCTCTTTACAAATTTTAGTAATTGTATGGCTTGCATAGTGGTATTATATTTTAT
>JGI24021J15306_10002361_pt1 | contig 20259 bp, 11 predicted proteins | sample Ectturendosymbi1_FD_15306 | JGI IMG/M metagenome (IMG submission 15306)
AGCGCGGGGATCTTCTTGCCACGAGACAAATAGAAGTGAAAGACGTTTGTGATAAGCATGAAGTTTCTGGGTCTTTTTCCTCATCTCGAATCCCAATCACTGTCCTGTGCAGCAAACGTAAGTGTGACACATTGACTCACCAAGAGTCAAGTTTCTGTTGATTCAAAGCATTTGACCATACGCTTGAGAATGTCATGCAATGTTAAAAATGGGTCTGCGCGCGCTACAACTGCAGTGACTTTTGCTTACCAGCGTCGATTGGCTTTCAACGCAGCAGCAAAACGCCTTTTTTGTGTACTTTTGATGTCACTGATATTTGCACTTTTCTGAGAGAGAAAAAAAACATATTAATTTATGATGTTTTCAGTGCTTTATTGAATAGATTTTTTCAACTTCTGTTTGGCTTTTCTAGGCTTTTTACGCGTGTCTGACGTTCGCTTTGCTTTTCCACAACGAGCAACCGACGGAGCTGCGGTCCTCTGGTCGAATGCCGACACTCCAGTGTACGTGAGTGCTACGTTCACCAACCTGCAAGAACATCCTGTGGATACCGTTGGAAGCTCAATATCAGTTAAGGTATGTGCACGAATTGCTGGAAAGCTTGTGTTCTAAACGCTGAGAGGAACGATCAAAGTAGGTTTGAAGTGAACGCTGCAATATTTGTCAAAATGTATCAAACACTGGTAGTGCCTTAAATTGTTATCAAAGTACAGTATGCACTGTTATCACCAAACAGAGTGTTAAAAGATATTCATAGCGTGTCAAAATTACGGTAAGAGCCAGGCATTTATCTTGGTGTATTTATCCTTTTTCAATTTCTCAAATGACAAGTGATGGTTGATACAAGTTTCAAATCAGGTTCATATATATGTAGATAGCTGATGTTGTTCAAATTTCAAGATCCCTTCTGGTTAAGGGTCAACCTAGTTGTTGCAGGAGCGCGGATCTGTCTAAGCTAGTAGTTCTTAACCTTTGCACCACCACGTTCCCCTTTTGTAGTTTTCCTTTGTTTCAAGTCTCCCTGACATTAAGCAAGTTGTAAAAAAGAAATGTATTTGTTCGCAAATTAATTGATCAATTTTTCCATTTTGTAGAGTGCGTAGGGGTCGCGTCGCGCTAGAAATTTATTGACGCCCTCCGGTTACGGAGCACTGGTCTAAGCGACTTGACGTCTTGAGGTTACCAAGTGGAAGCAAGGCGCTATGAAACACTCTAATCACTTTGGCCGTTAGTAAGTCTGCAGTAGTACTCTGTTTGATTGCTTCCCTTGATTGCATTCAGATATACAACAAACCTATACTGGAATGTGAAGTCAAATAATGTAACGTCAGTTTGGTGTTGCATATAAGGCGAGCAACAGCGATGAGCGCTGAGTCATCGACGTCAGGCCGTCTGTTATGGTTGTTCAACTTCCTGCTTGCGTAGGTGCAGGTCAAGTTTTCATGTTTGCAGTTGCACAAGGGTGCATCTGCTTTTGTACGTATTAAGATTCAAAATGGAACTTGAAGTGAGCAACAGAGCATTGATTTTTCTGCAAGTGTTTGGTTTGAGCAAACAGTACTAAGGATATAGGCTATTCGTGGCTTATGGGTGCTTTGTTGGTACTGAACACGTACAGCTTTTTATGGGCACCCTGAAATTGCGTGTACTCACAAAAAAAACTTTATGATACTATGTCATTGTTTTGTGAACTTCAGCATCGTTACCTCCTGGAGATTGGGTGGGAATATGAGTGCAATCTACAGCACCAGCAAACCCACCTATTTCATGAAATTTATGCTTTGTTTAAAAAATGTGACCGTGACCCAGTGGAAATTTTATAAACGATGCTCTATTTGCTGCTGTCATATGGGATATCTTTGATACAAAACGGTTGACACTGCTTTAGCAACACTGCAACTGATCACCATCTGCAATTTGGAAATGACTAGCTGCAAAAAAACGCAAAGCTGTTGAACGACTAGAAATTTTTGGTGGAAGAGTGTGCCCACGTTGCTGCAGCTTGCTACTGAACATATCCAATGAAAACAAGACAATTTCTTTGTGGTATCTATATCTTGTTTTAAACTGATCATCACTGTAATATTCAAATGGATTGGAAAGGTCAGCATGCAGTGATGAGCTTGCAGTTCACTCCACCCTTTGCCTGCAGAGGCAGGTTGCAAAACTTACGAGAGGATTGTTCCACTGTTGGTCCTTATTGCGTAACAATAATATGGCAACAAAGCTTCATGGATTCACTCAACTGCAAGTTAGAACTTTGTGAAAAGTGAAAGGATGGTTTCGATCAACAATGTCAGATGAACGTTTGCCCGTTTCATGTGTGATGAGCGCTCACCGTGAAATATCAGCAAAGATGAGCAAGGTTTCATTAAAGGGTGGTTGATCGCTTTGGACGAGGTCCCAGACGCTTGCAGGTTTTGTTTCTACACAAAATACATCATCTTGAGCAGCTCTGTAAGTGACACTGACAAGTCTTCGTAGGTAAAGTAAATTTATAATTTGTGGTTTCGTTAGAGACCATGGCACTACTTCTGTGAAAAGAGGTAGGTCTTCCCTGCTTTAACTCTGCAGATAGCCTGTTGTGTAATTTATCGTAACATACCCGACTGCTGTTGCCAACGAAGCGCGTTTTTGTGACTTTTGCCGTAACATAGGCGTTTACTTTGCGGTGCAGAAAGGGTAAAGCGTTTTGTGAAAATACATTTGCATTGCATCGTCAGCAACCTGAAAAGAATATGCACAATGTCAAAGTTTCCCTACCCCGGGAAAATTTTTGCGGACGCCGGTGATTAGCACTATTNTTTACCGTGAAAAAAACGAATGTAAATAAGAAAATTGAGGTAGTGTTAAACCTAGCTTTGGTCTAACCTTGAGCAAGTGCCCGGTTTTCACCCTGGAGTTATTTTCAAAAGACAAATCCCTTCCTTCCACTATCAATTGCATGCAACACCGTTGCTGCCAAGAATGATTTATACATCTGTTGAATACGCGCGACGTTCGCAATTAATTGCTGCACCTTCTACGATCCCATTAACCAAACGCCCAACCCACCCACAAAGCAAGATCAAAATTGCCCTTGACAACAGTCACATTCAAACCGGATTGAGCAACGATCCGACTTTCTGAAACGCACGAAATCTCAGCTCAGTATCGCTGCTCAGCACCGATCCACGATTCGTTTGATGCGGGATTCGATCGCACTTTCAGAAACACAATGACGGATTACATCCTGGATTAGCCTCGATCCGAGATTCGATCCAGCTTTCTGAATATCATCCGAAATGAATTTGAATATCGCTAAGAAACATTTTATAAACTGATTGCATGTTTATGGGAGTTATCGTAAGTAGTGGGGTCTATGTAGTAAAACAAAAAAGGCAAAGACAGTTTTCCTATGGTGTATGACACAATTATTGAAGTGTCACAGTCGTGTCGTTTGAGTTGTTCTTTTCATTTCATATCACTCAACCAAGATGGACTTAGGGGCATTCATTGAGCCACCAATTATGTTTTTCATCGTATAAAACTTCATACCACATTCCCCATTAGGACATCTGTGTTTGGGTCAGTCCGGGACAATATAATCGTTGGCTCGTTCCTCAGCGCCACAATAGAGGCCGATGATGGAGCCAGACCCCAACCAGTCCGAATGCGGTCAAGTTTGACCCAAGCTTGCTGGTCTTGGGAGTGTCTTTCCAGCAGGGTTGGTACTGCCGTCGGAGTCTGGTGTTACGTACTTCCACATACCCTGTGTTCAACATTCGGTCCGCCCAGCGTGCAGTCCTGCTGCCAGTGGATATGAGCATTTGTAGCGCAACAGGAACAAAAGATTGTAACTACTACCGCTACCCACCAGCTGGACTGGTGAGTGCGAAGTGGAGGAGGGCAGTGGCGTATCGTGGTTAGATGGCGTCCGGAGTAAGAAATAAGTTTGGCGTCTACTGGGAGCAAATGTACTGTATTAAAGAAAGTACTTGCGACGTTATTGTGACTTTTCTGCGCATTCCAGCGCCCGGAGCATTGTGTCTCTCTTGCCCCCCTCGGTACGCCCCTGGAGGAGGGTCCAGGCTTCAAAGCGTGGTATTCAAGAGATTGTGTGGATCCTTCGCGATGAAGCTCAGTAAGTTGGATGCCTGCCAGGACCGGCAGATTGTTCGATAATTTGAGAGGGATTCGTCCGGTAACATTTTGCATCGTTGTTGTTTGAATCAGTGCGATGGGCATGTGCAGTGCGACAGCGCAGCACTTTGCCGTTGATTGAACTAGGGCTAATGTGCCTGTGCACAGCTGCTGCTCCTGCGGAACATACAGTTCCAGCAAGCCGCCCTGTGAGTGCGATGCGGGATGTTAGTGTTTTGCTAAGTGATGCAAGGTGTTGACAGGGTTGCCAGATGGTACCAAATTTGGCACATATTGCCAAAAATCCGTTTTCCAAAAAATGTGCCAACTTTTTGACAACATTTTTATGCGAAAATGTTGCAAAAATTGCCATAAATTGGACAGACACTTGCCATTTTCTTTGTAAAACATCTGGCAACCCTGGGAGTCGACAGCAGATGAGCGTTCTGTCTAAAGGTATTCTGGGGTATTTGGACTCGGAACATAAAGTATGGGTTCACCAGGCACCTTGCGCCCGGGGTTGGTTTCCTTGCGGTGCAAGACTGCCAACAGTGTTTGAGATACGGTGCTACATGATAAAAGTCTTACCCCGCTCAGGAATCCTTCAAACCAGGGATGTAGTGCAAACAAAAAAGGTGTGGGAATGCATCCAAAAAATAGCCATTTTAAAACAGCTTAAAACTCATTTTAAACCGAAACGTTTAAAAAGGTGTGCGAACACTGTTCCCACGCGTTCCCACGCGTTCCCATGAGTTCCCGCCCCACTGCACCCCTGCTTCAAACGCTATACCAGCCAAGAAACGAAGGATGTAATGCAACCCTAAATTTGATTACGTTTTCCTGGGACATGTGACATCCGTTATTTCCGTTCCAAAGTATTTTTGATTTCCCTACATCCGTTTTTAATCACTTTCACAACAAAATCGTATCTGCTAGCGAAACATACCTAGCATACAAATTTTATGCAGTGTATTCCCAAAACGGGGATTTCTTAGAGGGAAATTTTTGTTTTTGCGTAGAAAACGTCATCCACGTGTTAGATCCGTTTTTTCTTCACATCAAGTCCTGGTGTACTGACTCTTCACATATAAGATCTCGTTGGTCATATTTGGCCAAACACGTTTTGCACTTAAAATGACATTGAAATTTTATGGTAGTAAGGTGCCCAAAGTTTGTTACACATCAGGTAATCCTGTGTAGTATAGTACCCGAATTTTCTATATATAGGCTTTCAGCGACATCTTTGTTAAAAAACTCTGGCACCATTCTCTTTGTCTCTGAAAATCAGGAAGAGCCATGGAAACACAGGTTTCAAATAGATTGGTGCAAGACCGGTGTACACACACTGCACCCTTCGATAAAAATGCAGGCGGCCATACACATGTAATTTCAAATATAAGCTATTGTAAATTATGTCGGCCGTGCATTAAGTAAACCTTTTTGTCTACTGCTGAGGTTCCCAACCTTTCTCTAACCATGTGCCCATTCAGCATTTCGACAGATGAGCATGCACCCCTAGAATTTCATGCTATGGCATAGATCGACTTTTCCCAATTTTTCATCATGACTAATCATAGATATATTATATAATAATTTTTCATAAAAAGCATACATTTATTTTTGAAAGTAATACGATATATGTATAAATATTTGGAAATCAATAATAATAATAATAATATATAATATATTTTCAATGTATTTTCCCCTCTATTGCTAAACGTAAATGTACCCCTTCAGATAGGCAAATGTACCACCCCCAGGGTACATGTACCCCAGGTTGGGAACCTCTGGTCTACTGTATGCGGATACCTAGTAGAAAGACGGCCAAACAGACGTGTGGAAGCTGGATAGGCTCAGTGTGTGGAATCAGAACAGAAACAATGCAAAAAAATAAAAATATCTTGAACTCACTGGCGGCCGAAATTCATAAAAGTAAACGTAATGCGGCCAGCAATAGCGAAAAGGTTGTGCAGCCATAGACTGAACGGGAAGGCTTCACACACGGTGTTCCTACAGGCCTGCCACTATGGTGCAGCAATCACTGCGAAACGAATGTAGCCGCGAGGCCCATGCTGTAGAGCAGGGGTTCCCAACCTTGCTCTGACCATGTACCCCTTCAGCATTCTGACGGATGAGCATGTGCCCCTAGAATTTCAACAGGTAAGTATGTACCCCTTCAGCATTTCGACAGATGTACATGTACCCCTAAGATATCCTATGACAATACATTTTATCATGATTATTCATTGATATATTTAACTATAAGCATATAATGATTTTTGAAAATAATATTCATTAATATATGCGTAAATATTTGGAAATAAATCATATGCAAATATATTTTGCTCACCTATTAATAACCTTCAATGTACCCCTTCGGATAGGCAAATGTACCCCTGGGGGTACACGTGCCCCAGGTTGGGAACCCCTGGTGTAAAGTGACCGGAAATGGGCGCTCGCGGACCACTCGTGACACTTCAATGAGAATATGTGAAGCGAGTACTGTTTATTGAATCTTTCTTTCAAATATTTATCAATGAATGCATCTCATCTTCTCTTCATTTACAAAGTGATGATTTTTTGGTCAACGCTATCTATTATTATTACTGATCCCATCTGCTTGCACTTGCTTATCAGTGTATCTGTTCATTTACAGCTGAAAATGCTACCTGTTCACGGCCTAGCCATAAGTCTGCCTTCACTCGAATGATTTACAGGCGTGCTTGACGAACACTAGCTTGACACCATCACTGTACAGTTCAGAATGTGAGCTTGGATTGTTGAAAGAAGCGTTGTTTCCAAAAGATACGGCTCTTTCTTCACTTCTACCTGGCGAAACACTCAAGTTGAGAAGTGTGAGACTTTTGCTGGATTGGCGTTTTGTTGGGAAACTGGAGGTAAGTTGATGCGGTGATTTTTTCGAACAATATGTCAGGTAGGAAATAAATACAACAAAAATATTATAAGGCTGGTTTAAATAACTGCTGCGCAATTTCGGTACCGAGTGTTTTTACATGTTTATGCCAGTATCATTAAACACTTCGTAGTTCAACCTCAAATAAGTGCTTCATTTGTTAAATGCGCTATTTTTTTTGTAGATTTCATACGTCAATATGCGAACTTTCAAAAGTAGAAGATTACAGCCGGTATTGAACAGAAGCCAGACCACATTTCTTAGTTGTCCGGTTTCTGTTCCGTGAGAACCTACTCTGTGTTTACATAAGGCCGGTAGCGAAATGTTAGTTAATAGCTTAAGAAAATGTTTGAACTTGGTGCAAAGTCTAAGTAAACCAGTTATAAGCAAATACCCCTGATTGTGATTACCTCCAGAGCAACGACAGTTTCACGGACCCGCACCTTCACGTGTCTTTCTCACCAACTTTTTACGACGAAGATGATGGCGATCAAAAAATGACGTGGGTCAACTACTCTGTTCGAGGGATGCTCTCTTCCTTGAAGAACGAGGGTGAGTCGCTCACGAAACCAAGAAAAACTCTTCGTGATAATCTTTTGCAAATAAAAACCTGCGGAATGCGTTTTCGAAATGTAACAGAGCAGTGTGGTCCAACTACAGGCCCGCGGGCAACATGTGGCCGGCCACAGCTTTTTCAGTGNCCCGCGAAAGCATTCAGGGAAAATCNTCAAATCTGAAATTTCTTNAAAAGCGCGTGAGGTTACATATGTCTCACTGAATTGCTTGCGCTGGATAACGTGCATTTGCACAAGAATAATGAATAATANCTTTTCTGTGTAGCACTTTGCTTTATTTATTTATTTTACGATCAAATNAGAAGGTATGGCCCACCGCTAGTAACTCTCCGCTGGGGCGTAACCACTCTGTTTTCGTCGCTCCGGCGTTCGTTGTTTTGAAGAGTACATCTGGCACAATGATCTCAGTACCGCCAAATGAATATGTCTATCTATCAGCTAAACCCGGCCTGCTCAAAGTGGCCCTCAAGCCAAGTTAATTGCCCATCCCTCCAATAGGTAATTTTAGTTAGAAAAAGCATAACACCTTTTAATAAAAAGGTACAATACCAATGGTGTCACAGACTGTACAGAGCTTCAGGGAATTAGTCAGCAAAGGTATATAGATTTCCCAAACTGAAAGATTTCGCACTAAAAATCCACTCGATGTTTGGAAATAATGCACTCGATGGAAATACGTGTGCGAGAGTAGATTTTCTACAATGAAGCAAGTCAAATCTAAAAACAGAAATCAAGTGGTAGAGGATAGCCTCTGACTTGCACCACTAACACTTGTGTGGTAAACTAACGATAGTGTCAGAGAGGCCTCAACCACAGGCTTCCCACTGGTGGAGATTTGCAATAAATTGCAATTTCCTTTTGTGCAATAATTTCAATGACACACTTATCTTCCTTTCTTTAGTTTTGAATGTTGTGAATCAGTTGTTTTTTACATCCTTTTATTTGAAGTGGCCCGCGAGTTGTCACGTTTTTGCAAAATGGCCTGTGGGTCAAAAGTAGTTGGATCACGCTGTAACAGAATATCGCACTCACTTGTACTTGTGGTGCAAATCGGTAGCGAGCAATTAATTTCACAAAATATGTTTTTGTTGGTGCTAGAAAGGAAACTGAGCCCAAGAAGAATCAAGGGTATGCCAAACCCATTCTAACACATGTGTTTCTTTGCAACAGACCGCGTGCTAAAGTTTTTATAAACATTTTGTTTTTTTGCCTCAAATCTATTTTGTATACATCTTTAATCATTATTAGACCAACTTCCAATTTCTGTCAGTTCCCGTTACATCCAAAGCACTGCTTAGTTTTATGCGTACCGCTAGTATGTGCGTGCCCCAATTGCACGTCAGTTGCTGGTTGACTCCGCTTCACTCTAAAAGACAACGATTTTCGCTGAATTTTGCGGGGGGGCACGATCTGAAACACGTGGGGGGGTTCGGACGTGATCCTGGTGGTGTTTGACCAGTTAATGCATTTTTTTAGTTCTGGCATTTCCGCTCTATACGAACTGATAATAATTAAATTGTGATACACTGTAGGTTCCAGTAGGATGCTAATAAACGACTATATGTGTGTGGAGGAAGTCAGCAGATCAAGCTAATTTCATAATGGGCCTGTTGAACCAACGAAGGTTGGGACTTCATTTTACTGAAACGGCCTCCGGTGTGATGGTGAGAAACACAGTGCAACTCTTTATGTGGAGAAATGTTGCCCAATTTTCCTTGTAAATGAAAGACCTTTTTGCAATTTTGCCGCAACAAAATATTTTGTGTATGCATTTTTACAACTGCATATTATATGTTGCTGCACTCTCGCCTCTGTTATATTATTTTCCGACAGCATACCCACTGGAAATACAAAAAACGTGGGAGAAACCAAAAATAAAACCACAGTCAGAAGGTGCTCAGTACCGAAATTCATGAACAGCCTATGTCACTGAAAGCCCGTTGATGCAAGCTGCAGTTGCTGTGGGTGCTGTCTGTTGCCTGGACTGCCACACCGTTTCTGATGTGAGGTTTATAGGAGTAACAGGCGTTTGGACAACTTGCATTTTCTAATATTGCAAGAAGTCTCGATGATTTCCATGCGTTTGTATTTAATAAACAAGCTTTCCCTTGCACCTACATGACGAGCACAGACCACACGTATCTGTTTTTAAGTTTTCGGTGTGACCCGACCGGGATTCGAACTCGGCGTGCAGGCTTCCATGGCGCGTGTTCAAACAACTGTACCGCCAGTGTTTGATAAATACAAACCCATGGAAATCATCGGGACTTCTTGCAATATTAGAAAATGCAAATAATGTAAAAATTCAAGAAGAAATAATTTAACAGTTTAAATGTGAGGCAAGCAGGTATTTGACCAGCGCAAACATTTCGTTTTCAAGTGCGCTGTAAGCTTCGTTTAAATTCAACCACGTCGTTGAGGCAGATTTGCACTCAGATTAACAAACTTACTTCTTCCTTCAGAAATCAAATCTGTTCCCTTCCTGTACATCAATGCATTATTTGCACTGCTGTTAAGAATTATATTTAGCTAAAGAAACTGTGCAAGGTGAAGCACTGCATTATAATAACGTCGGCTTTCTTGTCAGTTTTGTCACGGTGGAAAACAGAAAAGTTTTATTAACCACTATGCAGTGGTTTGTCCATCTATGATTACAGTTGTTTTTTGCTAAACTCACCAATGATCCCTGCTTGCAATACTGCAAAACATATTGGGAAGGTATTCACAGGCAAAGATCTTTCGCAAAGCTTAACAAGCATGGATCAAATAAAATATCATAAAAAACACAAAATGTGTCATACTGCATGTCCTACGATTTTGCAGAAATACGTGACATTGAGCTCGAACAATTTTCAATTTCGCCGAAGATCGGCACTGGAGCGCACATTACGTCTCATATCAAGGTTACAGCGCCACCTCAAGGGAGGATTGGAGTATTTTCCTACAGGTAGTTAATTTATGTGTAATAATCAGCGCACATGAATGAATTTGAATTTTTTCGAGGAGAAACTACTCATTGTTAAAAACTTATGTTTTTAATGCAGCGTGGTTTACCTTTCGCAGCAGCATCTAAGTCATAGTTTCCTTATCTTTTTTACTCCTGTACAGTGTTCACTTTAAGAAAATTTGACGCTGAGCAAATGTTTATTTTAGTGCGCATGCAATTGCGCAACCATGCGGACGCACAACCAAAGAAGCGTTTCAAGCAACCATGCAGACGCACAACCACTGTAGCGTTTCAAGCAACCATGCAGACACACAACCACTGTAGCGTTCCAAGCGTTGCAAGGACCATGCGACACATATATATGATATGCAATTTGGAATGTTTCAAGTGCCCGAGAATGGGATTTCACTGCGCAAATGGTCTGATGGTACCTACAATTAATGATCAAGAACTAGCTTTCAAGCGTTTGGAAAGGAATTCAAATTTATGAATACTTAGCGATAACCAAACATAAATTACGTACAAGAAAGGATAAAACAGATTACCGTTTAAATATACTCTACAAAAAACAATCACTTGCTTCAATTATGTAGATAACAATAAAATCAAAAGGCTGACTTCCAAACGTTTGCTAATGCATTTCAGTTCAGTAACTCTTGTTCCTGTTTCTTGCTTATGAGTTTTTCAAAACGTGGAACTATTTGCTGATAGCAACACACGTGTCTGCCTGTGCATTCTAGCGATTTCTAGATTTCGTCTTAACTGACAAGGGTTCCAAAACCTGACTCGCGCAGATATCTTGTCGTAAATGGAATGAACACAGCTGGTGCAGTTTTTCAAAGTCCTGGAAGCGCAACAATGGCCGAGAAGTAAATACTCTTCCAAAGTTTTACTCTCGAATTGTATTTCAAAAACACGAATTGAACGCAGTTCTTTAAGATCTTATTTCACCTTTCCATCATCTGAGATTTCATCGAAATTGAAGAAGTATGGATTCATAATCCATTCTTCAGAAGTCTCCATCTTCCCTACGTCACAATAACGAACTCGTGAGTGGAAAAGTAAAACTGTATGATCACTTCCAAGATCTTCATAATGTGACTCATAGAGGCGGTGATTTAGTGTCCGACCCCTAATCTAATTAATGGTCTGTACCGAATATCAAAAATTTTTCTTCAATTTCGGAGGCAAAGTTTTTGATGCCAAAGCATGAGGATGAAGAAAACAGTGAGCACCTTGCTAGTGTGGAATCCTCTGTTTCATCAGTGCAGAAAACCCATATTTATTTCCCGCATAGCAAGAGCACCATCAGTGTACATAGAGACGATACTTTGAATATCCAATTCCTGTTTTGCAAAGAAGTCTTTCGCAAGCTGAAGCACTTTTGTTTTGGTGGTTGTTTTCATTTCTGCACAAAAAAGGAAGTTCTCCTTCATGATGCCATGATCGACATACCTCACCAGTGCAATAAGTTGACTGCAATGCGAAACATCGAATTGGGAGATTTCCAAGGGACTAGCCCGCATGTGTGAGATAACTTGTTCTAAAATATCTTAACTGAAACCAGCAATTAGTCTCTGCATAACATTATTTGATAACTGCACAAAGCTACTATCTGCTCGTAAATAAGAAGAATAGGTTGCAGGTGTTTTTCTCTGCTCTCGGTGTCTTACGCAGATTCTGGTAAATAAAGCACCTCTCGTAGCATGCTGTGTGTGCTGCCAAGTATAGCCGTTTTTGCAACTTGGGGTTTCCTTTTTTGCCCGGATTTCTCTGTGGCGTTTTTCTATCTTATTGGTGGTTACACCTAGAACTCATGTTACTTATGATATTATCCTCGATTTGATGTTCCACATTCTCTGTATTTTCCATCTGAGACCCAAATATATTTAATTTTTTTCCATTTCTTCTTCTGCTGTGTGTATGTGATTTGCGATCAACATCTGGAAAAGTTAGTCCACTGCTCCATCTGTTACTTCTTTCAATCCTTCATTGGTCTACTGGTTTGCTTGTCTGTTACTACAAGGTCTGGTCGGCGATCTTCCATCATCTTTGTCTTCCCTGATCTCAAAATACAACAATACCTGACCTTATTGTTTTATGCCACTGGGTTGGGTTCGTGGATCTAGATGTTTTGTGTGGTACTGCTCTCGCAGTGCTGGCGCATGCTGTGTTGGATTTGTGCTTCTACTTTGTCACGCCCTGTCTTTCACAAGCTCCCTGCTATCTTGAGATATGCACTCGCCATCTGGGCAACTGTCTCAACATTATCTGCATATTGGGTTGTTTGTCATGTGGAGTATTTTCGGGCTTGTGACACGTAGTTTCCGGTGCTTGATCGTGTGCTGCTATTACAAGTGCTTCTGTTTCTACCTTGAGTCTTGTTTTGTGATAGAGATTACCCACCAATCAACGGGCAATCACAACATAAACGTCCATTTTTTCGGTGCCCAGGGGTCTTTGCAGTGGTTTCTTGTCCGTGTTGTAAATTCCCAATTATCGCCAAATAAACTCAGCTGTGTTTTCTGGAATTAATCCGTAAGGCGTTTCCATTGATGTGACCTCATGTAGTTGCCATTTGTACTGTCCAAGTAGCTGCTTTCTGGTTCTATTTGTTGTGTTTTCTGTTTGCTACTGCTGTGAAGTCTCGGTCAGGGCGGCGTTGAATATGTTTATTCACCACGAAAGAGATGTGCGCGAAAAACAGCACCTATATATTTGTGGCGCGAACAGTCAATAATAGAATGATATCGTCGGGTGATCTCTATTGTTGCTTGCTGCACAGTGTGAGGCTTTGCGCACTTGCCGCTCGGTCTATCCGATCGCAACACAGTAAGTAGTGCGCCATTTGTTCTCCTTGGCACATTCTTGTCCTGTGATTGCCTGACGCTGTTTCTCTCCCAGGCTCTTTTCTTTTGGCTTTGCTGACGTTCTCCTGTAATCTTGCGCGCTGAAATTTCACCTCTTTCTTTAATTTGTCTAACAACAGTCCTCTGTCATCTCCTTTCTTTTGCTGGGCACAACCCATGAATGTCAGCTCTTGTATGGAGTTCTCTGCAGGCCCGTAAAAAAATTTTGACCCCCTGGAAAAATATGTTGGACATAGTTTGAAAGTACTGGACATAGTTGAAACAATTTGGGCCACTCTCAGAAAACTCTTCGCCACCCTGGTGTCCCAATCTGGTTACGGGCCAGGTCCTCCGGGCGTGCTATGGTGTTGTTAATCCTACTCTTGCGTTTTTTTTCTGTGTTTCATAGGGGGTTACTGTTACTGCACATGTGTTGGTGGCGTCTGGCGTGAATTTTGTTTTTTGACGTTGAGCCGAGATTTGAGCTTCTGTCTTAACCTGGGTTGTTGTTGCTATCCGCTTGATCTCCTCGTTGTTCGTCATGTTTTGTACATGCCCAGACATTTGTAGCCTGTTTTGATGTCGGCAGGGCCCCGACAAGGGGGGCGGGGGCAATGCCCCGGGGCGGCACTTTTCAGGGAGCGGCACTTTTGGTGAAAAGAAGGAATAGAAAATGGCCTTTGATGGTCTTTACCACCACCTGGTGGTGGTGGTGGGGCACTTTTCAACTCTCTTCGGGGCGGCACTTACCCATGTCGGGACCCTAGATGTCGGCTTCCTTGATTGTTCCTGTGTCAATCCAGCCGTTACATGGAAATTTTCACGCTCAATTATTTGTCTTGTTTGAATTTCATTTTCATATCAATTGCAGTAGTGTATTAGTTTTTGTGACGAGATGATGGTCCACACAGTCAATAGATCATACAGCATTGCGCAGAACATAATGTAGAAGCTATAGCAAATTTATAATCANAGTACACAAGCAACAACATTTACTGCTTNCTTTGTCACAAGGGATTACGGTGAAAGACCATNAGGTCATCTAGTCTAACACCTCTGCGATACAACTTCCCGTACCATCATTAGTCACGTGAAAAGGAAAGAAAAAGTGATAAAAGCAAACCCACAAATGGTGTACATATGCGCACATGACTATTTACACACAGTTAACATGATGAGATATTTATTTGCATATGTGTGGAGCGAACAAAACACTGAAATTAATGTACATGTATTTGAGAATGCAAGTGATAATAGGAGAAAAAAACAAGTTGGAAATAATATCAAATTAAATACAGATGAAGAAGACTAACCCACATTAAGAACGAAAAATTTGCAGTGCCTGCTAAGCATAAAATACATAGAAAATGTATAGATTTCAACTGTCTCAAGCAGGGTTGTCAGATATTTTTCGTGGGTGGCGTACAGTTTGAGATCATCCATCTGGAGTAGATGGTTGATCTCTATCTATTTTTAGTTTGGATGTATGCTTTCAATTCATGCGATTGTTGTTCAGTACATTGATAAAGGCCGAAAAGAATATTAATTAGAATACATCTGTGACAAAAATCTCCGTTTGATCTTGATACTGGCGCCAGATGTTGATGCTTGACGTCAGATGCTGGCGCCGATGGTCCAGTTTCCCGTTGATAGCTGGACAAATCTGATATTAGTCTTCTGACCAGTTTTGCGAAGCTCCATGCTTTAGATTGTTCAGTAGTGCTGCACTGCGTCATGTGCTTCTTTGAAGTCTATCCATCCCTGAGCCAGATGGGTCTTCTCGTGGAGCCTACAGTGAGCACCTTCTTTTCTGCTTGCATGCTACGACGTGGTGTTGGGTCAGATGTGGGGAGATCTGATCGGCTAGGATTCCACGACATTGCAACGAAATAGTTTTTATGTCTGAAGTAACACATCTAAACGCAATACAAACTTCCGATTTGCATGGCGCAGGTTAACGTTATGGTACTCGAAGTCCGGGGATGCTGATGACCTCAGCAACCAGTTCGCTGGCGTATACTTGTCTCCGTTCGGTGGAGAGGTGACGAATGGAAATGTTTCACGTCACATTGTAGATGAGGCTTATTCGCTTCCGTCTCAGACTTACCTGAATGAATACTGCGGAGTGGTTTACGCAATAATAACGGTAAGTTTGATCAAAAAGCCTTGACGGGATTTAACTTTTTCTATGAAATTAGATCAATGTAATTCTTTCTAGGCTGTAATGGAAGATTCTCTCGGAGAAGTTGACACTAATAACAATCACATGGTTGAAAAGACGTTTAGAAGCTGCGAGTCAGGTAATGGATTCCAGTTAGAAATACATTACTTTGCGTACGGTGAATATTCTGGATATTTGATCTCACTATTCCACCTTTTTTGTGAAACACCTTCATTCGCGTTTACAAAAATGTGTTTATTAAAATCGTAAAAGTTGGTAAAAAGATGTAGTTCAGTTTATGCATATATTATGCCAAAATGGTGTGCGAACTGGGGAAATTTCCCACATTGTTTTTAGTTTGATTTGTCTTCATGATTTGGCTTACCTTCTTCTAACATTTTTTATCAGCTTTCTGGAATAGCACTGTTGCAACACGCTTCACAGTGCTTGGCAGGCACATTCCAATTTGTTGTTTAATCAGACAAAGTATCAAGAAGTTGCAGCTGGGTCTTCCCAATTGTGTTTCTTTTGCAACTTCCAACAAACATCTGTTCTGAACGCACTGAAAACCTATGGGATTTTGATAGTTAACCCACTTCTCATGTCCGCAATCTAAATTTTCAGTTAAAAGAAAAAAATTTTCTTCTAAGGTAAAAATTCATAGACAAGCAAGCCTACTTACTGCAAATTACATCTGTTCAAGTGAAATATTTTCTTTCTTAACCGAAAGCTAGACGTTTCATACTTACCAGGCAAGTTAAAAACAAGCCGGTTGCTTTATATGTAGCAAATAATATTCAGACTTGAAAAGATTAACATAAAAATACATTATGACGCCAGGAATGCATCATCTGACACAACCATATCGCGATACAAAAGCTTGGCCAGCGAGAAACTTGCTAAACAGTTGTAGCCTTCACTCAAAAAGGTTGGACACCCTGCTTCAAGCTTTGAATTGTGTATTGGTGGATTTCACTCCGTATAACTTATTTAGCAAAAAGTGTTTGTACAAGTTCAGTTGTAAAACAGACGCATGTTAGCAACTCCTGAAATAAGTGCAGTAGCCTATGTTTGAAAAACAGCTTTTTAATGCATCAGGAATTTTTTTAGCTGGATCGCATGCAATGCGACAAAAAATTTACTTAAAGGCAATTGGTGGCAGGCCGAGGTGTGGTTGATGCCTCTTGTTTAGTCAATAGGCACAAAATAAAGCAGATTACAAGTGGTACAAAGGAACAAACAAAAGAAACAATAACGAAGCGACACAAGGCAAATAGGATGCACAGAAACTGGACGGGCCGGGATTATCAAACAAGAAATTGGAAGCGACTATTTTGCTTAAGAAATCGAGACAGTGCTGAAAAGACAACTATTGTTGGTTTGAAAAAGTATTTCCAGATGGCCAAAGGGGAGAATATGGATTACAGTTTTATTAGTGAGAGCAGAGTATTATGGATTAATCATTATAAATTTGTCGTTGAGCGAGGTATTTTTAGCGTTAGGAAAAGTAGGTTGCAATGGTGAAGGACAAATTGCACTGCAGGAGAAGGTGTTGGGGCGTTTCCGTATAGATCCATAGCTACACTGTCGAAAGGACTTCATATTAATGTTTAAAGGGCTGTGACCAAGGTGAAACATGCAGCGTAATGAGGTGACGGATGGATTTGACCCGTGTAAGTGCCAGGTATTGCGTTTCGTGCCATGATAAATGTGGGTGATCCGGTATTTAAATGCTGCAAAACTAGACGATAACTTGATGGATTGTGGTAGGGAGCCCCAGAGTAAGGAAGCTTTGTGAAGAAATGAATTATGCTCTAGCGAACGTTTGGAGAGGGAAAGTTGAAAATTATCGGCATGACTCAATGTGTAGGCTGAGATTTCTCCTAGGTTCAGTGGAAAAACGAGTGGAGGGCAGGAAAGGTAAGACCAGTTTTTATTTTATAAAAGTACAGGAGCATATTGAGTTCTATCCTATTAGTTAGTGGAATGAAGTTGAGATCAGAAACGACAGCGGCTTTACGTGATGTACGAAAACAACCCAGTATTAATTTTGCAGCCTTTGCATATACAGTATGTGCTCTAAGAGCAAGCCATCCGAAGTTGAGCAGTTGGCGAAAATCACACTTCCGTAGTCTAAGATCGGGAGAACGCAAGAAACATAGAGTGTGTAGAGGACATTGCGTGGAACGAGGTTTGAAAGCTGGTTTATGCGGTTAATCAAAATGGGTCCAAGGGAGCAAAGAGGTTAGATGGCCCGGTGTAAGAAACAAGTTTGGCGCCGCCATGTTTGAAACTAAAGTCTTTCGGAAGCAAATGTACTGTATTGAAGAAAGCACTTGTGACATTGTTGGGAATGTTAGGTATCTCCTGCAGTGATTCGGCGCTCCCATAGTGATTCGGAGACCGGGGAATTGTGTCCCCTTTTCCCCCCTCGTTACGTCCCTGGTGTGGCCTTTTGTTTAATTGACAAAATTTGATGATGCCATGATAAGGTACAATGAAATATAAGACCTAAATATTTGTATGAATCGGTTTCACTGAAGTCTATACTGTTAAATGTAAGAACAGGGTGTGAGATATGAGATTTGGAAATGGTCAAAACCTTGGTCTTTGCTAGATTAAACTTAACTTCCATAAATTTGACCAGTTGGATAAGGTGTGCAAATCGCGAGTTAAAACCTGATGGAGATGAAGTGGACAATTAGAAGAGAATAATAAAGCTGTGTCGTCAGCGAACAATGAAATTGAGGATTCAATGGATTCGCATGTTAGCAACTCCTGAAGTAAAGTTTAAGCCAGCAATTTAGGAATGTTCATGCAGTAATCCGTAAAAACAAACCAGTCGGTCTACTGGAGCGTAGTATCCCAAACAAGCTCGATCCATGTTTTCAAGCTTTTCTGTTGAAACAAGCAACACCTTTCGACAGATGCGTTGTGCACCTCGACTTGGTTCCAGTTTCTAATGCCAGTCTAATCTATTTAGACGTTTGGATGATCAGCGGCTTCTCGATTCTTTCATCACCACCTATCTTTGTTGATGAGAATTCAAACCTTACCGTTGCTTTCACGCTCTGGTGCACTGAATACCCACAATGCAACAGGCAGTTTTTGTCACGCGAAGGTAAACTATGAAATGCGTTTGCTAATGCATTGTGTCAAAATATTGCAGTTGTTATCTGTGTACTTGAAATCAAAGCGGTAGCCATCGCTTCATGTTATTTGAGTGCAACCCAAAATCTTACTCAAGTTTCTTTGTGTTATTTCCGTATATGCAATGTAAGGTGCATACAAATTCTGGAGAACCGAAGTAAATGAAGATAGCTGCTGGTAATACACAACCGTTTCCTATTTCCCAGAGCGGCTGTTGTCGTTAGTGGAATCTTTTTCTGCGTTTTAACTTCTTCACTTCAATAGAAACATTAGAAAGAAAACGGGCAAGTAGCCATTGCGAACCAAAATACAGCTTTTAACAAGTAAACCCGCGAAAGCTCTCCATTACATTGCCTTCTTTATTCTACGTTGTGCAAAAAAACAGCGAATATGACGTCAAACACTCTTATTCCCAACATTGATTGAACAGGTGCATCAAACTTGAATACCTTCTGAAAACACAATTTATTATATGTCGAGATTTTCTCCGAACAGAGGTAACACTAATTACAATAGTTAAGTTGGCAGAGTTAGCATTAAGCAGGCCGGGCGTAGTTTATCCTTTGGTGACTCGTTTCCGCCGTAAGCGCCGGTTATCTCAATAATTTGAATTGAATAGCGTTGTGTGGTTATCTTTGTTTTGATCCCGTACTGCAGTTGTTTCTAAATTTTCAGGAACAAGCTTTTATGCAAAGAAAAAAGTATTATTCAAAACGAGCTTTCAGTACAGTCTTTAATGATGTTTAATAGGTTTGAAGATATTCATGTGCAGTTTCTGTCCCAGCTGCTACTTACCAATGATAGTTTTTATTGAAAAACGGTTGTCACCTCATTTGTTGTTATGTTGCAGTTATTTTCTATCTTGAGTGGGCTGATGGAAGGAAAACGGTGAACAACAGAGTCTACGGACTGAGCACTAACATGTTTATGAATTCGTTGACGATAACGGAAGCGTTAAGGTTATATCATTGATAGTATCACGATTGAAACATTGCTTCTTCTTTCACCGATATATGTGCTTTTGTTTTTACTTTTATCTTACATAACTATTACTGAGATGTTTCCAGTGACGTAGCCAGCCCGAAAATTGGGAGGAGGGCAAAAAAATTGAGGGGGCCAAAATTTTTTACTTTAAGCTAGCAACACTATTTTTTTGGAATATCGTCTCTCAAAGCACAAAATGTCTACATATTTTAAAAATTTTGAAGGGGGCACGGTCCCTGGCTACACCTATGGATGTTATATTGTGCTGGTGCACTTCGACTGAACAAAGGCAAACTTTTTCGGTGCCCTGGTTGCAAGGTCACACTTAGTTTTTTCTTTTGTTTTCCGAAATAAAAATATTTTTTGTTGTGTGGGAAGTTTTAAGAGTCACTTGTTCAGATAATCTCAAACGATGGCTAGATCCTTCGGCTGGTGTTTCTCGGTCTGACCGAAGGCTGAGTAGGTCAACTCGACATTGATGTGCTGCACATACAACCAGGGTTGTAGGAGTAGCGCTAAATAAACAAGGTGGGAACGGCAATAGTTCAGTGGAAAAG
>JGI24021J15306_10002362_pt1 | contig 20258 bp, 10 predicted proteins | sample Ectturendosymbi1_FD_15306 | JGI IMG/M metagenome (IMG submission 15306)
ATAACACTTTAAAGTATGCAAGAGGTATGAAAATCCCAGTCAATATATAAAAACAATTACCCTCCAAATACGTGCTGCATTGCTTTTTCAGCATTGATAAGCAAACCGACTTTGGAGCCTTTTTCGAATTTCTTTGTCTTGCTGTTACTCAGACTGCAATCTCAAATGGAATGTTTTCNTATTTTGAAAATTTTTTTTGNTTGTGCCCATTTTCCAGCACTCTGTGATTGGAAACAGCGTTAAACCTGCAATTCACTATTTTGGTTGCGTACCAGGAATTCGACGATTTCCCGTTCCGCAATATGCTCGCGAGACAACACTCTATCGTAAACCATCCTTTTTTAGGCTGATAGTCTCAAATTACAGACGCACTTTCCTACGCTCACTCTGCTTCGCTCGTCGCTACATATTCCGGTTAAATTTTGCGATTACCATGGTGAGACATCTGAGAATTACCGCTTTTAACAATAATCGCAAGACAACAAGTGTTTTTCAGCAAAGTCGCTAAACTTTGAAACGCGAAGATCGAAAAAGGGTTGTCTGTCGATAAAGAGTCCAAACCATATAGATATTCTTGTTTTCACCGTTTATACAAGTATATGAGCGAATCAAAAACTCTTGTGATTGTTGGTTTTATTCGGTCAGCATGAGCCAATAGAAAGTTGTCTGTTGGTAGAGACTGATTCTTTTGTCTACGAAAATATTGTCTCCTGAAAACCACTATATAAACTGGCTTAACGGCACTTGTACTGTGTCGAATCACGTTTTTTTTCAATGGGATAGGCACATTGATTGTTCTGCTTTAGCATATCCGTACTTGTCAGTGCTACGTCCGATGCATTTTCACATCAATCGCATATATGCTACATTGTCTCCTTTATGTTTTTTCTTCCACTTCACAGACACCACCACAGCATTTTGGTGATGATGTTTAAACAAGCAAAATCAATTTTCTCATTTATTTTCTATACGAACGATTCTCAAATAATTTTTCTTAAAAATCAATTAAAGCAAACAGGATTGTTTTTGCCAAGTGTTATTTCCAATTTTGGCAATTCAAAACCATCTTTGTTTTTCAACACTTTTTCGAACTTTCAACGTAACGAAGCATGCACACTTTTGTCAACTCGTAAAGGAAGTAATACATAAATTAAACAACTGCAGCCTTTCTTCAACTACACTAAGCAAGTAGGTCTTAGACATTATTGCTCCGGCTTTCCCTGATTTGCGTTTTTGGAATTACAGATTCTAATGCGATTTCAATGTTTGTCTTAGAAGTTGTTCCCATCGAATGATTTTACACGATTTTCCAACAGTGTGTACCTGCCGGTGTACGAGACTTGGAAATCGCTGGTCACGTGGTTAGCGCTACATGCAAACATTTTTCTCCCGATCTCTCTCTGTTTCTCTCGCAATTGTTGCCTTGCAGTTTCCTTGACTTGAGCGTTTGTGCACAGCTCATCGTGGATGAACACTAGTAAACTTCTGAAAACAATTACACTAAAACTAAACCACGTGTTTCTCGCATGAAGAAACTGAACTGAGATTCAGGTGAGTGATTGTTTGCATTGTTTTGGCCGCAAGACAAGGGATTTTCTCTTAAACGGATTTGTAGCTTCCAGTGCGCAAAGCGTCCAGATTTTTCATCATTTTCGTCACACGTTAATCCTACAAGTTTGGAGTTTTTACACATTGTTTTTATTGCTTTCAAATAATGCGTCTCCACAAATGTGATGAATTCGAATCAACCATCAAAATACTGTTTTACTTTTTTCGTCGAAACTTTTGCTTTGAGTTCTAACAATACGTTTTGCTGTTGCATACCACTGTCCATGTTACAAGACCTTCTCTACAGTGCCTTGACAACCAGTCTTGCTGGTCCCATACCTCAAACGTTTAATAAATCATTGTCCCTAACTGTACTTGTCAAAATCTAATTTTTTCTTTTAATGAAACTTTTCATTTTGTCAAGTTTTTAGGCGGCACGTGCAAATTCAACCTTCAGCATCTGAATATTGTTAATAAAAGACCGACACCAGCGCTTCAATTCTTGGACTCAGGCATTAGATAGCGCTCTGAAAGAGAAATAACAACGTTGCTTTTCCCAACACTGGCGCGACGTTGCTTTTCCCAACACTGGTGCTTTTCCCAACACTGGCGCGACTTGGCGGCAGCTCACGGTCGATTTAGCCTACTTGGTACATAACAGGTTTTTTCCCTGAATGCGAAACGAACCTTTTATGCATTGGCGCGTATACGTCACGTAGCATTGAGCAACTACGGGCTGCTGAACTGAGTTGATTTGATTGACTGCAGTAACTGGTATTCGAGCCTACGATGCGTTATGCAGTGAGTAGGGGAACCCCTGAAATATTTTCTTTTTCCTATGTGCAGTAATGGGCTCTAGTGCTTACAGGGTTTCCAATATAAACTGCATCAGGGTCACAACCAGCTGACACCTTTACGCTGGAAAAATGACATGATTGTAATTTGTTGTTGTACCTAACAGCTATACAGGTTTTAGAAGATTTCGGGAGGGGGGAATTCCCGGGTTTCCTCTCTCTGGTTGCGGGCCTGAACTGCATGGATCAGTTCTTCAGTTATTTTGAAATGTTCACGATTACGTTTATGACCCTCTCATTCCTTACAATGAGTACCCAGACACTGCGATATTTGCTCCAGAATTAGGAACCTTGCTGGTAATCCATTTCCTTGACGTTTTAGGTTCAAGCCCTGAAAACCAGGCCTGCGCAACTCAGAAAGCTCCAAGAGTCAAATTGACCAACATAATCTTGCCAGGGACCGCAGAATCTATTTAATTTTGTTGTAGTTTGAAAGAAATTCTGGAACAACAAACAATTATATATCCGAAGTTGGGCTGTTGCAACTTTTTCTGCAATTGCGAAAGCTCTCGCCGGCCGCATGTGGCCCGCGTGCCGTATGTTTTGCAGGCCTGTATTAAAACCAATGAAATGTGTTGCTCTCACTCATTCGAGCATCAGAAGGCCAAGCAGTTTGGATTGCGCATGTGAGGAATAGTCCTGGTGATGGATCTATCTCAACGACCCACTGTGCACTGAAGCAGACTGAGCATCAAAATTGCATTCAAAAGTCCTTTTCTTGCGCTTTCAATGCATTCAAACGACCTGCTTGAGATGCCTTTTGTCTATTGCTGTTTTCAGCGCAACATATGTCAATAGCTTGGAGTATTCAGATCCAGGAAATGCTTCGTGCCTTGTTTATAAAAGTTCTTTTCTGGTCTGCGGAACGTTATTTCCAGGTGCACCAAGAGTAAGGCTAAGTGCGATTCGTTGAGAAAGTTATTCAGAACAGTTTGAAGGCCTTCATTTCTGTTGAAACATTTTTTCCTGCATTTCTATCAAAATTGAGCATTTGAACACATTAGTTCAGAATGTTGCATTATTCCTTACAATTAAATTTTTGAGTGAAACCGTTGTTGATCCGAACGGACGAGACGGTCACAGCACCATTCTGGCGGTCTGTTTCAAATGAAACAAATTATTTATTTATTTCGTGCGCGAAGTCTTGCTGTCTGGCATTTCCTTTTTTATGTAACGCATAAAACTTGGCACCAACCAGGTTTTCTCAACTGTCCAATCACAAACTTCAATTGATTTGAAAGACAGTAAATCTTCCTAAGTCTGCTAATTTCAATTCTTGATTGCAGCTAAAGGAGGCATGTCTGAGCGAATGGGTTCGGCGTGGATGAAAGGAGCAAAAGAACGTTCGTTTCCATCTCTTGGAATGACTGAATGCTAATGTTACGCACGTATAGTAATAAGCCGATGGTGGTCAAACTGCCGCTCGCCATGTTTTGTGTGGCTCTTCTAGCTGAATTGCAAAATTTCACATTGATAACGAGTTGTGGTCTCATATTTAATGTGTGTTTGATTTATCAAAGTGTTTACACAATTTCTTATGTTAGTGACCAGGGAGTCTACGCGATTTATTAACAAAATTAGTGAATCTAACGCTCAAGTTATGCTATGTAAGCTTTCAGAGCAAATGTAAAATTTATTGTCAAAAATATTTTGTCATTTTACCAATGTCAGAATGAGAACAAACGCTTTTCGCGAAGAGGCAGTTGCAGACTACAAAGTGAAACAATACAAAAATACATTGCAAGACTGCTGGAGGAATTCCAAGCCAGATTGGTCATTTGCAAGAGCTTTGCATTCCTTGTAAATCAATTCAACGCAGTCGGTGATGGCTACTCAGTTCGCCAGACATTTATCACAAATGTATTTGCCGTTGAAATGAGCCTGACCGAAATGCAAGAAGATCTGACCCTAAAAAATTCCAGTCAGTGCCACTCCACAGTTGCGTTCTGCTGACAGGTTCCAGAAAGCAAATACCCAGAACATATAAGACCAGTGTACGACTCGTTTCTGTATTTAGCGCGACGTTTTTCTGTGAATTTGTATTCACTGTAATGTAGCTTGTAAAATCAAAACATCGTGCAACTCCAACAAATAAGCACTTGTTAGAATTAATACGCACATCTTTAACAACGCTTTGCCAAGATTTTCAGAGACGAGCCAGTGGAATAAAAACCTAGCATTGATAAATAACGCTTTTGTTGTTTTAATTACTATAGATCATTTTGTGTAAAACTTGCATTCTTTACCGGATTTGTAGTGGCACTACAAACGGATTTTGCGGCTTGCAAGTGTTTTTCGTTTTTTGCAAACGGCTCTTTTATTGAAGAAGTTTGCCCACCCCTGTAATAAGCTATTTTTGTCAATTGTGGCTCAGCGAACCGTGGGGTTTCTCCACGTGCCCGCAACGCATACGATCACGTGAGCTATCTTATTTTCCCTGGTATGCGAGCAAGAGCACAGTTCAGCAGAAACGCAAAATTACAATAGAACAAACAAAAATATGTGCGCAGTTGTGCCAAACTTTGCTCCAGTGGAAATCAGCCTTTACTTTCACGTGATCGTTTCCAGTTGCAAGAAAGCCCAGCAATAAGAACAAAATCGTGACATATATGGGTAATGAACGCGATGTGTAGGCCGTTCCAACATTTTGTTATCATTTGGGATGTATAAATCTGAGCAACTGCAAACTCTAAGCGTACAAAATTTAACCGACTTGTTGTTTAGTAGAACAAGATATATCAACAAAAATTACGATAGACAGAGGGATGAAAACATACGAAAATTTTTTTAAATTCTTTCACCAGATTTTATAATGCTCAACGCCTGCGGCTCAGCACACATCAAGTCCTTTCAGGGGCTTCGCACAATGCTTCCCAAAACGTTCGATGCTGTTGGTGGTTCTGATTCTCTGGCTCAGCAAAAACCATTGCTTCTTTGAACGTTCTGATTCATTTCCGAATCCCTACCGCAGCTGGCGCTTTTACAGTCCTGCTCGACTGTGTTCGAGCACACTCTTTACACACAAAACGCCTTTTGTGCTAAAACTGAATGCCATATCTGTTAGAGGCTCGCTCGCAGCGACCAATCAACCTCCCTTGTGTTTGTCGCTACATGTTGCGTTCCATCCTGTCACCAACCGTAATGTGCCCCCTTTTTGGACTCAAAGGAGTCCGTTTGTTTCGGCGAACTGTCTAACGCAGTGGTTCTCAAAGTTTTATTTCATATTACGTGCCTACAACCCCCAAAACTGTCAGTTCCTCCTCAACAAGGTCACAAAAATGATATTTGCAAACATTTCACACTACCTAGTTATTGTGAAAAATAATATACGATTATGAATCAAACAGACTCTTATAACATCAGTCATTGTACGTAAGCAGCTTGTCCTTGCATATTGTAGACATTCTCATCTAAACCAAGCCCGTTGTGCAGATTTTCATGTGTTGAAAAAAAGTAATGACAAAATCTTAAGATTTTTTCATCCAGAGATTTCCTCCCCAATTCCTTACTAGAACAAATTTCCTCCCAGGAGCTAAACATTCCTCTCTTATTGAGCCAAGTTGCGTCCGTTTGAGGACCATTGGTCTAACTCTAATTGACAGCATTTGATGTATGATTCCGTGGTTTTCCTAGCTCGACGTCTTGTGTCTGCTGACACAGGATGGTGGCACAACATGTGGCTCTTTCGTAGTTTCGCAACAGTTCTGACAAACAATATGTTTTTCTCTTTTGCCTAGCGAACGCGCAATACAGCTACGACTCACTCAACTTGTCTTTAGTGACATTTCGGCACTCATTTGAATAACCCAAATTCTGCCAATCGATGCAGCGAGTTTTCTGATAGTTATCAAAAGGACCAAATATCTGAGCTCTGGAGGCCAAATTATGTACGTTTTCATTACTGTTATTGTTGAATGCTTAGTGCACAGTGTATGCTTAGTGCAGGGTTAGCTGTTATGTCTTTGAGCTTGTGTTTGCTGAAACAGCGCAGCTACGTGCTTTTCTATTATTAACTGATGAACTGATATTCAATTGCAATTGCGGGTTTTCCTCGCCAGTAATTCTTCTCGCACGCTGGGTTAATTAATAGTGAAGTGTGTTTGCTCAGTTTAGCTGCGCATGATAGAACCACTTATTTGTTTCTGTTGTATTTTTCAGAAACCGTATCCAACGATCAATCACCCTTGAAGTCTGCTGCTTGAATTGTGATAACAAAGTTTGCGCTGATTTAATTATCTTCTGCTTCGTTTGCAATTGCTGTAGGGAACAAGATACTATAGTCCTGTTGATGCGCGGAATTCGTGAGGTGTCAGGGCAGCGAAGGTCATGGAGTACGCCAGTGTTTTTCAACCCGGGTTCCGCGGAACCTCTGGGTTTCCTGAGTGGCTGCCTGGGGTTCCGCCGAATTTAGCAGAAATTATTGCTGATTTAGCATATATTTCATTTTCTCGTAGAATGTACGTTATTTTTAATCGTTAATGTCGAATGATGATCCCTGAACGAAATCACGAATTTTGATGATTTCATGGTAGAACGTACACGCGACATTTCTACCCACATGGATCATTACAGAAAGTAGGATAGACCCTTGGATCATTGCATAGGGTTCCATGAGCAACGCAAACATTTGCGGAAGGTTCCGCTGCAGAAAAAGGGTTGAAAAACACTGGTGTGCGCGATTCAAACCGTGTGTGGGTGTCAGTTCCCCCCAGCTCTGGCGCCGCAACAACGTCTGTAGTGCACATACTGCAAAAAGATAAACGCAGAAACATAAAACAAACTTCTGAGTTGCTGCTGCACATTTTGTTAAAACTTCAGATCATTTAAAGAACTGGTCAAGTTAAGTGGCTGCATAGCAAAAACAAATATTCTGAAAACCTTGTAGCGCCTACAATCAACGAAACCTGTGTCTGAACATTGTTAGGCAAAAAGGTAAGTGACGTGAATCATTTCAATCAGGGGAATACCCATCCGGTATCTTACCAACGCTGTGTTCGAATGATGAAGCCTGCAGTTGGTACTAAGTAATAAGGCGGAGGTGTTTTACAGAAGACCAGACAAGCAACCTTTCTCGTCCATATCTTCTGATAAGTTGCGCGCTCGCTTCTCAATCCTTTCATTTCTTCCGTAGGAAATAGAAGTAGGTGCATCGAGTACACATGAGGATGCCGATATCGTTCCACGATAAAGTACAGGATAATGAAATTTATTCCTCAGCAAAATCTTTTATGCAAAGTGTAAATTAACTTATGGAAGAATACATTGCATCCAATTAAAATTATTCACATCTAATACTTCGGCTGAATTTTTAGTGGAAAATTTAAGCGTTTGTTCCTTAAATTTAGCATTTTTGCAGAATGAATTTAGGAGTGCCGTTTCAAAGCAAGCTCCGCATCGGATAACCACGCACAGGTTTCTGCGTTCCGCTTGAGGCGTTCCGTTGAATCTAGTGACGTCATTACGTGGTCGTACCACTTGTGTCAATTTGGTTTCCAGTTTGTTTATTCTTGTGAGGACGATTTCCAGCAGTTCAAATCTCTTTATAATGTTCACAAACGAGTGCACTCATACAGTTCACTCGTCACTAGCCGCATACTCTGTGTACGTCATTGCCGCAATCACAAATCAATTTAAAAGGCAACGAAAATAGAATACAAGTGTTTCGCAGAACAGGAAGACACTTCCGGCATTTTAAGATGTAAGAGGAAATGACTGTGAAGCAGAAACAAACAAAACAATATAATAAGATTAATGGTAGCAATTTGAAAACGTTTCTTTCTTCAAATGAAGCAGGTTGCATCGGTTGTTGCTATATTCTGCTCTTCGTTGTAATGTAAATTACAAAATAAATTAAGAAAATCTTGATGAAGATTAATCTTGCTCTGTGAATAAAATCTTCATGAAGCAGATGTTGATCAGTTTTTTGAAATGACTTTTTGGTTCAAGATCTCTACTAATTCAATAAAATACAACTCATATTTCGGATTTTACCCTAGGAAACGCGTTGAACTTGCACAAATCCGTTCTTTGGTATCAGCACCAAGCATTGTAATAGTTATAACGGATTAGTTACAATGATCTTCTCAATCATTAAAAACACACTTTGATAAACAAATGTCGACATTTAATAAGACTATTTTGAAACGTAAATCGAAATTACACGAAATAAAGTACACACAAAAATCGAAATAGTCGTGTTACACCAACGAATGTTCCAAACGTCAAAACCTGTAGAACAATGCATTACCAGGGCAAATTACTAGTTTTGAAAGCAAGAGCATCGACGTTGGTTAGAAAAAAACTGTTCATTTTTCATCCAACAACAATCTACCATACGTGCTAACTATTGGGCCTTTGATGTTGCAAAACATGCTTTTCTCCCATCTTAATCCGATTGAAGACTCATCTTAGTTTCAAAATGCAAGATTTCAAGCGACAGGAAAATTGCTCTAAGTTTACAATTGCTAGGAGGAATGGGAAAAAACTAACATTGAAATAACCATCAAGTTCGCCATTGTAACTAATGTGATTTTTTGCAGTTATCCTAAAACTGGAAATTCGGTTTCCCGAGTTTCTTTTTCGTACTCCGTGAAAACAGCTGATGTCAGTAAACACGGTCACATGAAAGCCAAAGTCGCTTCTGAAGTAGATGTAGGAAATTATGGGCGCACCTTGAAGTTTACAAAACATTTACTTTTTCCAACTGTCTTGAAGCTCAATAAATTCTAACAAGTTTTCACATTTGTGGGAAATTTGGATTTGGAAATCGACAGAGTTCAATTTTTATTTGGAATTTTCTTATTTTCTTCCACTTAGCTTGTATTTCCATTCTGTCCTGCTTCTAATAATTTAGTATGAACTGCTGTGGTCATAACATGATCAAAATAGTTACCGACAGGAAACCCAGTTCTACATTTTATTGAAAATCAGCGATGCCTGATAAAAGTTGATCGTTTTTTACACAAAACAAGAAGACAAGCACTGTACAAATACACAGTCGCTGGAACTAGTGGGGGTAAAAAATACAACATGCAAATCTGTAAACGCGCTGCTGAAAAGCTTTCACAGCATCAAATTATGTTTGAANTGAATTTTTCACAATCTTTATGTGGGTTGGTGTTGGTTTGTTTGAAGNTTTTGTTAAAAATTCTGACACCAACGGCGATTAAGATAAAAACAGTAAATAGACCTTTCTACAGTTACATTCCGTGAGACGCTTCAGTGTAATTTCACTAAATATATTGTGTTGATCGAACTAAACGAGTGACACTGAAATGAAAGTATATCTAAAAGCTCAACTGGTGTATCAGATAAATGCAAAACGGACAGTGCCAGCGTTTCTTTAACTATGCAGACAAGTTCATATTAGTGCGAAAAACAATAGTGACGCGCCATCTGCCAACGGAGCGTCGAGCGGAGTGATGCCTCCCATGCAAGGGCGGATGCAGGGCGATTTGGGCGATCGCCCCCCAAAAAAACCTACAAAAACAATTTTTTCCCCATGATTTTGTACAATTCGGAAAACAGCATTCGCGATATAAGGCCATTTTGCCGTACATTGTTTTGTCACAGCAGTGTTGTGAAGTATACTTCATCTCTCTTACAGTAGTGACCCCGTATTCTCCTAAACATACTGGCTGAATTCGCCCCTGCTTCCAGGTATAAAAATTAGTAGTGCAGGAATCACTGGACCTAATGATTTGAAGATTGGCGCGAAGAGATATCACGGAGAAAACTAACCAATGCACAGCAGATAGTAACGCAGATGAAACGGTGAACCGGTAGTTGGACGATTGAAATAGTGGGAAGGCTATAAAGCAAATAAAGAAAGCAACGTCATCATTTCTTTATCAAAAAGCGGTATATATCTGGGAACATGTCAGAGGATTTGTCCCTCATGCTTGATCGGTCAGAGTTAATATAAAAAGATTCTATAAAACGGCGTTCATGAAAGTCCATAGGATCCATAGGATGACCTAGGTCAAAAACATGTCGCTGAAATAAAATATCAACTATACATCGTTGTTTCGTACGCAGTGGATTTTTACAAAACTTAATTTTCATTTTGTACACACTCGAAGGCGTTGCAACGGACAAGTAAAACTAAAGATAACAATTGCACAAGTGGCGAAATTTTGGGAACTGCAAGATAAAAATAACAAAGGGAAAGCATCGATTGCGACGTGACATTTTTTCACTCTGTTCAGCTTCACAAAAGTCAATAGGACTGTTCAAAATTTTACGTCGAGTTCAACATGAACTCAACTAAAATGACTTGCCAGTATTTGACTCATTGGCAAGAAGCAACATCGACGTGACCAGTAAAGAAAATAATGGTTGTGCATGACGTTTATTCTGCATTACTTTACTCAATGTCCGACGTTGGAACTGAAAGATATTTTCCACCTGTTGTGAATCCGTCCACACGTTCTGTTGCCCGCGATCCTGCAGAAGGTGTTTCACAGAAAACCAGCTCCAAGGTAAAAACATATAGTTCCAACGTGATCACAACCTGAAGTGCAATCATCCCATCCGCCATTGAGTTTAAGTTTGATTTTTGCAAACGCAAAAGCGATAAATACAAATTTGTAATTTCCGCGCTTTTGCAGTAAAACAGATCTGGCAAAATGAGAGTAATAGTTTCGCGAAATTACGAGCGTGCGTATATTTTTCTGGACGGTAAACATTTCTCCTAAAAATTTGCAGCAATTTTTGAAACTTGTTTTTAACGTCACGGGCATTTTATTGAACACTGTTGCAATATGATCAAAACCATAACTTTATCAAAATCACTACAGCCCCTTTGAAGTCTTAAATTACGCTAACCGTTACAAACAGAAAAATCCAGATATTTCTAACTGTGAAAGGATGTTTTGAAAATGTTTATTCAAAAGGAAAAACGTCCGAACCTTTAACATTAAAAATTTTGGCGATCCCTAGACAAATTCTGCCATTGTGGGTTCCTAAGTTCAACTTTTGCTCACCAAGAATAAATTATTTTCGATCAATTCGATCATTTGTAATGACATTGCATTTTCAGAAATGTTTCTCACCTTTGTGCAGGCGCTATGACGTGATATTGTCAACAACCCGCTCCGGCATATCAATTTTGTTTATCTGAAACGTAACCGAATGATGGAAATGAAAGACTATGATAAAGTTTTTCACGTTCATGCTTGTTTCTCATTTTCGCACGTGTTTGGTTGCATTGCAGACTAGTTTTGTGTACAAACCCTTTGCAAGATAGCCGGGATACTACAAGGCACCTCAACAAAAACACCGCCAACACGTTTCACTGCACATTAAAAAATTCAAGTCGTTCAAAAAAAGAAAATATCTGAATTTGCAAAGCGTCTGTACAAAATCTAGACAAACGCATCACCGAATGTATTTTTCTGTAAAATAAAAATAGAACTTTTGTGTGCCTACATACGGGAGTATGCTTAATGCAATTGTAAATCATGGTTTGAAAATAGAGAAAAAACTTAATTAAATTACTCTCATGAATTTTATAACCTCACCATCCGCAGTTCCTGCAACTAAAGTTTTCCCATATAAACAATTAAAACTTTAGGTTTGCGAAAGTATCGGCTTATATTCGACAGCTTGCTGTTTGCCGTTCTTTGTCTGATGACAAAGCATACTGTAACTGCAATACGTTTACTTCAGACATTCGAAGTGTTTTATCTAAACACATCTTTACTCTTGTGTTGAGATTCAGAACATATCTGGCCCGCAATGCGCAACATCGTTAAACTGCAATACCTTGCGTTTCGGCATCATTTTAATCAATTCACTGTTGCTACGTATTCGCATGAGCAAAACTTTCGATGCGTTTCATTCTAGCGAGCTTCTAGTGAACTTTCTCAAACGTTAAACACTTACTCGTAAACTACTAACATGCTTAAAGTCACAGATTCTTACAAGCAAGCTCACGTAGGCACACCTATACCTTTTCCTTTGTCGGCAGTATTTTGATTTTCTCCTCTTTCAAACTAAACTTTGGTTTGTCTTCAATTCTGCTATGTAGGAAACACCAGCACCTCAAGATTTCAATCAGGCCATAAGATAGCAGAGACTTCATGCGTTCGGTGGAACTTTTGTATTGGATGTTTGCAAATTTAAAAAAATTAAAAACCTTTATCAAACTTCCAAGATCACCTGTCTATCAGTGCATGTAGCAAAATTCGATTTTTTTGTTTTATAAAGCTTTTCGCTTTGGAAAGTTTTTCAGCATTACAAACGACGTTGGGCATCGAACGTCGTAAGCAATCGATTAATGACGAAAAGTTGGTGAACATGAAGATCCCAGTCACAACGAGGTCTGAACAAGACAAAAAATATTTTTTCTCCTCTCACTTTGATTCTATAGCATGAATCTTTTTTGCTGCAGGACGTATATAGTGCCAAAGGATTGTAAACTTATACCACATGGGAAGCAAACGGGGGAGGACACATTAAACCTTGTTAAATGCACGTGCAACGTGTTGAACAACCTAAAGCAAGAATCACGGGAACGCGGGGTGTTTGTGCTGCTTCAGCTGAAACGATTGAAATGTACAAAATAAAACAAGCCAATTGAGAATGCGCGGATGTTCTACTGGAATTTCTTTTGTCCTTTCTCGTGTTGGCTAAGTTTGCGCAAACAAATCGAAGATACATTTCAATGGAAACACCTCAACCTAATGGTTCATCGAATACACCCACCAGGAATTCTTTACACAGAGACGAATGAAGTGTTGCTTTTGTCCGAATGGCCCAAACAGAATCGCAAAACTGCATACTGATGAAAGATACAGTTTTAATTTGTTTATAACGACACAGGATGATTGTGAAACGGAGCATGGAAGTGTATAGCTTAACACCCAATGCCGCATTTTGCTTTTGGATGTGATTAAACTAAGAAACTCCAACTGGAATCAATTTCACATATTTTGGAACCACTGAAGTTTGAATTTACTCACACGATGGTTCAATCTTGATTTTGCTAATATTCATCATGATCTCATTCGCTTTGACACAGCTTGCCAGTTGTTATATGTTTTCTCATCACATAATGTTAATGACTCAAGTTTGAGAATTTTAAAATTATCAACAAATGGTTCAAATGACAGCAGAATTAAAATACTATAGCAAAGCTATGCGTTGATTGGCACATATTTCTTCTGCATTTATTGGTCTTTTCGTCACATCAATGTTTGCCATTTTTGTATTTCGAAGTAATAGATCCACTTCGTTTGACGCATAAGCTTTTGTCGTAAACTAGGCAAACCGTTTTTCAAAAACTTATAAACTAATTTTAGAAAAATCGCAAATGGGTAGAATTCAAAGGAAATAATAATTTCGTTGATGAACTGTGCTTTAGTATTAGGCACTGCACCTCACTTAAGCTTCTCTTGCAACAGAAAACTTAGCAATTCTCAATCAGACCACAACTCGTAGTGGCTGAACTTTCACTAATTTCGCCACAAGCATTTCACAACTCGCTTTACCAGATCATAACTGAAGCTTTCCACAAACCTGATATCTTCCACTCTGCACGTCAACGATCGATTTCTATCGGTTTTTGACGAACCTTTCGTCTTTGAAAAGTTTTACAACATTCCGCAAATGCGTTTCCAACATTACATCGACAGAAAACGGGTAGCAGTCTCGTCGCCCGATAAAGGCTTTTCACTTGAACGAGTGTCGAACCACCGCTTCGACTGCAGCGTATAGTGCAGGGGTTGGGAACCTATTTACTACCAAGGGCCGCATAAATTGTGGATTGTCGCTGGCGGGCTGCATATAACAAGTAATTTCATCCTAAAATTATACCTTTATCTTCCTACGAGTGATAGAGGCTTCCTATGACATACTCTCTTAATGGATAGAGGCTTCTGGCTTGCTGTCTAAGCTACCGCTTGTCATGGAGCTTGTTTTTTACGCAACCTTGTACTCTAAGATCGGTAACGAAAATTCTGATGCAGACCATATCGAATGTTCACGCGGGCCGCGTTTGGCTCGCAGTCCGCAGATTCCCCACAACTTTACTCGTAAGTGCTGCGATTGTGTGTAGATATTCGTCGGACGATACACATCAATGGAACACCTACACCTGACGGTGCATCAAATAAACTCACCAGGAATCAAATAGAAATAGCAACTGAGTGTGTTGCTGTTGACCGAATCGCCAAAACCTATGGAATATATAAAACTATACCTAAAGCTGCCTGTTTTATAGTTTTAATCAAGCAGGACAAAATCGTGACGCAACCATCGAACGTTATAGCTTAAAATCAAACCAGGGTTTTACTTAGGGATGTGAGTAAACTAAGAAATTCCAACTGAAATTACTTTCTCATTTCTTGGAACCACAACAATTTGTATTTGCACGAAGCTTTAATCTTCGTTTCTGCAAATAAAGCACAATATGAATGGCTTTGACGCAGCTTGTAAATAGTAAAACGTTTTCTCACCAAGTTTAATCAGTGAATACCTCTTGGGAGTTTATTTTTTCGCGAATGGTTTGAATGAAAGCTTGGTTGAATTATTGCAGCACGACTATACCTTAAGTGGCACAACCTCGCTAATTGATATTTCCGTACCATATAGAAGATTGTTTCATTAGTTCTTTGAAGTAATACCTCCACCTCGTTTTCCTCAGGAGATTTTTGTGTAATCTCTCCCAACAATATTTCAAAAACACATAAACTAACTTTGGGTAAATTCATATATAGGTAGAAATCAAGGAAAATACTCATTTATTAAATTGCCTGTGCTTACATTGTATAGATTTTAAACGATTACTTTGATGTTACCTCGTCACCAAAGCTTTTCGTGAAATCTTAAACTTGGAAATTCTCAATCGCGCCACAACACGTAGTGGCTGAACTTTCAACTGAACGTTTTGTCAATTTCGTCAATAACGTATTTCACGTCACTTCACCGGATCACAACTCAAACTTTACACAAACCAGATATCTTCCATTCAGCATATCAACAAATCGATTTCTATCACTTTTATTACAAATTTTTTTTCATTAAATGTTTTGCAACTTCGGCAGATGCGTTTGATACTGAACTTCCACAACGATTGGCGACAATCGCGTCGTCCGATAAGGTGGGTTTACGTGAAGGAGTGACGAAAGGTCAACTTTCTCTTTCTCTCATTCTGTTCCTCTCTCACGTCGTATACTGGGTTGCTGAGGTCCTTTCTCGTGTGCGCTAAGTTTGCGCAAACATAAATCGGACGATGCACTTCAATGGAAACACCACCGTCTAGTGGTGCGTCGAATAAGCTCACCAGGAATCATTTAGACATAAATGTTGTAAGTGCTACGTTTGTTCTAATGGTCCAAATGTATGGAATATAACAAACCACAGATGTTTTTTAAATTCATAATCGTGTGATCGTAAACTGGAGCATGGAACCAAATAGCTCAATACTCAGAGCCTGGTTTTACTGTGGGATGTGAGTAACCCAACTACGTTAAAAGGATTTATTTAAAAACAAAACTTTCAATCTTAGTCAATGATGAAACGTGATAAGAAAACATATCACTGCAAGCAAGCGGTTTGTGAAAGCGAATGAGATCTTTAATCTTCATTTCTGCAAATAAAGCACAATTTGAATGGCTTTGACTATTGGAGTCTATTAATATGAGGTAGGTGCAATGCAGCATATTCGATTACTTCAGTGTACAATTAGCAAAGCGCATAAATGAAATGCCTTCTTTTGCCCAAACTTTCAGTGAGTCTGTTACTCATCAACTCGCACAAACTAAACACGAAGTTACTAAAAACCGTTCGTGTGTTCTGTGACATAACAAACTTTTAATACACTCTATGGAAATAGATATATTTTCATTAATATTATTAAAAAATGTTGAAACTTCCTTGCCTAAAGTTTTAAAAAATCGAAACGTTTCGGGTGGGCTTGCACTCCCTGCACCCTCAACTTCTGCCCCACTGATTTTTCACACCCTGTACGCAATATCTCACATTTTCAACACATTGCCTAGGAAATCGCCATAGCATGACGGTCGCATACGTGTAAACAACGCCAAGCTATAGTTTTTTTTATTTTCATTACATGTTTTCATTATTCCCCGCATGACCCTTCCCAGTAACACATTCTCTGTGTTGAAGTCATGAAAGTTTTAAGGGGAAAGAAGATTTCTGCCTTGATACGAACAAAGAATTGTCGCTAAGAAACCAAAATACTTGAAAACCGGTGTAATAAACCACACTGGCTCGGCGTGTATTAACACCACACGCGATTTTCACGTTTTCAACAAATTATCTTTGTTTTATTCAAAACATCTCAAACCGTTTTGCGGCAAAGCAGATGAAACTCTCGGCAATCTTGCAAAACAATCAATTTTCAAATTTGCTATATAGCTGCGGTTTTTCAACGAATTTCTGCTACCCAGTGCTGAGTGGTCCAGCTCCGGCTATTTCAAGGTAACAGCTTCATTCTACACATTAAGAAGCGATGTGATTTCTCTTCATAAAATGTCCGTTTAGACATGTTTCAGGCGCTACATAAAAATTGCAGCAGCGGAACCGCATGAAACAGTGTTCAAACCTGGCCTCACATATTGTTTGCGGTCACCTTAGTGTTGAACTGCGGCATATCACCAGCGAGAGACGTTTACTCCTACCATCAGTTTGCTTCACTTTACCATCATATGCTTCACAGTAGAACGTTTGCTACCAGTTACATAAATGTGTCTCTGAGAAGAAAGCCTTCTTTTAAATTGCGAAATCTTTGAAAACTAATGGAAATAATCTACCTGCGAAAGATGCTGTTCTTCCTTCCACCTGTGTTTTTCGTAGCCGTTGTCACCAGGTTTACTTTCAAACAAATAAATTCTTTCTTCTGGTGATGACTTTTATATTTTGCTTATTTTCCCTTTTCAATGCTTTTACCTTCCTTGAGGAGGTCTACCTGAATAGGATGGGGAACGTTGGTAAATGAACAAATTAACAGTAGAGTCACCAGACGAGACTTGATTTTTTTGGTGACCCACCTATTCTTCCTGTGTTAACAATATACAGTATTTGATTTGCAGCCGTTTGCAAATTTTCTTTGCTTTTTGATCATTTTCAACATTTTTCCTATGGCGGTGATGCTTTTCAAACTTGCAGTGAAATTGCAAAGCAACTAATCTACAAATATTCTTCCTGTTGCTCTTGAAGTTCTGGCGATGTTGTGCTGGAGACGTAACCCAAACTTTCTTACCCAAACTTTCTCCGAACCTGTACTCCTTCAGAGACGTAACCCAAACTTTCTCCGACCATGCAACCCTTCAGCATTTCTGTAGGTGAGCATGTACCCCTAAAATTTTTATGACAAAAAGGCTGAGGAAAATAACAAAAACATATTTACCAATAAGCATATAATCATTTTTCAAAATAATCTTCACCATGGGCGTCTACGGGGGGAGGGGAAACAAACATTTGCCCCCTTGGAAATTGGGACTAAGAATCAAACGTTTCTAGAAAATACGAAGTCAGCAGCTTAATTCCGATGAATTGATTTAATTCTTACATTGACAGTTTTTTGCCGGTATGACACTCACACAGCACACGAGCCAGATTCACTATTCTGGTGTGATGCAGTGATAAGCTAGCGGTTCACTCATCTCCGCTCTTTTGTCTCCAGAGGCAGGTGGCGAAATTTGCGCCGGATTCTTCTATGGTTGGTCTCTATTGTGTACGAATAGCTTGACAACAAATCTTCAAAAATTCAGTTTAAGTAATTGCAGAAGGTGTTTAGCCGCATGTGACTGTTGAATACAGACATCTGTAACAGGTAATGCAGCTCGACAGTGGCCGCTGATAGCTGAAAGGCACGTTTTACACTGTGTGAAAAAAAGCATGGGTGAATCTGTAGCAATGCTTCCACAAGTTTGAAAAATCCATTGTTAGTGGGAGACTTTTAGTGTGAACCTCCGTTTATTTTTCAGTCATAGACCGAGTTTTTTTTAAATAACCAAAAATTAAGTCCATTCAGTCATAAAGCCTGAAAAGATAAGCTAATCCAACGGTGCACAACCTGCAGCCGTATGGCCGCATGCGGCCTTCGATAATGAAATTTGCGGCCGTCCACACGTAATTAAAAATACAGTATAAGATGTGGCGGCCGTGCTGGCATATATTGAAGCAAAATCTTGTCAACAAGAAAGATCAAGGGAATCATTAATTGCTACAATGCTTTGCAATCTTTTCTTTTAATAAATTCGTCAAAATGTTCGACATTTTATTATACTTTTAGGCACAAGAAAATGGCATATACCGGACAAAACCTGAACCTTAATCAAACGTATCTCATAAACATAACTCGAATTCATTGGCGGCCGTCTTCATATAAATAAAAGTAATGCGGCCGGCAACAACAAAAGGTTGTGCACCCCTGAGGTAGTGAATACTGTAACGGCTAGTTTTGATAATACTATGGCACAAATGACCGAAAGTCTCAGCGAAAAAAACAGTTGTGAACAATTTGTCTTGAGTGAATAGCTTAATCAAACTACGCTTATGCAGGCTTCTTTTCACACCGTATGAAACTACGCGGAACAGGACTTTTCGGTCTGGTCGATTCGGTCTGACCGATTCGGTCTTGGCCATTTCGGTCTAGGGACATTTCAATCGCGACATTTTTGTACATAACAACTGATTACCTTTGTTTATTTAAATGATTACGTAGACAGGCGAAAGTCACGCTAGCTGGTGTTATACCAACTCTCTTCTGAGGAGTCATGATTGCGATTAAATCTGAATTGTAATTATGGGTTTGAAGTATTTGTATTTACTTGAAAGTGTCGATATTCATGTAATTTGCATGTTGATGATAATGAAAACGATATGTTGATACTGATTAACTGTTGGATCTTGGATCATGTTTCTAGTTTTTTTAATAAAACTTTTCGTTGATTTAAATTCGTTTCCATTCAAAAGTGGACATGTGAGATTTCTGCAAGATTTCATAGTGTGACCGAAACGGCTCGCACCGAAACGGCTCAGACCAAATCGCCAGACCGAATTGGCCAGACCGAAAAGTCACGTACCCGAAACTACGTGACTTGTAAGAATACGTCTATGCAGGCTTGTGGGAATACGTACTAATCGTTAAGGTTTATTTCTGCTTTCTGAATGAGTACTGAGTGCAAAGCTACATTTGCTGTGGTGACTTTTCATTCATTCATCTGCTAAATTTTTGTAAGCCTGCGTTGTATTCTAACTATAGTAAATTGTCCGATAGTCGTGTCAATATACCAGTCTACTTGTCCGGTTTATGTATGATGAGTGTTCCCCATGAAAAAGTGAAAAAAAATCAAAGACAAGCAAGGTTTTATTGATCGCTTTCGACGAGATCTCAAAACGTTTGCAGCTCTTGCTTCTAAGTGACGCTGACAAGTCTTGCTAGGTAAAATAAAGTCGCAATTTGTGGTTTCGTTAGTGGTAATAGCAATACTTATGTAAAAAGAAGTGCCCTGTTTTGAAAATCTGCAGATGGCCTATGGTGAAAATTATTCTAATATACCTGGTTATGGCTGCCAACGAAGCGCATTTTTTGCGACTGTTGCCATAAAACGGGGCATTTCCTTTGTGGTATAACATGGGTAAAGTGGTTTGTGAACATCCATTTGCATTGCATCAATAGGAACCTAAAAAGGGTAAAGAAAATGCCAACGTGCCCCTTTGGAAAAATTTCTGCGTACGCTCAGTGTATTCACTGATATATATAAATAATTGGAAATGAATAATGTATAAACATATTTTTCCCTTCAATTGCTAACTTTAAATGTACCCCTTCCGATAGGCAAATGTACCCCTAGGGGTACATGTACCCCAGTTTGGGAACCCCTG
>JGI24021J15306_10002366_pt1 | contig 20250 bp, 14 predicted proteins | sample Ectturendosymbi1_FD_15306 | JGI IMG/M metagenome (IMG submission 15306)
CTTCCCACAACATTCGGTGGTTAGCGTTAAGAAATTTACACTTTACAGTATGGTCGCAATTCCTAACGCTTTTCAAAGTGATGATCTACGCCTACTTTTACGATTGAACCATCATAATAATAATACCGACTTGACGTCAAGGATTTTTAGGTATTGATTAATTTGCAAAAACAAGGCATCTTAGCACGTAACTGGATATGGTTTTATTAAGTTGGATTCAAACTGGAAATTTTAGGCTGAAGGGTGCTTTATAAATCCCAAGTGCCTGTTCTAAAATTACAGAACCAGTTTGTTACAGCTTTTGAGTACATGTCTGAAAATAGTGCAGCCTGAGAGCTGGAATCAACTAAGTTGTCTGAATTTCGCAAGAGCACCTTCGGCTTGTATCGCAGAAACCTTTACAATTATAGCCAGTTTCGTAACAGTTTTGTGGCAAATAAGCACAACCGAGAAAATGCATCATCATGAGCGTGTAAGACAATTCTCGATACAGGAAAATTTTATCCAAACTTTTAATTTCATGTGCGCTATAGCGCAACCGTTTTTGATTACAAGTGAAAATTGTAACTGAAAACCGCACAGCATGCATATTTCGCTTCAANAGGCCTGGCAGCTGGGCTTTCTAATGATTTGGCTGCATGTTTCTGGATCACTGTGTGATTGAGGTATTTCTAAATGTCAACTTCTACTGCTGTGGCTTTTGAATCTCGTCCTCCGTTCTGCATCTTTAGCGGTTCAAAGGCAAAGTGGCATTGAATGAGCGGGTTTTTCGCATGCAAATCTTNCGTCACGCACAAATGACGTGTTTTTTTGTGCAGGAATTGATAACAGCGTGGTACATCGGTTTCCTGGCTTTGATATTTGCATCGTTTCTCGTTTACCAAGCCGAAAAAGAGGAAAACCCGCAATTCCAGACATTCGCCGACGCTCTGTATTGGGGAATTGTAAGTGAATCATTGTTGATAAAGCTGATTATNTTATCTGTTAGGCTTTAGTAAGTAGATAATTAAACAAATATTTTGTTTCAGTTAACTACGTATGAGAAATGAATGTGGCATGATGTTGATTTAACGACTTATGTCAGGTGACTAGCGCAACTTAGCTTTTCATGTGAAGGGCATTTTGCGCAAATATTTTGTGTACCTCACTTTTATGAAACATTATTATTTTTCCTATTTGGTAAATGTAATTCAGTTATATGCTCCTTGCTTTAAAATTGAAGAACCAAAACTTTCGCCACCGTCAAATTCGCATACCTTCAACTGGAATTAGCAAAAATGTACGGGCAGGGATTTGCATCAAATTTCGTGATTAAGAATTGATTAAGGTGGATACTTTTCACTGTCCAGCAGCATGAAGAAGTTCTGCTTAAATGGCCTGGTGTTTAAGGTTTGGCTTCACTCGGTTTGCTGAGTTATTCGCTCATAATATTATGAAAAGTGAGGAGGCAGCTCAGTGAAAAACTGTAGACCTTCTCGGAGACGCCCAAAATCGTCTGTTGTGACTTGCCCAAGAGACACACGGTAGCGGCTCGTTCGCCAAGGCCGCCATGCCACGACTAGCCCACGCACTGGACGCATGCCTCAGGCTTCAGCATGGCGTCAATTGCTATCAATCATTGAGCGACGAAAAACAAAATTAGCCATGTACAACGGAAATGAGGTTGATCCCCCTGCAGTCTTAAAATGGGAAAATGATTCCTTCTTCAGCGCTCATGTGATGTCATGTACAATGCGAGCGAGATTTGAGTGGCAGAGAAGGAGAAGCTTTTCCTGATCACTGATGTTTTTTGCATGAAATCTGTAGTTGNNGTGGTCACTTATGTGGAGGAAATTGTCAGTTCTCACTTTCCAGTGAGTTGCTGCATGGATGAGTTGCGGAAGANTGCAAAATGGTTCCAGATTGAACAACAAACGCTTACATTTCACGGAACAAATCACTTTAAAGTTACGACAAATTTCTATTACATTGTGCAAGAATGTAATTGGAGTTTAGTCCAGGGGGTTTTATTGACAAGAAATAGATATAGTGTTTTAAAACCAAGTCATCAACAATGAACACCGCTTTTCGCGGTCTTTAAAGCTGGTGTCTGTGTCAACCCTTTCGGTTCCCTTTTCTTTTTATAGAATTTCGATTTCAACAAACTTCAAAAAAGTTGCTGACAGTTCTTTGGTTTGTTCGAATCATTAGAAGCTTAGGTTAACCAAATGCTTTGGCTATAACGTGCAAGCGTATGTTGTAGAAAAAATGTTGCATTGATCGCGTCTGCGAACTAGCACTTTATGTTGTAAGTAATGCAGTACTGTAGAATCCCATTAGGCAGTCACATAACCAGAGCAGATATCTACTGAAATATGTATCTCATGAAGTGTGAAGTTATGCAACGTTTTGTGTTTTCAGCGTTAACCGAGGTTTGAAGAAGTGTGTATAAATGCGATATACGTGCAAAGCAAAAACTAAAGTTGTATCCGAAAAAATTTTCACTTGTCGTTGAATAAGTTGTGTTGTTATTGGACGAAAGTTATTTGTCATTCTGGTGTTGTCAAACCGCGCTGTCCAAATGCATTGCTAGTTACAGAATTGTGTGGAAAACAGCTTTTTTATTAGAAGTTTTTAAAAAATCTACTGGGATGGAAAGTTGTTTGTTCGGTTTCTACCCCATTCCAAAATTCCACTCCGACGGCATATTTGCCAAACTGACCAACATGCCAAACGATTTGTCAAATCCATGCGGTTCATAATACGACTAATTACAGTACAGAATAGACTAACATTCGAAGCGATTTTTAACAGTCTGCATAAAGTTCTGCAAGGTCCTTTGCAAAGTACTTTCATTCAAATTTTCAAATAGGTCAAGGAAGCATGGTAACAAGATTTTTTGCATGCCTTCAACCATTCCTTAGTCGTGTGTTTTTCATCCTCCTTTGCTGGCATTTACTTTTAGAACAGTTGTTAATATACTAAGCATATAAATATAAGGTTGCGGATTTACTGCCGACGGTCGGTCTATCAACATTCTGTTGTTAGCCCAATTTTACGTTGCTGATAAGGAAGGGTGTGAAGCAAAATCTTATTAATCTTGAGCAAATATTTACGTCAATACGTCGCTCGATTAATATCATGCCAATTTATGCGACTGACACGCCTTGAATCCGGCGTGACGCCTAAAAGTCAAGTGTTTTTGCACAAACTGAACACGACATCCAAGTCCAGCCTGTAATGACTTAAGCTGTCTGCTTCGGTGCAGCTTTGCATTTCCCAAAAGCTTTATGTTGCTTTAATGAATTTGATGACACAGTATATGAAATATTTAATACTCCATGAATACTTTAAATGGGCAGCTAGACTTACAAACTCTCGCGAACTTGGATGTGTTGTGTAGAGTTTTGGAAACGACTCCGCCAAAGTGTTTTCCAGTGTCTGATTTCAGTCAATTTGAATGATGATTTCCACTCACTTGCGTGTGCACGCTCTTTCCATTCAGTTATTAGGATTTAGTGTACTGCTTCTGCGATTATGATTATTATCAAAATGTTACTGTAAATTGCAAACTCCATCTGATAGCAAAATATTTCGTTTCTAGGATGCCATCGTCTAAATCTAGCAGCTTGTTTTTGTGAAACGCAAAGTCTCGTCAAGAAAACTAGTCCGTGTTGGTCTCAGCTCAAGTCGGAGAGGCGGTTTTAAGTTGCTGATGTTAACTTTCAGTTTCAAATACGGCTGTGGAGCCGGAACGCAAATTTAAGGCTCCGGTTCTCGCTCCAGCTTAAGGCATCTAAGGTTCAGTTTTGGCTCCAACATATACAATTTTTTGGCTCCGGCTCCTGCTCCAAAATGATTTGGTCCATTGGAAACTGAAAACATTCTATTACTTGCATATCTCGTTTGCTCAACAACTTGGCTGTGAAAGATTCCAGGCTCCAGTTTCGGTTCCACCATGTGGAAGTTATTGGCTTCGGCTCCAAGCTCCGGATCTGGGCTCCACTCCGCAGCCCTGGTTTCAACAAAAACAAGTCATATAACAGCAACATTTCAAGATATGCTACTTTTTAGGCATTTGCTAAGAGTGCTAAAAATAAGTCGTTTTTCTTTTTCAGATAACTCTCACGACAATCGGGTATGGAGACAAAGCACCCATAACGTGGATTGGTCGACTCATTGCCGGCTGCTTCGCAGTACTGGGTGTGGCTTTCTTTGCTTTGCCCGCAGTAAGTTATAAAAGATAAGCTCAAGAGTTATCGCGATGGCAAATCTTCAACCCTTACTCTTGGCGCAACTTGGCCTCGGCTTGAAACCGTGTGGGCAGAACTTAAAACCGTGTGGGCTGAACTTAAAACCGTGTGGGCAGAAAGATCGCAACAATACCATTATTTTGTCCAACATTTGACGTGTGTTTCGTATGAGGAAGCACTGCTCATTTTTTGGGCAAATGTAAATAAAATTTAAAGACTTTTTTTAATCGAAGCGTTTCCCAGCATGCCTGAAGTTACTTTCGAGCCATGGTAACATGAAAATTACTGAATGAAGAGGAACTGGATTTCTTTCCGAAGTCCATCACGACTCGTGCCTGTAGTGCCAAAACAGAATCGCAGCGCCGGGTGCAGCGTGTATACGAAATTTGACAAACGATTTAAAGGGATGAAACAACTAAGCTGCTGTCTTTCCCGGTTTCTTCATACGCTATTAGATCAAACCTGTCTGTTTTCGATTGGTGCTATTTGTTGTTATTACTCTCAGAACAGTTCACCGACACTGAGGTGAATTTTCATCGGTACCTGGGNTGCAACACTTGTAAAATCAGGTGTGCACCGACTTGCAACATCGCATTTGCGCTCCAATTTCTATTTAGGACGATGACGATATGGTGAATGCCATACGGCGCTTTGATAAACCTACGTTTTTTTAATTCTATTGGTTTCTTCGATGAAAAATTTCGAAGCATTTTCCCAAGTGAACTAATTGCCATAAAATATTTATATCAGCAAGAAACGTGTCATATTTGCTCGACACATCTCTGTTCAATGCCAAGGTAGCCAAAAGCTTCACTTGAAACCAGAACAGTTTTGCGTCTGTCAATTATACTTGATAGATACCACAAAAGTTGTTTAGGATCAAAATAATACGAAAAAACTGCTTGTAACTTTTTCGAGCAGGGCATACTTGGTTCTGGCTTCGCGCTGAAGGTCCAGGAGCAGCATCGACAAAAGCACTTTGCTCGACGAAAGATGCCAGCCGCCTACCTCATTCAGTGCATGTGGAGATGCTACGCTGCCGACAAAGAGTCAGTGTCAGTCGCCACTTGGCTTCCCTACCTGCGCGCCGTCAGCGGAAACAAGTAGGTTTGAAATAACTTTGGAGCGTTATTATTTACTACTTGAACAAATTATTTCGGCATTTTACGATAATCCCGTTCACACGACGGAAGATTAGGAGTAAAGATTGCACATTTTTCAAAACAAGAGGAAGTGATTGCAAACCTTAGATCTTCCATATGAGCATGTTTCTGAGGCTTTTACGTCCCGATGAGTCTTACCGGAAAGGCGTGACTCAGTGCTGTTTTTCAGTCAATTTGAAGTTAAGCCTCTGATAATGAAAAAATATTTTTGGGTGGTTGGACGGTCATGAGCAACACGAAAACGCTGTGTTCTTATCAACACAATTTACAAAGAAGTACTATATTATGAGCACCTTTCCACAACTATTCATTAAAATTTGCTTTTTTACTTCCGAAAACCATAGCATGTTCTAAAAACCTGCAGTTGTCAAAGTAATCACAAAAATTGAGGTGTATGAAATAAATCGTATTGTTGAAGGACATGTGTTACTGAGTTTGATTTAAAACTTTGCGTAATTAGTGGCTCAATAGTGGCGTTTCCTAAAAAAAATTATGTGGTGTGTACGAGCAAAATATTAAAACGACGTTTCATTTGTTTCGGCAGCTTGTATAGTTTTGATCTTTTTTGCCTTGGGTAAAACAACTCAAACGGAAAACCCTCTAACAGAAAAGGAAAATCTCACGAGAAAATTTGAAAACAAAAAGCAATGCTGAGATTTTCACCTAATATCTGGAAGTGTTTTTTGTCTGAAACAAGGTCTTCGATTCCGCGAATCTGCTGCTGTTTGAATTAAACCCTTGCTTGTTATGAATGAGCATTTCAGGTGTAAAATTTAAATGAATCTGTACTGTAACTGAACAAAGCTATCTGTTGATTTTGAACACATTCTGAAAATGAAGGTAAAAACAACTGGTAAAAATCGAAAATGTCTCAGCTCGTTTCCATACGGCAAATACTTTTTTCAGGAGTTCAAACCTCGTGGTGTACCATACAATTGGTACTTGGCAGAAAATGCTCTGAACACGCCGAACAAACAGCGTGAAGAACGCCGAAGGGGTGACGCTAAACCATTTGTTTCCCGGCCAGAGCCAAGTATGGCATGGTTCGGGAATGATTACCGGTCTGTGAACCAATGAAGGGTTGGATGTAGGCAACCCGAGTAGCGTACGATTCCAAGGGCGCTGTGTCAGATGAGGAGCCAACAAGGTAGTTGTGGTAGAGCGAGTCAGTCTTCTAACAAATCGACCTGGCATCTTCAGGTTAATAACTCTCTGGATTGCTTCCCTGCTTATATTAAGATATGAAACAAAGTCGCCGATACACGCGAATGTGAAACCTGAGCCACGTAGCATAAAACGGCCAAATGCAAAATATGTCGAACATTAACAGGTTGACATGTTGGTCGTTCGATGAACAAGTAAATTGCATCGAATCACGAATAGCCAACGCCTGAAATCATTTAGTCGCTTTGCACACAATACTAAGGCGCAAATGCAATCACCAAATCACGGGTAATCTGCCCTGGGGTGTTCATCCAAGAATAAACCTGTTGATCCTTTAGACTTTGACTTAGCTCTGCGCTAGTTTACAAGTTTGGTGCTTGCACGAAACAGTGTTTCTTCATTACGACTACTTATGTTTATTCCTACAAAAGTAGCCGTTGATGGATCCACTAATATAGGGAGAAAAAGCGTAACGGAAGGAATTACACTTGCGTATAAGATTAGGTTGCGTTTGTGCAGTTCTCGATGGTCGATGAAACAACTTCTTATTTGTCACAATTACTGTACATCAGTAATTTCGTTCAAAGTTGCGCGCTGCCTGCAGCCACTGATACAATAGATTATTAATTTTTTGGTACTGGAACTGAATTATTGCGTAATATGTATCCGTTGCCTTGTTCGTAAAAAAACGGCGGTACATCACCGTTACGCGGTGCGTTTGTTCTAAACGCTGCTGTTGGAAGCAGTATTGCAATGCGCTTCTTTTGCTTTGCACCTTGCAATGTTTTCAGCCTGCAGAAGCGAACTCTGCGGGACAAGTTCCGGGCAAGCCCTCGTCTCTCGCGAAAATACATTTCCCGCTATCGACGAAGCGTGACGTCAACGAAGGGACACGAAGAGCACTTCGGTACCGGAAATCACCGCCACTCTTCATGCATACCGCCTTACAAATCGGAGGTAAGGAACGCAACCGCATCTGTCGCGTGATCCCGCTTGCTTACTTGCCGTCGAATGCGTCGCGGAGAAAGATAATTCTACAATTGAATCACATCGCGTAGCGTCGTGAAATATGCGTTGAGGCGCGATACTTGGGCTACTTGGGCGCTGGTTGTCAACTTCAGCCTTAACGAACGCCGTAACGAATCGCGTAACTGTCCGCGATGATAATTAAAGACCACATTTTGATATTGGCAAACTGAATATCACGCTGAGTAATTACAACCTACTAATCAGAAGCGAGATGAACTTGAGTAATTTTCACGTGGTGAAGTGTTGAGAGCCACGCAAGTCTTAAAAATATTAGTAAATCAAAGCTTGTTCACGTTTTCATGACATCTGCATGAAATAATTTCCAAGAGTCTGGTTTCTCTCTGGTCTGGAGAATTTTGTAATTTCACATCATAGGTTTTGAACAGAAAACGTAAGAGACAGACTTATGGTAAGCAGTTGCATTATTAGCAATTTTTCTATTTAGCCTTCACCAACAGCTGTAGAGTTTAATATATTATACCCGAGACTGATTTTTGCGAGGTGAAGTACTTATAACCGCAGCATCCCTGCACGCCATTGTCGAAACGAGGTCAAAATGGTTTTGTGTGATTTAGATTGATACTGCGGCTTACAGTTGCTGTATCTTCATGTACGTAAGAAAAAGGAGTCTACCTATGCACTGTTGTCAGTTTCTTAGTCATGATTTTGAAAGGTTTTGATAGCAACGCACGACTATGCGTAAAGGTGATGAAAGCACACAAGAAAATACTTCCTAGTAGCACCTCGCCGGCGCTCTAACCGGCATGCCAGTGATAAATTCAAGAAATAAAACTCTGCTTATGTTTCGAAAAATCAGATGGTGAAGTCGCAGAGTCTTTCGGAGCGCATCAGTGACAGACTGCATCGCACGAATTCCCTAAGGGTTCCACGAACGAAGGAGAGATTGTCGGAAAAGACTTCCTCCATCTGCGACACAGGTGTGTGTGTGCAAAAAACAAATGACCCATAGTTTTCCGCAACCTTGTTCTGTGCGGATTTTGAGTACTTGTCTTAAATAAAGTGTAGAAGAGCTCTTTATTTTGTTACCTTTCTCGAATGACAACCTGGAGACNATTTAACAAAGCATTTCCACGCAGTGAAAAAAGTCAATGAAAGGATTATTTAATACATGGCAATTAAAGCTGTAGCTCTGCTTTTTACTTTTGAACAACAAAGTATGACTTTTTTGTTTTTTAATAAAATTGTCATTGTATGGAAGTTTAATTTACCTTTGTTTCTGCGATCCAATTGTTACTAAAAACTACGTTTCACGTAAAAAGGAGCATGGATGGAAATAAATTGATGAGTTTTATCAATGACCCAAAATTAAACTGACTTTGTATTAAAATTTGTTTCTTTGTGCCTGATGAAATTAGCTCTTCGTTCAACGCAGCCACTGGAAACGAAGATGACTCGGATGAATCTTTGTCTAGTAACACAGGTGCAAGCAGCTCCGGCTTGACAACTTTAACTGAGAGACACAAGAATGCTATTCGCGGAATACGGTTGGTGGTCCTTTTTTTTCGAGACAGAATACTTAAGGAAAAATTTGCTCGATGCTTGCTGTTTGAGTCCACGGTAAAGCAGCCCCGAACTCGATGCTTTTTTAAAAGAAGGCTTTAAGATCGAGCTTTATGCTGACCATAGTTTTATGCGACTGCTTTCTTGCGGTTCAGGATGATGAAGTTCTTCGTGGCGCGCAAAAAATTCAAAGAAGCGCTTCGACCCTACGATGTTAAAGACGTCATGGAGCAATATTCTTCCGGACACGTGGACATGCTCGCACGCGTCAAACTCTTGCAAGCGAGGTAACGTTGCTTGCGGCCTTGCGCTGTATACTTTCCCTTTAGCTAATCTTCCAGAAAACGTGGTCCGGCAAAGAGGAAGATCGTGATGTCTTTTGCGGCATGTATAGAATTTTTAGCACTTGGTTACTCTCGTTGAAATTTACCAACTTATAAGATTGTCTTCACAGGAATTTTTGCGTTGATTGTTGCTTGTAACGCCGAAAGAACGTACAGAGAATGTCCACTTTATCTCTGGTGATAATTCAAACCAAACTGACCCGTGTAAAACAATTTGCCCGAAGGTTTTGGGTTGCTGGAATAAAGTTCTTTAAAAAACGAAAGTATTGCAAGTTGGACAATCATCTAAAATAGAATGTTCTGTCTAATTTTTGGAGTGTTTCTGTAATTCGCTTTGTTGGAAAACAAAAACGTACAATAGATATTGCAAGGTGTTTTTCTAAAACGTTTAGCATGCCTGGCCATTTTTACCGTCTGAAAGGAAACGTTTGAATCCAAGTAAGAAATGTTCCTATTTCTTTGAAGAAGTGTTTTTGAAACAAGGGCTCATAAACCTCAACTACAATGTCTAGAGTTGAATGTGGACTGTACATTTTCAAGTTGGCCAAAACCAAACATTCAGTTAAATACACGCAGAGTGGACATGATACTTGGCCTTAGCTCGGAAGCCCCTGCTTCCATATCCGGGGGCTCCACTTACCGATGGTCTCGCTGCGTTCGCTCGTCCACAGCTGGTCTAGACTCTCCAAGCATGAACTCGCGTCTTCGAGTTGTAGAGAGAGACGTTCGTGCCGTTGAAATGAAGTTGGACGTCGCGATTGAACTTCTGAGGTAACTGTGCCTTTGAGTTGCATCACTGACTTAAATGTTTTTGTGTTGGTTATAAGCAATTTCACGTTTTGCATCAAAATAGCCAGGTTCAAAGCACAAATCATGATAACTGCCCAAAACAGACCGAGACGCAGCAACAATCAAGTGTAACATTTGCATTTTTCGAACGATTTGTTCGTGCAATACGCTAAATGCATTTTCTACCTCCAGTACAACATGTGCTCACGTGCTTTGGTCCACGGTAGTCCGAAATGTTTGGAACTCTCGGGAAAAGCGCGTTGGTGCGAATCTCGCTTCTCGGATTTTTGTTGTTAGTGCTTTTGCACAAAACAGTTGGTACCAGGCCAGTCTCAAGGTTCATCATCGGTGTATTTATCCATGCTCAAACGTTTTGATCCGTTTTTTCACTACCCTCAGTAACCCATCATCACGGGCGCTGATGTTATTTTGCCGATTCGCGCGGGGCTGGGGAGGCGTCCTAAAAATGGCACTTCTTCTTTTCATGAACATGGCTCCAACTCCAGCTCCGGAGCTCTTGGTTTTCATGAATGTGGCTCCGGATCCGTAGCTCTCTTTTTTCAAGGCTCCAGCTCCAGCTCCGGCTTCTGTACGTTTTCACACATTAATATTTTCAATTATCTTGGTGTGCACCATGTTGAATGGAAAATGACTTATAACAAGTACACAAAACTAAAGGAATATACCAAACTTTTTTGAGTAATTTAATCTGGTAATTTTTCACCAGCAGCGCTCTTATCATGAGGAAATCAACTAAAAAACAATCACAGGTTCAGACGATTCAGATAAAAGTTACTAGCTCAAAGCAACGGTAATATAAGCAACTTCTGGAAAGGCAGTCGCTGGTTTTGCCGTCAATGCCTGAGGACCTTTTGTTATTTCTTAAGACCAGAAAATGGCTGTTTGGAAAACTACATTTGTGTCCCAGCATTTGAACACAGACCAGTCCCAAGTGAACAAGTGTTTTGCAGTTGTGCATGTTTTGCCTGTTGCAATTTTGGCGATTCCAGCTAACAGCGCTGCCCGGGCAAGCCTTGAGAAGAGCGCAAAACGCAGTCGATTCTCATGTGTTCTTTCAAACACGCACACATTTGCATTAACATAAATGCAAAGATGTGTCTAAAGTCCCTTTGTTATAAGAAATAGTATGACTTCTAGCATGAAAAGCACCGTTGACTTTTAAAAAATAGCTGAAAACGTCTGGTTTCTTATCTTTTGCGCTCATAATAAGCAGTGATAAACCACAGAGTAAAGCACAATTTAACCTGCAAAGCTTACGAGAAAATAAGACTGGTTACCATGCTGAAAACATAAAATTTGTTTCCAAACTTCAAGAACGGTCCGCATTTCATTTGTTTGCATTGTTTTTTTATACTCTCCTGAAAATGCACTGCTATGCAAAACAATGCTAGGTAGCTACCAATTAGTTATAACTTTCATATTATGCTGCTGCTAGTAAACGTAATGTTTTCCAGTGAAATTTGCCAATCAAGTAAACCTTGCTAGTAAGCCTAATAGTTTCTAATAAAAATTCTTACTCTACAATGGCCTGCTGTGCATTTCACGCTAAAAATCTACAGTGGTATCATATCTCAATTATACTCGCTGCTAACAGCGTGATTACACAGGTACAAAAGCTATGGATATTAGATTATATACCTACTCAATATAGCTCAGTTCTTTTTAGATTGCTACACTACTACAAACCAGATTTGATCACTGTGACTAGAAACTGAGATGTTGTGCCAGTTAACATTTTTTTTACTTCTACAACAGTGGTTCTCAACCATTTCGCTGAAGAGAGCCAAATCCAGACCTATAATTTTGTTAAAGAGCCGCTCTAAAAAATTTAACACAAGTTAATTGACACGTTTTTATTGCAGTAACGAAGTCTGTTACACAAAATGTTAGAAGCGTCACTGAAGGATTGCTAAGAGCCGCACAAAGGATGCTTGGGAGCTGCATGCGGCTTTTAGAGTGTTTGAGAACCATTGTTCAACAAGTAACACCAGCCTTGCTAGCTACTGTTGCGATCGGAAATCCCGAGCGGCATGTGCGCAAAGCTTCGCACCGTGGCAGCAAGCAACAATAGAGATCATGCTCGTAATCTCTCTTACTATTGTTTGCTCGCGCTACATATATGATGGTGTTATTCTTCACGCTCATCCGGTTCGTGGTGAATCACACAATCAACGCAACGCCACCGGAGTGGTTGCAACACTACAATGCCACAACCTTAGCGATGATTAAACCATGGAAACATCAAAGCGTTGCAGATTCATTTTTGCAGTCTAATGTCTCAACTCGTAACTTCATCTCAAAAAGCTATAGCTTCAGCTTCGGTCTATTTTAAACTGAGCTCCAGCCTTCTGATTTTTAATTTGAGCTCCGGCTTCCTCTGATATTTAATTTACGCTCCGGCTCCAGACAAAATGCCCAGCTCCGGCTCCGGCTGCGCAGCCCTGGATTCGAGATAGAACGGTGTAAGTTCATGTAAATAACTATGCTTGGCTTTTCGGGTGGCTGCAAGCGCATAGGAACGCAGTTGCTTTACTTAGGATAAATCATCGCACCATATTCATGCTGTTTTTTCCACTTTTTCGCGAAAATGACCAAACGCCTGAAAATAATCATAAGCTATGGCCAGTGTTCAGAAACCCTTGCCCAAATTCCAAAACATTAAATAGTTGCTTCAACAAAGTTTTGTCCATTTCTTTTCCTAATTTTTTCCCATGTTCTCAAAATTTTGCCCGTCTTTCACTTGGTTTCTCTAGGGCAGGGGTTCCCAACCCCTCTCTTACCATGTAACACTTCAGCATTCCGACAGATGAGCATGTACCCCTTCAGAATTTCGACAGATGAGCATGTACCCCTAAAATTTCTTAGGACAAAATTTTTTATCACGATTATTCATAGATATATTTAACAATAAGCATATAATGACTTTTGATAATCATCTTAACTGATATGCATAAATATGTAAATGTATATTTTTATCATCTATTGCTAAACATAAATGTACCCCTTCAGATAGTCAAATGTACCCCTGGGGGTACATGTACCCCAGGTTGGGAACCCCTGCTCTAGGGAATCGCCCTTCCTGTCCTCGCGTTTAGTAAGGCTGAAAAGAACTACAGTAACACCTACAGAAGCAAGATTCATTTTACCACGATCTTGTCTCAGGTCGCACGTGTCGACGTGTAGCAGGCCAAGAAGAACAAGCGCCCGTCGCTCGTCCAAATCCCAGGCGGCGTCTCTAGCTGACGACAGCGACTGCACTGACGACTTCGCGTCGGGAAAGCCATCGAGCGAATCGTTGCAACGAACGCAGCGCCACCGCGAGTCAAAGATAAAGCACACGGTGAATTACTGTTTGAGTAAGAACTGACGTGAGGATGCGTAAGGGTAATTGAAATCGATTTCCTATTAAAATAATTTGCTGATAGATTCGGCTGCGTCAGCTTTGCGGGGACTAACTGTTGTGAATTTGAGCATGTTTAAACATGTGCCACTTCAAGAAGTTCCACTCGTTTAGTTTTCACCATCTTTTCATTGTCTTATGCATAACATTTTGAAAAAATAGATTTTCAATTACGATTTCTGCATTACTGAATTTTCTGTAATGAGCTTCAATCAACGAATTAGTTTTGGACTCTTGAAGTGAAGAAGCTGCTTATTTTACCACAGTCATGAGAGCCGTAACTGGGTGAAATACAGTGCCCAGGCATGTCCAGCAAGGGACACTTCTTTATTCCTTATCCCGTGGAAACTTTTGACTGCCTTATCCCACCCCTTTCGTGCATTCCCACGAAACTATACAGTAGTACGAAGCACATTATATCTTTTGCATGTCTAATGACTACCCTCTGTATCTTATCAAATTCTGGGTTGGGTTGTTTGCAGATTCCACACCAGAAAGTTGTAAAAAACTGTAAAAAACTTAAAATGTCATTTGCTATAAGAAGCAGGTGAACGACAAAAACATCACATTTTGTTAGGTAGATTTAAATGCTAGCATGGATACCGTCGCAGTGGGACATGTTTCAAATTTACTGACCCATCCCACGGGGCAAATTTTATTCTCATGGACAAGCCTGACAACGCCCTTGGAAGATATTTTTATTATTATTTAAGTGCGATTATCTTCAAAGTCCCATCGGTAGTTGTCATTCAAATTATTTTTTACTAATTTTTACCGCTTGCCAGTAGTGATTTTGTTGCAACAATTTATATTTGCGTGAGAAATGATTTTGTGATGGACTCAAAACCTGCTATCGTAAACAGGAAATTAATGTGAAACTAGAGCAGGGAGGATATTTTTGAAACGATGCTCTGAAAACTCGTCCATGGCACGTTGTAATGCTGGTGAAAAAATCATTGCAAAAGACCGCATCACCCTAATGGAAAGTACTTTTCAGAAAACTTCTTTGATTAAAAAAAATTATTTCAACTGATCAGAAACGTTTTATCTGATCATCACCCGCTCGTTGCATTTCCACACGAAAAAATAGTCATTATGCCTTCATTACATAAATTTTATTTAGACGAGATAAAAATATAAAATCCAAACCGAAGAATTGGCAAGAAGGCGGTGACAAGCAACCTGTGCGTTTGCGTCAACATAATGTGAATGAAACACGACGCAGTGGAAGTGCAGCGAAGCCAATGTCATGAAACGCGCGGTTGCTTCAAAATAAATACACAGGATTTGTGCACGCGAAACGTTTTCTCCACTTTTCCAAGTTTTTATTGTTGGTGCTTCAAACAAAGTATGCTTTGGGTGAGCAATGTCAGAAAGATAAAGCTTTCGTCTCTGTAAGTGATCTTTCATGAAAGAAAGGTTAGGGTGTCTTGTTAAAGCTTTTTCACAGTGTTTGCGTGAAGATAACTTTGGCTATGTTGAATTTTAGGTAGTTGTATGCATATATCTCAGGCGGTTGTAAAATTTCGGTAGACATACTATAAAATAAACGCATTGGTTTTATCACAGAACACTTGCGTATTAACAGGATAAAATTTTATTTCAGCTTGACATGACGCAACTTCCATAGTGAGAAAGTTAGCAGGTCTCCGCGTCACCACAGTTGCAACGAAAGTTTAAATGCCTTAAATCCGGATTGCTGTCAACGTCTAGAGTGGTGACAATTGTGACCCAAATCATCAATTGATGTACTCCAGTTTTTTCGGATACATCGACTGAGTACATCGATTGATGAATCCAGTATCCTAAGTGTGAACAAAAAGGAACAGGCGTAACGACATTCAAGAAACAGGGCAGGTGAAAAAGAAAATCAGATAATGCAATGAAATACACATACAAAGACGTGTTTACCTGTTAAGACAGGCTTTTCCAACCTTTCAGTGGTCCAGTGGTGCCGCTAGCGGAAATTGACATTTTTTACTTTGCAGGCGTCTCCGCCTAGGGAGCTTTCTCCTACTTCAAATGACAGCAACAAACCGAAGTCCGATGAACGAAACTGTGGAAGTGAAAATAATCATAACCAGTCCGACATTCGTTTGCGTCAACGTTCAGACTCTCTTAAAATCAAGCAAGATCCTTGCGACTCGTCAAAGATCACGGGCAAGTTATGCCCACCTCTGCTTGAGCCATCGAAGTTCTCGCCTACTGATTCTTCAAACTTACCCAGCAGCGCTGATTCTGCGCGCAGGAGTCTGGGTAACGGTTCGCGTTGTTTGGAAACAGAGGATCGAATCCTTTTCCGAAGGTTGTCAGATTGTCAGCCTGCACAGCATAGCGCAACAACGGGTTCATCATTTTTGCCACAAAACAGACGAAACTCACTGGATCCTACCATGTTCAAGTTTTCAAATAGCATTGAAAGTCCTTCAGAAAACAGCAGTAAGTCTTCCCTGCGTTTGTTAGTCAAACAGTGTGCTACGTTCTCACACATGATTGTTTGCGGCTTAGTTTGAAATTCGTTGTTTCGTTCAATTGTTGTTTTTTTAACTGTGAATTGCTTTTTGAGTAAGATGGGCACATGCTTACAAGCAAAAGACTTTCCTACACATGTTTTTGCTCAGTCATTCTTCCCAGAAGGAATGTATAGTTTTTCTTACTTACAACTCTTTTGCGGAGGAGGATCATATTATCCACCAAACAAATGAGCTACAAAAATCAATCAGTTTGCAATATGTCATATTGTTTTTGTGCCAATAGAAAATGTCAACTTTGCCCTTCATTCAGGAGGAATGACATCGTTTAATCTTCTTCATTTTTGTAATAGAATTTCCGTTGCTAATAAAAATCTCCATTTGCGTTAGGCCAACATCTCCCTCTCTTTCTGTATCCTCTTGCGTTGAATCAGGCACTTCGACTACGGTACCATTGGCTTATGAATGCTAAGTACATGCGGCTGTTTCAGTTTTAGCATATTCGAATGGAGATAGTTGTTGTCACGAAATTTTGAAAAGATCGCGGAAGGTTTCATGTTCGCTTTGAAGCAGTTGCAAATGAGCGCTTGTCAATTCATTCATGCCCACTCGAGCGTGGGTCACTTAACAAGGCTTGTCATTTTTTGAATTTTTTGACATGCATCCACTCTGTCAAGGTTTTTGACTGTCGGAGTCGCATGGATAGCTTGATGATTGAAATATCTCAATGCTCGGCAAACAACCAGAATACCTGATACCTGTGAGGAGAATGGAGTGCTAACTTTTCGTGGCGAGGACAGTATACAAAAGTGAATTGTTCGGCACTAAGAATTTATTACGTTTATGGCAGTAGAAGCACAACTTCAGCTCCGACAGGCTAAAAATTTAAATACAAAATTTATGAGTTCAGGACGAAAGCATTAAGGAATAATAAATTGGATTAATTTCAGTAGTTTGGCTCAGCATCGGAGCCACGGATAAAACATGACTTAAAGCAAAGCTGAGGCTCATAGTACTGTCTATCCTCCGCTTTGTAAGTTCTGTACATAAAGAAAAGTGACGAAATCGTCCAAATCTTCACTGCATTAAGGCATTTTTCCTCTTGTTTACTTTCCAGCGCATTGGTTTGGAAATTAGCTTTTACCAAATTAAAATCGTCCAGCTGCTGCTGAAGGACAAGATTTACCGCGTCAATGTTGTTGCAGGGAAAAGATTTTCGTGCTCAGATCTGACCGTTTCTCGTTATCGTTCGTGGAAGCGACGAAAACGCGTGGAAGCTCCGGGATACGCGTCTAGTCCCTGTCAATCGACAGTGAAACTGAATTCCATCAATGCCCAACTCCAACAAGGGTGCTCCAATGTCACTGGAATGCTGGAACAAGAACGAGTCAAAAACCAAAATACGTTTCTTCCGACCCTTAGATCCAGTTCATTCAGCGGTGGAGAAATAGGAAGACGAAGGGTTGTTTTACCCGGAAACACATCAAATCAAGAACAAATTACGTGCCACTTCTTGTCCGAGACTAATCTTCCCGAAAAAGGACTGAACGTATCAAGTTCAAATGAAAATTTTTTTAGTCGGAAATCACGTGATGTTCTTCCGGTTCCTTTATGCAACGGTCAGATTGAACCGCGGTTACTCGTGAACAACCAATCGAGCAGTACCTTGCCTGTGGTTGACTGCAGGTTATGCCCGATATAATACTTATGGCTTCCACCTTGTCGTTTCAACGCTGTGCTACAATGCTGTCGCCAGCCTTTTTCATTTCTTTTCTAATTTCCTATTCAAATTTCAGCACAGCAGGGTTTCATTGAAGTTTCGCGCTTGAACTCTCGTATTTTTTACGTTTGTGCCAACTTTTTCCTCGGCCCCGTATTTTAACTGCGGCTTCGTGTTATTATCCTCTGGCTGAAACCATTGTTTGTGATGCTGATACACGGTTCAAAGTGTTGCTTGCTCTTACAGTTTTTAAAATTTTGAGAATTGCAAACTCTGTGGATTTTGCATCGGTCCATCTTCAATAAATTTCTCACAAGCAGCGCGGTTCTTTTGATTGCCCTGAACAGCTTCACTCTACAAGGAGCTACTCAGCAACAGATTTAAATTACACCTTTTTTGAGTTTTTTAGTGTAGTTGGATTTTTTGTGTCGAATTATGCAGCAAAATATGTAAAATTACTCATCTGAAATTGTTTGCTGGTTGGACCAGTGGTGATAAATGTGCAAAAAGCGCGCAAATATCCGCCGTATTTCTATTAGTGAATTAATTTACAACAAATATGGAAAATCTGAATGTGTAAATCACAGCATAGTCTATTCTTTCCTATGCAAAATCATAAGTGCATAGTCTTTGAAGCCGATATGTGTGGTTTTCATTTGTGCAACATCCTTAACTACTTTCCGCAAACGACTTCTACTTGTATAGGTAGGTAACCAAATAAAGTGGAATTGACATCAAGCTGGCGATCTAGGTCATGGCTTCCAAAACCATATCAGTTTTAGTAGTATCTAAAGCACTTGCAGCCTGTGCGAATTCATTTCTCAATTTTTATACAAAACTGCATTGTGCTGTCCTGCTGATGTTTCACAGGTCAAGACACTGGCAGATGCAGAAAACTAGATGCATGAGTATTTACGTATCTTGTCTTTATGCCCTTATGCAATACCGGATTTGTTAGAGGTAAAAGCAGTAATAAATTTTTCATAACCACTTTCGCACCTCGACAGCTTTTTGCTGGCATGGTTTGGCGTACCGGCCTGTTCTGGCTCACTTGCACCCCTGTTCTTGATAAAGAGGAATTTTCCTTGTTGGCGTTGAAATTACAAAGCTGGCAGTAGACAAATGCATTGACGGCATCTTGTTCAAACCGGCTGATATGTCGACCACCATTTTGTGTAGCTTACTGGAATTGAATTGCAAGCCCAATTTGTCTGAGGGCAAAACTTTCAAAAGCCCCTCAAAAACGTACATAAAACTTCACACGTTTTGACCCTAATTAGGAATTTTGAAATATTATGAGCTGGGAAATTTATGTTTTAGTAAAGCCTTCCTGTTAACAAGTCTAGAATTGCACAATCAATTGAATAAATTTGACCTGTGAGCAGTGCAACGAGAATAAAGCGTAGAAAAGTTTGGGATATTTTATGTGCTTTTGAAACATTATCTCAATGTCCACAGCAAATGGGAAAGTCAAAGCAATGCAAATTTGTTGAGGGACCACTTCCAAAAATGCAATATACACTTCTGTATATGAAGACAAAATCTGCAGTAGAGACAAGGAGAGGAAATAGAATTGTCCTGTGTTCGCGCGAATTTTTCTTAACCTTTCAATGAATATCTGAAACAAACTTGTGGATATCATGACCTCTATCGACCACTACACTACGCCAATTCTGAAAACTGTCGAAAACAACCTCAGAACTTGATGAAGTACGCCAAAACTGTGTTTTACATTAGGCGCAACAGAAATGGAGGAGTTAATTGCAGCAAAAATTATAAGTGCATCAAGTTTGTAACACGACAATAAGCAAATGTCCAATGTCAATAATATCTCCTTATTTCGGGTATTTGACCATGACTGCTGCCGACCGAGCCGGAAGAAAATAAAACGATATTTTTTCCTAGATTTTTGAAGACGCTATTCCGCAGTCGCTGATTTACTTAAAAAGTACAATGTACTGGCAATTAGTGTTGAACGTTGAACCCAGATGGGCCGCCAGGGACGTTAGCACTCTGCCTCAGGTAATCAGTAATTACTTGGATCGGTCAGTAGATATAGCCCGTTTAAACATTGTTTCGAATGCTGCTTTATTCTGGTTATCAGGGTCGAACTTCCTGTCGTGTAGCTAGGGAGAGAATATTAAATTATCTCAGCACTAACTTTTAGGTCTGTTGATAAGGACTTCTGACGTACTGCAAAAACTTCCTTACCGCGGCCATGACAGAAATCCCACGAAGTTACCAAAAATATTAAAAATCTTTATCTGGTTAGGCTTTCGAAGTAGCTCGTCGTAATGGTGCGAAAGTGACTGGGTTAAAACATCTTTGAAATGCTCTCTCTGTCTGCCAAAGATACATAGTAGAACCATGGGCGTGGGAAGGATTTTTTCCAGGGG
>JGI24021J15306_10002369_pt1 | contig 20244 bp, 12 predicted proteins | sample Ectturendosymbi1_FD_15306 | JGI IMG/M metagenome (IMG submission 15306)
TGTGTGAAACGAAGGCGCGGCCCGCGGTCTGATCTGTTTAATTGCGTTTGGCCGTTCAGTAATAAAGTTTGCACACCCCTGATATACAACAATATTTGAAACCGGCAGTCTCATTAATGCTTGCGATTTGCATCTCGACGATTACAGAGCACCTGGTGGTCGCTGTACAGCCTCATCATTTTAGTAGCCAGTCTCAATGTAATCAACTTGGTGCTTTCACCAAAAGCTGATAGGTGGAAGCAGTGCGTAGAACTAACTGCTTCGCAACACTCCCTCTGCCTTCACTTCTAATAAGAACGAATTTATTGGAATCTGACACCATCCATCTTCATCATGGCGTATAGCAAGTGAGATTAAATCTGAAGAGGCTTTTTAAGATTGAGCAAGCGATCGTTAAACTTATCGAGATTATCCCCGGTTTTTCTGGTCGAAACTTTAAGTTAGACTGTCTTAACAAAGTCTGCACAGACATATATATGATAAACTGGCACAACAGCCTTCCTTCGTTTCAACTTTATATAACGGTTAACCTGTCTTAAGCAGCTTTCACGAAAGCATTTTTAACGAAACCTAGTCTCTCTATCTGTACACATCCACAAAGCGATTGCACAACACTCCACAGCACATTCATCATGACGTAAATTTCCCCGAGAATTTCAACGCACAAAGGCGAAGCCAGCGATGTTAAGTGGTAAAAGTCAAGACTTTAACAATCGGCCTTGTTCTGACGTAACCACAACTTTACAAAAACTGCTATAGTGTCCGAACGTCCGCAATTCTTATTCGAAATTAACGAATCATGATATTACATGCTTAATCTACCGACTGGGCAAAAACCAGAAGAGTTAAAGTCAAAGGTAGAGAGACGTCTCTAGCTTACTAATACAAAATATATTGTGGGGCGTCTACGAATGGTTGGCCTCACCCCCGACCGGGGGGCACGGGGCTGCCTTGCCACGGCACTGACTTGGCCGCACTATATCTCGGTGCAGGTTGTCTCGCTAGTCATCTTGAAAGCACTGAGAAAATGTTGGGCCAAGCACGGGGAGCGGAAGGATTTTGTGGATTTGTCGAGGGGTGGCCAAAAGGACTTTTCCAGGGGGGTAACCGCGGCAAAATTCCGTTGATGTTTACAACGCATTATACTTCAATAAACCATATAACCGCATTGCGCATATTACATTTTATATCCAGAGCAANCGACTTTTACNAACTANTATACACTATTCCCTTTACACNATGAGCAGCTTCGTCCTTGGGAAGTCTGAAGCCTAAATGACCCTTGGTTCTTCGCAGCCTCCCACTCTATCATGCATTTTATAAATCGATGTACTTGGAAGTCATCGCAGTACTACATGATAATAATCATGATGGCGTCATTCATGCGTGTGTCTTGTAAGTTTGTGTTTTATCAAAGTAAATGTATTAGCGCCATTAAGCGTATACACTCTACTACCGCCACGTATATATCCTCGTCTTCTTTCATGTATTTGTGTATTCCGTGTTACTGTGATGCATGTTTAAAATCTAGCGCCATGCGTGTGGGAGTGAAGACGTTACACAATACACAATACAATACAATTTTTACTAACTCGAAACTAAGCGAAAAACATTTTTTCTACTAGAAAGTTAATAGGAAAATATCAAATTACAAAACCCAGGTCCCTTTGCCCCCCACCTTTTCCCCTTTCGACNCCCATGCAACCGAGAAAGAACACANTGAAAGCAAAATTTAAGACTGCCACTGAGAGACTGTGCATATGCCGTACCAGTGGAAAGNTTGTGTATAAATTGCACAGTCATTTGGTTACTCAAAGTCATGCATAAAATTGCAATTGGTGACAGCAGATTATCACTGAAAATCTTTTATTAACAATGGAGCAAAAAAGGTGCTGAAAACTTTTATTAGCAAATGAATAATATGTTTCCTCTTTTTTTTTCAGGATCCGGCAATGAAATCAAACCACGCAGGTGCTGCAAGCATTTCGAAAAAAGAAGATACTGGGTATGCTAATGAGGACAACAGAAATTATGCTGCTTTAATGCGAAAGTTTCCCAACGAATCAGAAAAAAGAAGCTTCATGGCCACGTTGAGCAATCAGGAAAATTCGCACAAAGCAAAATCAGAGANGCACGAAGAAGAGAAAAGCTCGTTTCAGAAGCCAAGTGGAAGGGGCTCTTCGCATTTATTTGACGTGCACGAAAGTTACGGCATTTCTTACGGAAGAAGAGGTCTGCAAAGTAATTTGCAAAGAACTGGATACAGCAGAGATATGGAGCCTGGCAAAGTTCGCAGACAAGCTTTTCCTTCTCATCTCGGACCAAATAAAAATTACAATTCTTTGAACAGACAGAATGCTCTCGGCCGCCATCTAAAATCCACACCGTTGTGACATGCATGTTACCAGGTGGCTGATGAAAAACGATTCCCAGATTACTGAAAACACATTCATTCCGTACCCTTCAACACATTCATTCCGTGCCCCTCAAATCAATCGCATTTCCTGCGGAACAGCAGGATTTTTAATATTTTTAAGTGCAGAATATTTTATTGTTTCAGTGTTAGCTTCTTTTTCTCGGCAGCTGTTCTTGCAAACCCCTGTAGCTGCGCTTCATCGAAGGCGTTTCACTGGAATGATTTTTCAGCACTTGTGCGATGCAATGGGTTTTGAAAAGGTGAAATAATTTTTTGAAAAGTTCGCTGTTCTCCCTGTTTAGTGTGTTTCGCCACTGCGTAATGACAGTAGGTTTTTGACGACTGCATCGCTTTTTGCGAGTGGGAATAAACATGTCCGCTTAAAAACTGGTCAGCCTGCTTTGTGTGCTTCACGTAATACACAGTAGAAACGCGGGTATAATACAGCGATTTCGCTATAAATGCGTAGTCCACTTAAACGTTTTCATTCAATTCGTATCATGTTGTTTAAAATTGATTTCTCTCTCACCTAAAATATGCTACATAGCAATATAATTGGAGGGACGACCATTGCTGGAGGCGCCTAACGAAAGACGTATTTGTCGCCTGGCCTGCTTTTACTCACAGTCCGCCGCTGATGACGCGTGCGTTCCTCGTCATGATCAAAGGCACGACGCGTCTCACCATTTGATTTCGGATTTCTTAAGTAACAATTTTCAAACGAAAGAAAAGTTGTTTGACCTGGACTAAGTTTTCATCTGAATTTCGTGAATAGAAGGCATGGGATGAAGATGCCAACCAAACCAGCCGCTGACAGCAAACTATTCTATGAACAGAATATCAAGTTGGACAATGAAATTTAGTGAAAAAGCGGGGTTGTCTCTTGATTGTGATAAAATGCTTGGATAAAACAAGTTTTTGACAACAAATGGTTTAAACTAAACGCTTACATTTGAAAACGACAACGTATTTCTCTATACCCTACCGGGAAAAAGTCTATAACTCTAATAATAAAGCAATCGATACCATTTGAAAACAACATATTTCTATGCATTTGGTTTGGTTCAATTTGCCTCCTTTTACACCATTTTGATCTTTGTTATAAAGAAGTGTGTGAGTCGAAACAAATGGACCCTAAGGCGAAAGACAGTTTGGCAGAGAAAGCAGCATCCATAACATGTATTCAGACAATAATAGTAAACTTATTTTCATTCGGAAAGGAAGTGGCTAGCTCACAAAATAAAGCGTTTCCTTTTTCACCCTATTCTGTATTAAGCGCCTCAATTAATACTATTTTCAATAAATCGCTGTTTCTTCTTTTCAGAAAACCTAGCAATGTATCAAATTTCTCTGTTTTGAGTCAGTGTCTCCTTTTTGTTGTTTACAAACAATGTGGTGTTGGTTTCTGTCGAAGCGTGTATGAAACTATGCTGCAAGACACGTGTGACCAGACAGAAGATAGGGTGTGATCTACAGTGAACTGCTGCTCCAGTTACAAACACTAATAGATCACTTCTAATGTCAAATATTGGGTGTTGCTGAAAACGGATCAATTTCTTCTTGAGCTTGTAAGTGAAATTGTTCCATGAGGTCGTTCTCACTTCAAAGCACCTGGAAAATGGGCCGATTGGTAAAGACGAAATTTAAAAATGACAATCGTCTTGCTGTTATTGGAAACTGCAATTTGAGGACTCTTTCATCCTCCGAAAGAACGCCGAGCGACTGTAATCATCTCAAATGACTTTGCCACCATTTTCTCTGTTTTGATTTCTCGCTCATTTCGACAGCTTTGTCGCGTGTCCCCTTTTCATCTTAAGCAACCTTATGGCTTCATTTGACAATGAAAGCGCACTCAGGCTCTGTGACGTCATTATTGTTACAAAAAGTTTTAATCAAGCTTACCGATAGACGCAAAGTTATTCGCGTAGGCAGGAAAGGAAAATACCAATAGTCACGACAAAAAATATAGCTACCTGTCCCACAAACTGTTGTTGTCGTGGACTCCCCGCTAATCCATTGGGACTAGTGATTGGAAAGACGTAGTGCACGTCACGGAACTCTCAACTTTTATTTCTCAAAAAGCAGCATATCAATGTCTTGAATCGTTTTGTATGACATTTACATTTTTAAGTGTAAACATGTAAGAGCAAAACAATGAAAATTTAACCCTAAAGTCGAACGTATTCATTATCTCGATTAGTTTAATTTTTATCTTAGAGAAATTTTCTCCAAAACTATTTTTGAAGTACTTAGCAAGTTTGAAATAAATTTGTTGTTAAAGTAGAGTTTGTTTTAAAATGTTAATGTCAGTGCTTCTCTTTTAAAAAACAAAATGTCTCCTTGCGGTGAGCATGGACTTTTTGCTTCATACTGACTTTGAGCAATTTGTAATACTAGAGTTTCTCTTCACTTTTTTTGAAAAATTTTTGAAAACATATAGGTTTGATCAAAAACATTTCGCTCTAGACTTCTGTGCAATCCTGACATTGAGCTTCGGCCGCAAACTTTGAATCGCACAGAGTTGAGTTAAATTTTCCAAGAAATTCAAATAAAATGTCAGTGAACGTACGAAAAAGAGAATTCCGCACTGCAAAATTTTTGAAGTTTCTTTTTAAGAAAGTGTTTGAGTTATTACATTTAAATACAAGAAATGTGATGTGCTAAGTCGCTTAAACGTTTCAGAGTTACTGTATTTAAAGAGAACTACAGAATCACGGTGAAATGACATCTTGGGCCTTAAGAAATTAGCTTTCTCTAAATGCAATTCGCTTTTTAGCAAAAGTTCTGCACTCAGATCAAACGCTGCTGGCGCAAGTGGCGGGACCAGAGAAAGAGGAAGTCGCAGAAGCTGAATCGAAAAACGCGTTGAGCCCTGAGCTGCTGAGAACGTTTGCGCTTGCATTAAACTTTAATTTGCAACTGTGGTCATTCAATACTTTCCCAGGCTATTTAGTTTATGACAAAACACGACACGTATAGAGAGGTGTAAAATGTTTAGATTCCCAGACTTCTTCCTTCCAAGTTTAATGCAGCCAGTAACAGTGTTCAGCTATGTTTTTATCGATCCAACATCCAGCTGTTGCAAATAACGCAAGCCATCAAACAATCTGATGCCACTTACCTTTTTAACTCTTTCTGCATTTGGCAAATTTCGCTCACAAGACCACAGTAATTTCTAACAATTTTAATATCACTTAGTTCAAATGAAACGATGTAACTAGTTGCACACAAAATTCTGAAAAAAATTTTAAAACAGTTTGTATCGTTTCATAAGCAATACTTATTTAATGACGGTCAATCGAAAATCAAGTTTGTAGTTCACAATTTTGAAACTAAAACCACTACATTGCTTTCTACGTGTAAGCAATTGTCGTTGGTGTGCAATGTATTCTTAAATGTTTGCTGCCGCTTTCGCCAAAACCCGGCCATTTTAAGACTATGTAGTGACGGCTGAAACACGTGCTGCCGGCGGTGCTAAGTTTCAAAATTAATTTGATTTATTTGCGATTATCTTCTAAAATGGAACTCTGTTCTTTCAAGTCATGCCATTCCAGTGCTCGGCTTGGCAATGCTGGCATGGTAATCGCTGTTCAGATAAAATAAATTATTAAGTTGGCACTTCACTGCGTTGATCACTAAACACTGACTGTCACCATGAACGCTGCCGAGCCATGTTTAGACCTTGTGTGTCTGCATGTCTAAAGACTGACATGTGACGCTTAATCAGAACCAGTAACTTAGTATAAAAGTACTTCGCTTTGTGATTGTTATCACGATAGCTTATTTTATGACAAGAGATGCAGTAGACAAAGCTACAGAAAAGGAGATAGGTTCTATGTGACAGGGAAAGCAAATAAAGGCATGTGCATTATTCTCAGCAGATGTTGATATCTCATGACGCACAGCATTTCTGCTCTTTTCAACCTGGCTTAACACACGCTGCAGCAAAGAGCGATCTTCGTAGTAATATTTTCTCAATAGCCTTCAGAATAGTCAAGAAGTACTAGAATATAAATGCAATCCTGCTTGCAATCAACAAAACGAGACCTGCGCAAACTTCTATTTTCAAACACACACAGGCCAATGCTCCAAGTAAGATCGCAACGTAACAACAAATATACGCGAATGTGTTTGCAAAAGCGAAATTAAATGATCAGAACAGACAATATAAAAATCATGATCAAGCGGGTTTTTATAAAAAGCTGAAAGGATAAAAGCGAATGCGCAACATATCGTTCCATTGTCAAATACAAGAAAACGTGTATCTGTTGGAAATTTTAAACATTTTTACAGACACAGAAACGATTTTTTTCTGAAACTGATATTGTAGGGGCGCGACATTTGGCAAAGTTTTCCTAAAAAATTCCGGTGGATTTTGCTGTTTACAAGCAACTGAGCGAATCAAAATTCAAGACACTTTTTGCAGCCAGCAATGATGTCTTAAGCCTTTGCCGATCTGACATGTAGGACAAAAATCAAAGATTAGTTTATTGGAGCGGAAAAAGAAAGTGCAAAGGTAGCAGGTCGAATGATGAACGTTGGGCGGCGACTCGTGCGAAGAAATCCGAGAAGGTAAAGAAATCTGCTGCTCGTTGGTCAGAATAAGGGCGTACGATGGAGAGATGGCAAACGACAGTAACGCTAAAAGAAAAAGGCGTAAGTTGCTGCGCTGGTCGGTCGAAAGTATGTCGAGGGTTGTCGGTTTATTGTGATGACAGCGAGGAAGTAACAAAGGAGAGATTTGAGTTCGATGACAATGGCAGCATATTAGCGAAGTAGTTTTTGTTTACGCTTTACCAGATGCATACTGATACAGAGATATGACAAAGGAAAGATGTGCTATGTATTTGAATTTCAGTTCATTTACAAACAAGTTCCTTCATATATCAATGGATTAATAAAATTGTTATAAGTCTGAAAACATTGAAAGTATTTTATTGCAATTAATGCAGTTCAAACGCATTAAGCATATTTTCTTCAAAAATGATAACAATAATTTGATGCTTCAGAGACTTCGGTCATTGGACATTTAAACATGACCCAGGTTTTAATGAATAGTGCAAAGACCATACAATATGAACCTTTTTACTTTTAAAGCAATCATGTGAGGTACAAAATAAAACATAATTAATCAAACTCTTTTTACTGTAGTACTATCCATACGGAGAAGGCGTTTATACCAGATGTAGGCAGAATCTATGTTCAACAGAAATTTGTTTTGCTTTCGGACCACCTTTATTTCATCACATTACGCAAGTGCTGCGTGACTTATTTCAGTGCGACCAGCTTCATAAAACGTTAAAAATAGTTCTAAAGTTTTTTGGTTACGGGGGTTTCTTCTCTTTGTAACACGTGTACAATTTACTTGATATTGTTGTTAAGGTCAAGGTTCACGACGAAATAGGTTCTGCTGACGATTCCAAATGCAACGTATTAAAAACTGATACAAAATCGTTTGTCAAACCTGGAATTTGTGCTGGTCGATTTGAGAAAGTATTTAGAAATGTACCTCAAAACATATTCTATTGATTAAAGACAAGCACACTATAAAGATGCAAAAAACATCGTCATGTTTCTACTGATTAGGCTATGTAGGAATTTCCTGTTTAAGACACTGCTTCTTTTAGATTAACGAGCTTATTTAAAATTTTCATCCACTGCACTGGAACTGAGAATCTCCACAAAAATGTGACAGACCATAAATGCGAAGATTCCTCAAGATTATTCAGTATTATAAAAACATTAGTGTTCACACGCAAATAAGCAAGAAAATGAATTTGAAAAACCTAAATATGCTAAGCTTGTGGCTAATTTTTTTCAGCTGCCACTAAACCAGTGATTCTCAAACCGTTTATGATTGCGCACCACCTGGTGAATATTTACGATCGCTGCGTACCACCTGTTCCAGAATAACTTAATTTGCTCAAACGTACATAAGTGACCTAATGAAATGCATAAAGAATTTTATAAAAGTTTCAATGCAAATGCTGCATATGTTTTTCCTCCACAAACTAGTCTATGTGGGGCAGATCCTCGCTCACAGCGCATAGGAAGTCATGTAGATACGCAGTAAGAGGATTCCGACTTTCGGACTAGGTGGCAATCATGAACAGTGGTGTTTTATTTTTTTAGATTTATTCAAGACAACAGCTGCTTAAATTAAGTTACCGCGGGTAAAATTTGGTTGCAGGAGGATGCAATATTGCAACGAGTGTTGCAGTTTGCAACATTTGCAATGGTAGGCTCCATAAATTTATCTGACACTAGCCTTGCATACGACCTGAAACCTTCACGCATACCACCTGTAAAGCCCTCCCCTAGCACCGGTGACACGCGTACCACAGTTTGAGAAACACTGCACTAAGCCATTGTGTTACAAGACCGATGACCTTTATAAGTTTGCTGCGCCATTTGAGGCGTGCCTCCAATTCATATCATATTTTTCATTATTTCGAAATTTCAAGTTAAATTAACACACACCACATGCTTGTAATGATGAAGGACATTCCTTTAGCCGTAGGCCGAAAAGTTTGGCAGACACATGACATTTTTCTTATTCAAGGAAGAGAACAATTAGCGCTTGCTATTCACGTTTGTCTTATAACTCGCATTATGCTGTATAAATGAAGCTTGGTCATTGTTTACTTTGATTGAATGATATAGGAAAACATCCAGAAGTAACATGTTAAATTGTAAGATTGAGCAAAGCTGCTAAAGTTTTCAAATTAGTTATGAAAACTAATGATTTTTGACTCAGGTAGCATCTTTAGATTTGCCAAACCAGAACAGAAAGTATGCTACATAAAACAATGCTAATTGCATTTTTTCTGTATAAATCATAACTTTATTTTAACTTCTTACTTTTGCAGTGGCGTTGGTTTCACCATTATTATCATGGCAGCTGCTGCTTTACCCATGTCTGCGGTGCAATCTCCTACTAAGAAAACTGCATCTCGAACATCATCTTTGTCTTCCTCCTCTCCAGTTTCAACCGGTTTACAGTGGAATGAGGTCAAACACGAAGCGACTGAAGCTGACGGAAGCATCGAAAATTCAAGTGCTCAGATGCCCAAGAAGTTTTCAAACCCAGCCATGACCTGTGAAAGCCAAAGTCATTCTGCACCTTGTATGGTTGAAGCTGCGAAACATGAGCTGCAGTCAAATACAGAGGAAAGATTCCATCAACCTGTCTCTCTCCCTTTCCCCTGCACATCGCGCCAATTTTCTTTTCCTCAAAGCCAGTCGTTTGCGACCGAAACATATAGCACTGACAGTAGAGGTCATGGAAGGATATCCGTTGAAGACTTTGGCGGACCGTGTCGGTACTCCCCTCAAGTTACTTCCCGATCACCACGTGACCTAACGTATCACGATAACTTTCCAAACCGGTACAACTTTTATCACGGTAAGTGTTCAACCGGTACAACTTTTATCACGGTAAGTGTTCAATTCATTTTCATAAATAAGAGAGCACAAAAAGAAACTATGTAGAAGCTGTATGAATATGCTCTGTTAGTTATGAATGAAATGTCATCATATGACATCAACAAGTTTCTTTCGGTGTTGAAATGAGGGATTTATTGTAGTTCACCAGCAACTCATGGTATCAGCAACAGGAGAGCGCGGCTGAAACACTTGTAAAATGCGTTGCATAGTCAAACATTATTCATGACGCTTTCAGTTGGCAAGTTTCGGTTGTTGCTCGTTTAAATCCGCAACCACAGTAATATCCAGGTCATTTTGGTAGATTTTGACGTTCAGATAATGTAACAGGTACTGGAAATGGTCATCATATGATGCATCAGCAAACAAACGACATGAGCTATGGGATCGATGGCTATCAACAGCAACGGATGGCCCCGTCTATTTATCCGAACTACCCGAACTCGTACCAACCATCGGAACTAACTTCAAGCAACTCGCAGTTTCACGTTGGTTTTCCGCCGACTCATCACGAGAACAATCAAGATTTATCTTCCGACCTTTACGAAGAGTCAACATCAGAGAAAGAGTTAAAAGATCAAACGGTTGGAAAACAAAATGGCGACCTCTCGGGCGACACCGACTCCCCTGTGGAACCGCGGCCTGCCGGGAAAAGCAAGAAAACACGGAAACCTCGAACCATTTACACAAGCTACCAACTGCAACAACTAGTGAAAAGGTTCCATCGCACGCAATATCTAGCACTTCCTGAACGAGCAGAGTTGGCAGCTTCACTCGGAGTGACTCAGACGCAGGTAAATCTTCTGATGATTTTGCGTACTCCTATTTGTCTTCTTCCCATTAAATATCAGTTACGTTTTTTGAATGGAGGTGTTCTTTTTAAATTCTTAAGTTGGAACCTGCATTATAACTGAATATACCTGGTCTAGCATCGAATCATTTTTTCTACTAAGGCTTAAAGGTATACACAAAATATTTGTGAAAACACTATGTTTGACTTTACACTCGCAAAGGTGCGTTATAAATCAAAGGCTTCCACCAAACTGTATCTGTAGCAGTATTGCTTGCCCGCAAAATCAAACGTTTCGTAAAGTCTGCATTATTGTAACCAACCTGTAAGATTCTGTTTCTTTTCAAAGTCTTCACACTAGAAGGTCCTGTCTATCTGCTGCCTGCATATGTAAGAACAAACCGGCTCTAATGAAATAAGAAGCCGACTTCGCGTATATAGCTTCTCGAAATAACATGATTAGCAGGTAATTTGGTAATGCGGGAAAACGCAAGACAATTGGGTCAATTGTTCTAATAAGCCAATTTTACCTAAATTTCATTTTGCCTCAATAAAATATGCAAGCGACTAAGGCTTATAAGGCAGTGGGAGCTGTAATGGTCACTGATGCGTGCCAAAATCAATTTTAGAAACGCAGTGTGGACGGAGACCAGCAGGAAGAGTTTATCAATCGCAACAATATATTTTTGTCAAGGAAAGTAACAGCAGTTTCAACAATCCTGTTTTCAGAGAAATTCGAAGATAAGAGACTGAACATTTTGCAGTATCACAATATCGATGTTTTATGCGAACGAAAAAGACTTGTTTTAAGCTAATGAAATTTATATTGACATTACCCTCAATGGCATACCCTTTAAAATATTATCTTGCAAAGTTTTGTGTAAATATTCTTGACATCATCCATTAGAATGTATGCGATAAATTCGCAGTACGTCAAACTTAAGAAAATGGGAGATGAGGCAGTGATAAAAGTTATAAAGGGCAATTTTCTTCCATATCAAGTTGCGGGCGTTACAGTAACAAAATGAAGAATGGCCTCCAATGAGGAAGAGCCTGTCTAACTCGAGAGTCCGAAAACATCAATAATTTAAGTTCTTGTCTCGCTGGTTCTCAACACCAGTAATCGGCGAAAGCATTTGTTGGGTTTCTTCGCGGACCTTCGAAAATAAAGTATGCCACGTTTCGGAACGTTCTTAGTCTTTGCAGGAAAAATGAAGTTGAAGCAAAAGTTTCCAGTCCGGTAATTTTTCTTCCTAGCCATAAACATTTTCCTCCAGGAAAAATAAAAAATGTAGTGCATATTGAAACCAAACAGTAAAAATTATTTTACTATCGATAGGTTTGCTGCCAGAGAAAGAAACGTTTCGGCTAAATTTGTAAACTCGTGTGACGACAAAGTTATGCTCCAAGCTTGTATAAAAGAAAGTCTCAAAAATTTTAGTCACAAAAGACTATTTTCAATCTGCATGCTGCGAATATGCGAATATGCTTCTGTAATCCCGTACAAATTAATGAAGAGGCTATGACAACAAAAATCACATTTAGCACCACCGTTTATTTTGTTAATTATCCAATATCGCTGGTGTTAACTGCAATAAAAAAATCCAGGGAAAACAAACATATTGACTAGGCTTATTTTTCTACTTTCTCATTTTCCCGTAACTTTAAGTTCGCTCTTAGTTGGTTCCACATGCAGCAAGAGAAGTGTTTTCACCAACGACGAGAAGGACATTTGTGTTTCCATTGACGTGAGATAATGTAACCCGCAAAAACATGCTTAGAATGAAATTAATAAAATGCAGCAAAATGTTTTCGAGGACATCTTGATATTAGTAGTTTTCATTGACGTCTTTACACAACTTTAAAAGACGCTTCGCAAAATCCGCTTTTACTGATTTTTCTAAAATTTCCAAGAGTTTTTGTACAGAAATATACAGTAAAAGCTGTATGAAGACATTGTACTTAGCTGGCATTCTTTCAAAAGTTTTCAAGTTTTTTCTCAACCGCATGTAAAATGATAACATTTTTGTAATAATTTCATGGGTGGTACAGGTTTGAATGAGACAGCAAAGTTTGTGATATTGACAATGAAATATCCGCACATACTGTGCAGATGCGAAGCAGTAAAAAATTAATATTTTTACTGCATTCTGTCTTTGTTTCAATATCGGTGTATTTAAACATTCGGTTTAAGCTGCATTTCACGTTTAGTTTAGATTAACTTCAGCCTACTGATGAGTACAAAAACGTTTAAAGATACAGTCAGAAGTAAAGGATAGGGCAGACTTGGTTGACGAGCTCTTTACGTTATAGAATTATTTCGCCTCAGCTACTTTTAGATTATAACATGATAGTTTGCTGTAAGTCCTTTCAAATATAAACGTTGTTTCTTTTACCACTGCTTTCAGAGGTATTACATTTTGCTTTAGCAGTACTTTTAGCATCTGAGAAATGTTTATGAATCGTGATCAAAATTAGCTTTTTAGGTTCAATTTACTAGAAAATACTGTGGTTTTCCTTGATTTATTTTTATTCAGCTGAAGAAAACTGCAAATATTTGAACACGCACAATTTTTTAAAATTTCTCTGTCTACTTTAAGTTTTATGATAAATATTTCATTGCGTTTGTGTTCTTAACAATGTAAAGTAAACTGTGCTTCTTTCACGTTTTCTGTTCACACTGGCACTGCGCTAAGAAAAATAACGTGGTTTGTACTTTAGGTAAAAATCTGGTTCCAAAATCGGCGTTCCAAATACAAAAAGTTGCTGAAACAGCGACTTTTGCACAAGAGTGGCGGTGACTTAATGATGAACTTCTCCAGCTTCGGCACATCGACTAATTTCCACTCGATGTCATCGGAAGAAAATGAACAACTCGGGAGCACAGGACTTGGACAAGGGTTTGGGGATGAGCAAACTGGTTGGAACGTGTGCCTACCTGGTTCCAACATGAAGACCGGCGAATCCTGTCCATCTGTTACCTCTGAAGAAGCTGCTCCCTGTAGCAGTGAGGTTGTTTCTAACCTTGGCTTTCAGCAACCAGAACTTAGACGGGAATACCAGTATTCAAATAACTCGAACGAGCCTTATATGACTCCTTACTTTTACACCAACCGCGATCATCCAGTAACTACATATCAGCCGATGCTGAGGAGCCAACAGTCGAGTGACGTAAACCAGCATTCCATTTCTCCCAACTTGGCCAGGAGTGCTTACGCACAGTGGACACACGCTTTGTGACTTCAGGATCAACGTTTGCAGACCTCAAATGCGCTGGAAGCAAAATCACCCAGCTCAGCGGCTACAGGCCAGTGCCTGCGGAGTTCTTTGTGGTGGATTGTTGTGCCTGACAGCTAAGCAATATTGGTTTGAGCAAGCAGATTCATGAAGCTGCAGCCTGATCTGAGACCTTACATTAGAGGGAAAACAAAGAATGTTCAAATTTGATTGATCGCTATTTAAAATGTATGCCATTGCACAACATACGATGTGTTTTTGATCAGCGATATTTGCCCAGTCTTTGCAAAACAAACGCTCAACTGTGACTTGACAGTAGTATTTGCTCACAACTAGGCTAACTTATTTTGACCATATATTGATAAATCCCAAAATGTGTTCAGAGGTCTATTCCAAGAATGTTTTTGAAACTGATTAGACTGATTTACTCTGCGCAATGTCTAAAGCTGTCCGAATATCAACCTTGAAATCGCACAAGCTACTTCAAACTTTTTCGGTGCGGTTTTGCGATCTTCCTGGCTAAAATGTTTGAGCTTATTTAACTGAAGTCGAAGCTTGTATGTTTAGTTTCAGAAATTTGTTTCTCCTGACACGCAACACTTTAGTTTTGACATAAACAAAAGTGTCAAATTTTGCACTCCACGCCAAGCAGTCTTTACAACCAGAGGAATTGTTTGCGACCCTAGAAATTTGCAAAGCTTTGTATAATTCACAAGCATCTGCCGACATTTTATTCCAAAAATCGGTTTCATTCAACAAGCAAATACTGCATCCTTCCTCATTGTACTATTGTAGTTTATGAGCATTTATCTTTGTAAATATTTCCTTTCCTCCATTTGTTGATGTCCAATGTTCGTATAAGTGGGTCGTACAAGATGTGCACATATAGAGAAATTTTCAAGAAAGATTCAACGAGTTTTATGTGACGACTTGTATCTGTAACATTGAAAATAATTTAACTTACTCATTGGACCAAGTACGAAAGTGTTTGCTTAAAAACACGTTTGAACATAACAACACACAAATATGCAGTAGCCTGTACGGGCTAGTCACCAAATGCCAAAAACAATTGGAAAACTTGATGTGCTGCATTCGTATGCATATAATGAAAAGAGGCAGACACTTCAGTAACCAGAAGTTTCATCTCAATTGGAAATAGATCTGAACAGCTCTGCAAGGAGTTTGCCATTATAGGTCATTAAATACGGTATATCCAACCCACCTCAATGCACAACGTGATTAACACTTTTGAAATTCTCTGTTTTGAAACGGTTACATTTGCTCAAAATGTCCTTTGAAATCACTTTTGAGCAAATATTTACTGTAATTTTATACGACAGCCATACTTTTGCCTCTTTAGTTAAGACGTTTAGAGTATATGCAATTTTAACCCCAAACTGCTAACAATTAAAATAATTTTTATTTCTTGCTGAATGCATACTTAAGGGCAACACTTGCTCCGAATGTATTACTTTCAGATTAGTACCAATTTCAAATTTATCTCATTTGCCCCAACAATCAGTGCACTGTATTGTAACAATCAGTGCCTTGTAACAAACATGTTTTTCATTACAAATTACAATTTTGTAACATTAGTTTAGAAACCTGCATCAAATGTTTGGTTCGAGCAAAAATAACAAAAAATTTAAAATTGGAAAGCAAGCCATCATTTACCATACGTGACAAGTATGACTCCAGGCAGTTACATCATCGCGTAATCGAAAGCAGCACGAAGTGCTTGCAACTTTTGTTTTAAAGAAATTCTGTTTAATGTCTTGTATAATTCTTTTTTTAAATCATACCACGCCCGGATTTCGTATCCAACATGCTGATAAAACAAAAATATTTTTCCTGATATTTCGTTTCTCTGAAGGTTTCTAAACGTATCTGTCAAAAAGCGATATATGAACATGTTATGTATTTTTTTTTCACAATTATGCAATTTTGTATGGACAATATTTGGAAAAGTGGTTTGAAAGTGAAATGAGACTTACATACTGAAAACGAAATAAATTTTCTCTCTTGTTGTNGACTTCTTGCAAAAAATTGACTATGCTGCATTCAGTATAACTTGTACGGNTTGAACTCAACAGACTTGTGCGGTTGAGAAAAACGCACCTTTCGCACACCCCTCANATCCAAAGCCCTTTCAAATCTTTTCTGGGCTCAACTGTGATTGTAGCTTTGATTAAACCCCANACCAAGTTCCGGTCGCGAAAATAANACCTTTGCTTGCGAAGAGTTTTAATAGCGGGAGCGTTAATAATCGTACAGGCACTCAGCCGCGAACNTCCCCCACACAGAGACGACGCAATAAGTTGTAATCAGCGAATACCACAGCGCAGCGGGCGCTTTCACGGCAGATCCTGGTTGGCAGTTTTGCTGTTCACCCAGCACGTCAGCAGGTGCGCTGGCACGCGATGGAATCGAATGGTTTACTCTGAAACATCTGCTGGATTCGGTGTCTGAACACGTCCAGGGTTAAATTGCCACGTTGATTCGTTCTTTTCTGTTACTACTAACGCTTTTTACATTCGGCACTATCTACTTGAGCTGTTTTTATGAAAGTCTGAAAAACCAAAACGATGAAGGTTAATATTATGACGTTATTGCGTGGCGTATGGAGACGGAAGGTGGCTGATTTAAAGATCTTGCAATTTAAAAAAATTTTGTCTCCAAAGTTTCACACATTTCGAGTATATGTGACGCATATAGCGTGTATACATTTAAAGGTGTAATTCGATGAATAGCAGCATTCTGACGCGGTTTTTCCACATTTGCACATATCATATCTTAGGGATTTTAGTCAATTTCACGAAAATGCATTTTCATGGATTTTAATGGGGATGTTTTGCTTTTTCAAAAAAAATGTAAAGCAGAAGATGTTGAGGTGATGATCACTCAATTTTTTAAAGATAAACCACTGAAACTTGTGATCGGTCAATGGCGTAGCCCAATGCTTAAGCACGTGGCCGCTGTCACCCACTTTTCCTGTTTGGTGGTGCCTGGGGATCAGTGTGCAGCACTTCTTATCAGCACAAGAAACACTCACGCGTGAGATGTTTTTCATAATCAAACGATAGGCCTTGACTTCCTCACCACCTTCACGTCATCAAAACCTTCTTCGTCTCTTTAATGTAAATAGCGAAAACGCTGCAATTGTTTTTGGTACTCCTTATAGAAGCTTTAAAAGGTTTACTACTTGCCGTAAACATTAAAACAGGTTGAAGAACTGACAAACGGTACGATAGTTAGTTACAACTATCTTCATCGGGGCGAACATGAAATTTATGGTTTTAGGCATCACGAAAAGAGACCAGCAGTTGTTTTACACATGATGTAACTCAAAAACTGCTGAAATATTGCGTTTCGTCCAAAACTCTGATCTTACCAATGATTACAAAACATGTGAGTACGATACAAAATAAATTTTTTGCTAAAATTAATAAATTTCGTGATACACGATGGGAAAGATGGTCCAGGAGACAATTTTCATTTCCGCTACTAAACCAAGCTGAAAGTGTATTCCAATAGTTTTGATTTAATGACGAAAGTTGTTTCGAAACAGATAATTGAAAAATGTAAAAAATGTTTTCCCGTTTAAGTTTTTACGAAGAAGTATTAGCTGTCTTATCTCTCACCGGTCAGCGCCATGTTGTAACTGAAGCAATTTGTCAAAGCTAAGATCCGATTGGTTTTCTTCAGATTTTCAGATGGCTGCTTGGACAAATTTCGCATTTGACCGAATCTGCTCAAACATTCTGCACTAGCGACACCGTGTGAGAGTGTTTGTGCAGTGAAAAAACGATTTTGAATCAAGACTTGCTCAGAGTGTCACCAAATCAAAGGCAGTGACTATTTCTGTAGCAACAGAAAAAANATAATAAAATATCGCGCATTTCAGATATNCCTCTGTTTTGTGGAAAACCTCATTCAGCTTCTCNTTCGCCAACAATCAGGACCATATCTACCTCTCATATGTACATTTTATAATNAAACGTTATTCAAGAATTGGTTTTGACTGAGGTTCATGTCAACTGATCACTAGGATGGGAAGTAAGGTAGGTCTTCTTTACATCAACATACAGAGTAAAACAGAAAAGTATTTTGGTCACTGGCTGGAAATCGGTTTTTGTAGCACTGCTGTTTCATAGAGTGCAAGCAACGCGTAGTAATGTGACAGTCTCTTTCAAGTGAGGTATGTCATTGTGATGCAGTGACACAACTGCCTTCTTAATGTTCTTTAACATTAAAACAAGCCAATACAAAGAGTGTGCTGGGTCGATCCTATCTAGTTCCACCATCTTTAAAGGCAGGAATAAGGAAAACTTCAAGTTCATCTACGCTTTTGTGATAATCTGAAAAATACGAAGGTGTTGAATACTGAAAAGATTATTGTCATCAAGGTGAAAAAGAACCTTGTTGTATTGCCGGTGTCAAGATGTAAACACAGAATAACTTTGATAGCAAAAGTACACGCTATTCAGTTTGCTCATTGTAAACCTTGCCTTTGCAAAATATCCAACTTTTGACGTCCTTCCTTTAAAAAAATGTGCGAACCGATCACTCACTCTCACCACGTTCAACTACTTGTATTATATTTACATTCTTTGTATTTGTTTGGAGCGGAATTGCGGCATCCAATTCATCATGGCTTGCACTGCTTTCTAACTATTCTTTACAGACACGAATTACGTTTGTACTCTACATTGTAAGAAAACCAAAACTCAATTGTATAAATATTATTTTGACTCTAAAGCCTTCAGCTCACCATGACAGCTTGCGCATTATCTGTTGTTGGGTTTTATCAACTCATTGCACACATTTACTTTGAAAGCAATATAACACCAGCAGTTTTACGCTAAACCTTTGATAGCACAGATCATTTTTAAGGAAATCTTGCGGTGTACAGTGAAGATAATGCACACCATAGCAAAAACAGATCTTCTGCGAGCATATAGGGGGTGGCCTGGCCTGGGTGGAGTTCTTAAGATGCATAGATTAGTATGCTTGTGAAAATTGACTCAGTCAAACTAAATTGCATGAATGCTACAAGGTTATTCCGCATTACATTGCAATTAAAACTTTGAGTCATTATTTCTTTGAAAGGAAAGGAAAAACTTAAAACTTAAATCGCATAGCCTTTATATTATGCAGAGTATAGCCGCAAATATTGAAAAAGTATTATTTTATTCGACGTTTCGACTTAGTCATAAGTAGGCAACCAAAAGTCAATAAAGTCAAAAATNTTCTGCCGTTTCTTAAGCTTATGAAACGTCCACNAACCAAATTTCACGCTCATACCATGAGGGAATCCTAAGTNATTTGGTAAAAAAGTCAAAATTTATCATTACGTCAAAGTTTATCGTTTGGTCAAAATTTTCTTGCAGCACAGTTTTTTTCTCTTTATTGATATTTTATTGAAACTACAACAACAGATAGTGATATNTTTTTGCAAATTTAGTTGCAATTCTGTAATAATAATGGGTTTGTTGCGATTTCTGACGTAATAATATTGTTTTGCCCAATACTGGACGATTGAATATTATGTAGGATAGGCGTGGTATACGGGATGTGGTCTTACAGTACTTGTTTCGGTGAATGTTCAATCCATTGTGCATATACTGTAGTGTTTCAACTTTAAGATGTTCTCAGGTTTGACTCTACTGTAGTTATTAATGTACATATCAATATATCATCCCCAAGGTTAGACAACCAAATGTTTTTAAATTTCGAAGCTTGAAGTGCATGAATATGCTTCTGGGTTAACCTCAACACCGAAGGCTGGATTATTTTGCAGTTGCAAAAACAGACAATTTATAGGTCAAAATAAAGTCAAAATTTGTAAATTATAAAGTCAAAATTTTAAATTTTTGGGTCAAAAAATTGGTTGCCCTAGTCATAAGCCATCTTCGCGTAAAAATAATGAAATACTGTACACCAGTGACATAAAAACGTGAAGGAGAAGTTTAAAGGCATTATGTTATGTTACGTAGCAAAAATCGTTCAATGTTAAATATTAGCAACGGATTGGATGGACCATCCATGTTGCGATCCGGTTGGTACTCCTGCATTCCAATAGACTGGAGTAGGAGAAGTTTCTTTTGACCGGCGATGCTTCCCAATATGTCTGGTTGGTTAAAGTTAATTCGGCGCGGGCATTTGCTCCACAGATGTTTACATACTTTGGAGCGTAGATCAATGTTATGTCCAGCATGTCCAATGTAAGTTGACCAACAGGTGCAAGATCAGGCTACGTTTGCAGGCTACGTTAGAAAGTCGAAGAACATTCTGTTTGTCTCTGTATGAAAAAGATTCATTCAATTTGTTGCTTTCATGTGTAAGCTCAAAATCAAAA
>JGI24021J15306_10002371_pt1 | contig 20243 bp, 13 predicted proteins | sample Ectturendosymbi1_FD_15306 | JGI IMG/M metagenome (IMG submission 15306)
ACTGAAGATGTGTAATACACGAAACTAGTTTCCTTACGCAATAAATTGCGATAGATTCGCTTGGTGTGGGTCACTGTTGTGGCTTTACAAATATTGCATATGTTCACTATTGTCTATTCCAATTTTTGAAGGACACGACTGGTATTGCAAATACTTTTTCAAGCAGTGTGGCGCAGTGATCAGATAGCATTGGTTAGGGCAATAAAAATCAAACTGCATGGCAATTTTACTGTCAACCTATGCGATTCGTGCTTTTTTAATTGACACTTCCCTATTTTAGTCCAACTCCTTTCAAAGATCACCTGTCGCGTTTGCAAAAAGATGTCAAAATTGTTTACTTTTCACTTTTTTCTGAGAATCACCGTTGTTTCATGCTCTTCCTTGTACATTCTTAACTTTTTCTTTCGCATTATTATTATTATCCAGCCTTACATCTGAGATTGCGTTGCTCAGGTTAAACCTCACGTTTTTAACATACATTTCATACAGACATACAGAATAACAGATTCTTGTGATTCTGTTGGGGTCTACACATATGAAGTAATTTGGCAATGACAAAGAATTATTTTTTGCAAATCCAGTCTCCTTGATGAGGTTCTTTGGTACTTATTTCAAGATCAGGTTTTGAAAACTCAACACCTTCTGAAGGTGATGTAAATAGACCACCTGCCATGAGCGCCGGAAGGATGTTTTCCAGAGGGGGACTAATAGTGGATTTTTGCAGGAGTAGCCAAAAGAATTTTTCTTGGGACGGCAAATGTGGCGAAATGTCGTTTTTCCCACTCGAAACTAAGAAAACAACAGTTTTTGCTGAACAGTTCGTAGGAAAATGTCAATTTTCAAAATCCAGTGGAGACCTTTGCCCCCTGCCTTGCCTTCCGACGCCCATGCCATGTGCCATTCCGGGATATTTGAGACCCATAATTTTGGCTTTGCACAATCATTTTGACTGTTTCGTTCTTTGCAAGGGTCTATATTTATGTGTCTGAACAGGATCTGCGCAGGTTGATATTCTAGCTAGTCAATTACCTTGTTATTATCTTCAAACAATGATGCTGCTTTTAAAAATCACAGGAGTTTATCTTTGTAAACGCAAATTTTGATGAATCCTCTTTTCTGCAAGGTTTCAATTAATTTTGTTTTTCAAGGAGATTCGTTTTGAATGGGGCATTATCGGACGTTACGTTACTATGCTCCAAGTTCACAAATATGCTTTGTGTTGATTAAAATGCTACAACACAGTTTTAGTAAAACTTGTAATGCACCTGTGAATTGAAGTTGGTACTTCCTAGCAACGTCTATTACTATTCTGTAAATTACTTCAAGATATTCTCAAGAAAGATAAATTTCAAGAGAAATAAATGAAGTTCTAGTTCTTCTGCACTATGTGACCGCTTGAAGGTGTGCTGGAAAAGACTTGAGGCAGCTGTAGGGAAAAAAGGAATTTGTGTTTAATGTGGATATCGTGTAATGACAAACTTGGTCTACTGAACAGTTTAAGCAAAGCTACGAAGGACAACATTACTTTTGAAACTCCAGATCAAGAAAAGATCTGAGCAAACTGCTTCCAAGACCTGTTAATATAGGCTATTTATAACCAAACCCATGTTTACTTTCAGTTACGCTTCTTTTTTAAATTCAGCTCAGTTTTTATCAGTCGATGCCATCATACCTTATGTTTGATAAGTCTAACCACTTTTGACCTGGTTACTTCACCTGGTCATGGTTATCACCAGGGATGTAGTGCTAACAACAAAGGTGTGGGAATGCACCTGAAAAATAGCCATTGTGAAACAGCTTCAAACCCATTTTAAAGCGAAACGTGACAGAGGTTTGGGAACGCCGTTCCCACGCGTTTCCGCACCCACTACACCCCTGGTTATCACGCAGATAAGTGGCCAGGATTGTAGTCCGCAACAGGTCTTTTAACGTGCCTTCCCAGGGCCGCAACCACTTACCATTTCCTGGGGTTGGGACAAAATGGTTGTAAGTTGTTGTATCCAAGAAGTAACTTATAAACTCATTCACGCTTTCACGTGGTTCTTAAAAATTTTGGGTGAGCAATTGCCAGTTTTTCCTTCCCTGTTACATGCCTGTAGCCCTGCAGCCTTCCTAACACTTAGTAGAATTACTATAAAAATACTTGAGTGGGAACATATACAATTTAGTGTTTAGCGGGCGGGTGTCAAATTTTCAAAGGTGAATGATCCACTGCACACAACAATATGCGCAAAACAACACTGTATTATTGTCAAAAATAAAACATTCAGTTACGATTAGCAAAGAACGAATGACAAATTTTACAAACACCCAAGCAAAGCCGTCGTTCTCAACTGGACTACTTTTCTTTGAGTACGAGCTGGCGATGAATCGAAAAGCAAACTGTTATCTCTCTTCAAATATCATCGGATAATGAAATGCCGAATACACAGGTCCCGGAGTTCCTTCCATGCACGGTTCAGACTGGTCGGAGTTGGGGAGAACCTTGAACTTTTGCAAAATGCTGACGAGAAAGAGGAAAATTTCAATCCTGGCAAGGTTTTCTCCCAGGCAGTTCCTTGGACCAATGGAAAATGGAATCACTTTGTCCGATTTCACGAACCTCCCATTTTTGTCCAAATGTCGTTCCGGGTCGAAACGTCGCGGATCCGGCCACAAATCCGGGTCATTGTGGACATGCCAAATGTTTGAAATTATCTGCCACAAAAGTAAATTTAAAGCAGTTACAAAACGCTTCAGCAGCTGCTGCTGGTTTGAAAAAACGCACATCTGTTGCAGGGGCGTAACGAGGATAGATGGCGCCCGGGGCAAGAAGCAAGTTTGCCACCCCCATGTTCGAACCTAAGGTCTTTCGGGAGCAAATGCGCTGTATTGAAGAAAGTGAGTGTGACATTTTTGGGAGGTTTCGGCGCCCCCCGCAGTGATTCGGCGCACCCATAGAGATTTGGCGCCCGGGGAATTGTGCCTCCGTCGTTACGCTCCTGATCTGTTGTTCTTTCCAAAACGTTTACGAGACATGCATCCTTCAGTGGCTGGGAAGACAAACCACCTAACCGGATATTATATTCGCAGACTAAATTAATGTGTTTTTTATGTGACGTTTGCTTTTTAGAGCACTGGGACAATTAGCCTACATTGCGAAATTGGTTGAAGTACAAACAATTTTTACCAGCATATAGAGAGTTACGAGGTGTTTCAACAAGCCGTACTACTTGATCTTGAGCGAACAGGCACACGGTTTTGTTTTCAGATTGAAAGGTGCACGCTTTCAGCAGCTATACGGTACTAGTTTGAAATAAACTAATGCGCCATTTGCGTTTAAGTACAAACTTTTTGTGACATGTTGTGGTTGGCGGAAGAATTCCCTATTAAGAATGAAAAACCAAGGAATCGTTTTTTGTCTTAGGAGTTTTAACTACTTCAGTATCCACTTCACACAGTTTTTGGTTGAAAGTGGAGAAGACAACAATTAAGACGCGTTTTACATAAAGCAGCTAGTTGTCTTCCGCACCGACCGTCCAAAAGAGTTCATACTCTAATCAAGTTACAGATTATAAGTTTCCAAAATAATTCGCCATGAAGCTCCAAGTACAGTCTACTGAATTTTTAAGTGTAATGCGAGTTGGATTGCTAGTTTTATAAAATTCGGGTTGGAGGACAAAACTTGATGTTAACTCGCGTTCGCCAAACAGGTGTGCGTATTAAAAAATGTTTTTTTTGCCATTGAATGTAGAGGCGTTGTTAGATTTGAATTCAATCCGATTTCAAAACTGGATGACAAGCTCTCCTACCCTGTGGTCGGCAACCTTTCCCGAGTCGCAGGTCAAAAACAAACTCTGAATGGTATGGCGGGCCGTACTGATTTTCCACCGACAATTCCGTTCCTTTTGCTGTTATTAAATCTTGGAATTATATTGAATTAACTCCTGATTTCCACAGTTCATAACGAAAGCCCAAAATGCGACATACTTGTGCATTTATAGTACCATGCGGTTTCTCATAAGTGGTATAAGTCCTCGTTAGTATTTAATACAAGAAGTTGCAAGGAGGGCAGATTCATAAAATATAATACCGCTATAAGGCGGGCCATACAATTACCACAATTTGGTAAAGGGTCTGCGGGCCGGATGATTTTGCTTGGCGGGCCGAATCCAGCCAGCGGGCCGTAGGTTGCTGACACCTGTCCTATACCATTGTTTAGGGGCAGACGATGTTTGAGTAAAACTGGGAATCACCATGTTGCGTATTTTCTTTGCCTTTGCCATTAAGTAGTATAAACAATATGCGCAAAACATCATATACACAACTGTTAGCTAAGTTGAAAAGGACTCGCTAAGCATCAACTAACAAGTTGTTTTGTCTCACTGTGACTGGAATCATCAACTTCAGCTAGTGTTTGTGTGTACTTGATAATCCCGACGTCATAACACTTTAGAAAAATTACGTGCAGGTTTCAAAAGGCTACAAACAAGGAAGAAAAAGGTCTTATTCTGTCATCAAGAAGCGCACAGGAAAAGATAGCGTTGTGACTTTTACAGCTGGGATCACAATCCGAGTCAAGTTTTTGATTCATCTGCTCATAAATATTGGGAATAGTTACTGATGTTTAATTTAAACCTATGAAAAGATGAATCAGGAAAACAGGAAAGCCGGGTTGGAGAAAGTGTTTACAGAGGGTTGGAGAAACTGTTTTTTTCCAAAAATTTTTGAAAAGACCCTATCAAGTAGGAGCAAAAGCTTATACCAAATGATTTTTCTCCCCCCAATCCTAAGTCCACCACTGATACCAGAAAGCGTCANTTAAATTCTATTCTTATTTGGAACGCATTGAGAAACTCTTACTGGCTGTCACTGAAGATGAAGTGAAACCATGCGACTTTGATTTAATGCAACTCACCTGTGTGTTTTTCGGTATTGTAAAACCCATCAGTTGCACGTCTTCCCTCGTTTTCCTAGGAACGCTCAACGGTACTGGCGTTTCCACTCTAAACGCCTCTTGAATCACTGCTTTGACGTAAGGCAAATCTGCATTTAGGCTCAGTTTTCCCGCTCGGCCTGCATTGAATGTATAAAAATAAATTATTTTTAGATAAGAACATTTTACAAAATTCCTTGTTTTAATACTTGAAAGAAAAACAAAATTGCAGCACGTTTACAACTTGACCTTCAACCTAACCTTCAAAAGGACAAGTCTATGACGCAACAAAGCCCCCGCCATGATTATATCTTGTTAATCAGGAGCGCAATACATTAAAGTGCATCGAAAACTGGGACAAAATTTCATTACTATTACTATACTGATTTAAATAGCGCCAAGTTTCTCTGTCGACTTCGGTCAGAATTTTCGTTCTATGTTTAGCTAAGTAAATACTCTCCACAATGGGGTACGCAAGTAATCAATCATTGAATTTTTAATCCCTTGTGGAGAGAACTATAAAGATGAAAGCAGAGCCCAGTCGGTTGATTCCTCGAAAGCTTACAAAAAATGTAAATGTTATTTTTAACCATAGCAAACTTTTTGCGAGGTCTATCATGTAGTGGCTGCAGGCAGGGCCGGATTAAATGAATGCGAGGCCCCGGGCAAAGTCGTGACCGCGAGGCCCCCAAAACGCTTAGTGCAACTGCGTAGGGTTTCACATGCCCTCGTTTGAACTTTGTAGAAGCACCAGTCAAAAACGTCCAGAATGATACGATTTGGTGGCCTACACTTCAGAGACAATTGGGGCGGTTCGTAGGCTGTGTACTTAATCTGTTCAAACAGAAAGTTTTATCACAAAAAAACGATCATTTTGCTACTGTGACACTACACAGCAATCTTTTTTGTCATAGACTCTGTGACCATCTTCACTGCACAAATCATCCATTTACATAGGCTCGTAGCCAGGTTTTAAGGTTTGGGGGGCAAACCATCCTGTGCTCCTGTGTAGCAGAGATTCCACCACTGGATTGAATAAAACATGGCATCTTTCGGTAAAATCTATCCCCATTGATGCAGTTAATTGCATCACGGTACGGTTTTTCTGAAGTGATAATAAGTTGCTAACTGCTGAAGACGCAAAGTTAGAACGCTTGAAGTTCGCCATTATATTCACTATTGCTGATATATTCTGAGTAAAAAAGGAAGACAAATGCATGTTATCAATGGATACAAAAAATTAGGAACATCAATTTCATTTACCCTTCATTCACCCCTCTTCTTTCATTCACCCTTGCAAAAATTTCATTCACCCTGGGGTGAACCATTCACCCGAATAAGAAGCACTGATCTAGTGGACAACAGCGTTATCTTTTGATCTAAGACTGATACCCTCACGATCACGACATGCACGCGGCAACTAATTGTTACGTCAGCGCATTGGACGGTAATTACTAAGGTGTTAGATTGCGAAGAATACTTTGTAACGAACGTCTTGTTTTATACTGTGTGAAAATAAGCATGAATAGATCTGTAGCAGTGCTTCCACAAGTTTGAAAAATCCATTAATTGTTAGTGTGAGACTGCGATCAACGTGCCCGAGTGAATGAATAGCTCTAAATCAAACGACTCTTGTGAAAGCTTATTTTCACACAGTATAAAAATACGTCGCTTGTTAGAATACGTCTGTGTAGACTTGTGGGAATACGCCTGTATCGTTAAGGTTTAGTTCTGGCTTTTCAGTGAGCACTAAGTGCAAAGCTATATTTGCTGTGGCGAGTTTTCGTACAGTAATTCATCTGCTCAGTTTTTTAAGCCTGCGCAGTGTTCTGACTTAAGTAAGTTGTCCGATAGTCTTGTCAACAAATAGTTCTACTTCACATTGCTTGAAACAGTTTTGCTAGAGTGTCTAACATTTTTGGTTTTCACCGCTCATGTTCTGGCCGTTGATTATTCTTAAAATACGACTTATTTGTTGAAAGCCCTCGCAAAAATGAATATTAGACAGTTTATGAAAAAAAAAGCATTTCTGATAGCCGAAGTGCAGAAAACATTTCAGACAAAAGATTGAGAATTGAGGTTCGACCAGCACAGACTAATGAGGTAGAAAGATACAGCGTTTTGTGAACGTCCATTTACATTGCATCGACAGCAACCTGAAATAGATAAGCAAAATGTTGACGTTTCCCTCCCTGAAAACGTTTCTGCGGACGCCCATGGATGCACTGATGTCGATCTAATTCTTGGGTCATAAAGCGTGTTGCTGTTTGATTCAATTCATGTAAGTCACACAAAAACGATAAATGCCAAATTTGTCAGTTTCCTGAACCTATATGCTGTACTAAACGCAGTAATCAAAAAGCTCTACAATTTTGACGCGTGGTGAACAGTTTGAAAACATGAAAAACCAGCAAAGGAGTGTTTTGACATTCAAGCGCGAGGCCCCCAAAAGAGCCAGGCCCCGGGCATTTGCCCGGTTTGCCCAATGGTTAATCTGGCCCTGGCTGCAGGCTCCTTGTATGGACTTAATTATTAACCGAACGCACCTCGCGCTGATAGCGAAAGGTAATTGTTTGAGCTGAATTAAAAACCGCCAGTAGCTCATCACGCGAGAATGAGATCTGAAGATCATAGAATGAGTATTTGAAAATAGGAAATGGAATGCAAGAGTTTTGCGATCGTACCGTTGACGTCATTGCACGAAAAAAGGTTACCGTGGTAAAATGAAGTGGCGCGTTGTAAAACCGGCGTGGAATGAGACTAAGAGTGATTTGTTCACCCAAGAGGGTCAGTTCGAATCTAAGGAAGCTAGTGTGGATTGGTGGATAATCAGCGATACGCCCTTTCTATGGTCGACCCGCACTCTGCATATTCTGTTTCCCATACAGGGAGACTCCTACATTCGTATTGTTCATTACTCAATGGACTCTTAACTGCTGTAAACTACAGTTATACTGCGTCACAAGAAGAATGAGTGGCAATCACCATACTTATGAAGTCAGTGCAATCTTCACATTTAGTTTTTCTTAATCCTCCTTATTCGAATAAATTTTTGCAAAATTATGGACGCAAGCTTCTGCTCGCTCACATAAAAACATGTTAAATAAAAGTGTGTTGGAAGCCACATCCATCGTCATACATGTAACACAAACTAAAACGGTTAACGGTGATCTCACAAAACATCCAATATTTTTTAGGCACTAATTGTTGAGGGAAAACCAAAATGTATCAACTGCGAATGAAGTTGGAAGTCAGGCATACGTTGTGCAAGTTATGCATAATTTTGACATAATAGTTATGTAGTGATATCTGTTTTGCAATCAAGCGCCTGACCATGTGTTATACTGTGGTGATGTAAAAGTGTTTTTGTGCGGATTTCAAATTGGAAAAGTGAGCAATTTCAAAGTTTTTTTTACCAACAACTCGATCAATTTCTTCATGAACCTTTTCTTGAATCTTGGGTTGCTTGATGAGATGCAACAGGATCCATCTTAAGGTGCTCGTGCTCGTTTCAGTTCCAGCAGCTGCAAGATCTTGCAGATACCGTATTAACTGGGGCCTCTGAAAAAAGTTGTTTACATTTCTAAAAATGCTGTCTGCTGAGGTACGTACGAAATTCCTTTTTCAAATATACAATAGCTGAGTTGAGCCAATTTGCAACAACACATCCAGTTTGGTGGGATCAACTGGAAATGGGGACCGAGACCGCTTTACCTACTGGCGACTAAACTTGGACCTACGTGCATGAGCAAGGGTCTGTGGGAGGGTAGCTCTAAGCATGGCACAATCTGTGAAAAAACAGACGAAATAGTACAGCGTTTATAAATTTTCAGGGCTAGAAATAGTTACGTCTTTGGGGGCAAAAGAAAACGTTCAGTGGGAAGACAGTGCAGTTGTGGAACTGAATGAGGAAGTTCAAATAGGAATGTAGACGGTACCTCCCATAACGGTTCAACTCTGGGGTTTTGAGTAATAATCCAATTAGGAAAAAGTGATGACATTTTAGTTTCACAGCGAAAATTATGTCAAAATTCAAATTCAAGGAGAACTGTAGTTGGAGGGTCACAAATCGGGAAAATGACAAGTTTTTCAGTGTAACGGTTACTAGCGCCTTTGAAAAAAACTTTCCTGTACGCCTTTGCTAATGACTAGTTTTTGAACCGCTGATTGTTTGAAGCAACTGTGTCTATAAATGAGAACAAATATGCATTATCTCCTAATCCTTTTCGGATATTATGTGCATCTGGACTGAGTTATTCTAAGCAGAACATTCAACGGGTAATTTAAAACTGGCACTTTTTAATATATTGCTAAAATCATTGATGAAAACCTTCAAAACGAAAACAGTACCTTGAGTAGGAAAAAAAGCTGCTACGAAATAGAGAGCGCAAGAAGACAAAGTTCGTGAATTTCCGACGTAGCGTGTGTATGTTTGAAGTGTTCACCAAACGATATTTGCTTTCTTGTTTGGAGATTGAAAGTTCAGCTTCTCTTTTTCATATATATATTAATGCACCAGCATCGTACATCGCATCTTGTGCCGGCGAATATCAAAGCACGTTTGACTCAAAATTCGTCAATCCAATGGCTTTAAATTATTTGTATTGAATTAAAGTGCATTGTACCTGAAAATGGAACAAAAAGCTTAACTAAAATCAACCCATTAAAACATTAGCCTTGCTAAATTGCGGTAATTAAGGAAATGAAATAAATGCAAAATATTAACAACCAGCCGTTTTGCTCACTGTAAAGGAAGCAGTTCCTCGCTTTTCTTCAACCAGAAACATGTCGACAAAGTCCGACGGTTGGCTTAGGTTCTGTTCCCTTTCATGCTTCTGAACCATTTTGTTAAAACATTCTGAGAAAAATTACGTATTTCGTTTGCCGGACCTGCATCGTTATGAACCTGNAGTGATCTAAACGAGAGTCTTTGTTGATCAACCATAAAGCGTTAGTTGCGTTGGGCTAAAGCAGGGTCACCAACATGGTCCCTACGAGCACTAGGTCGCCCGCAAGGCCAAAGTGGGTCGCCCACGGGCCTGTTCTGAAAACAGTATTAACATGATTAGCGTCTTCACATAGATGAATATCATTAATTTAAAACACATTTAAAGGCAAATTGAGCAAATATTTTATTTCAAAAATGTGTATTAATTTAGGACCTCTTCGCATTATCGGTACCCAGAAAGTAGCTCTCAATTAAAAAAGTTTGGTGACCCCTGGTGACCCTTGGGCTAATAAAATAATCACGTCTGTTTATGAAGGAGCGAAATTATTTCCCTTCAGAGAGTTTCGCATAAATTTTCTGTGATGCAAACAAACCGAACTACAGAATGCAAGAAACGATCGTTTGCTTTGTTAGATGACCTACCATCATTGAACTGAACATCGCCAACCAACTTGGAGTACTTCTTGCGGACGTATGGGAAATGGCGACACCATGGAGCCACAGTGAGCATCATCCAGAAGAATCCGTCATTGCGAAACCTAGGAAAAAGACTGTTGAAATCAAAACGTCAAAAAATCGAATAATAGTGCTTAAAATTAAGTTTCACACAAAATGAGAAGGCAATATGCTTTAACCTTTATGGAACTGTAAGTAAACGTACTGCATCAGAGTTGTAATTGGACCTCATTTTGAAGCCCAAACCCGGCCCGAGCCCGACATTTATTTTTGAAGCCAGATTTAGGCGCGAAGGCCAAATTTTCTGATTGAATCAAGATATGCACAACTTCGGGTATTGATGGTGTAGTAAAGCAAAATTGACTAAATAAATGACAATTGATCATTTTTTATTGAAGATTTAATCAAGTCGATTGCTTCAACAGTAAGTGGCAGCGAAAGTGTCCCTCGCTGAGAAAAAGTTTTGCATGCAGGCCCGAAATCAGCCTGAAACATTTGGACAAACTTAAGCTCGAACCCGGCCGACCGAAAAGGGCAACTGACACCTCTGTATTGCACTGAAAGGGGCTCGCTGAAAAGAGGCATCATTCTTCAATTTCACATGAAGACCGTTTATTTGTTCAGAATGAAGTTAAACGACATACTTTTTGAGGACGCTTGGTCTGCTTGATAAATAAGTATCCAGAATTTTCAACAAAAGTTACTGGAAAAGACGTATTTGTGCTAGTCGCATTATTTTCACCTTGATTAGCGACGCGATGTTTGCGATTTCGTGTCGTTCAAATTTCCTCGTTGCATCACATGCGTTTACAATTCTGGCTAACACTCATGAATAGTCACAGTAACTTTATATGCTACGTGAAAAGTGCTAACAGACCTATCAAAATTATTAACAACTCGCAATTACTTGCATCATAAATAATTATTTTTCAGTTACGGTCAAACGGTCAATAGATGAAAGCGAGATGCGGGACGAGTGTCGCCGTTTGAAATGACGTTTGCAACCATCATGCGCTACAGATTTTTTAACGACAGTCTTGCGTCTAAGAGAAAACTTTCTTAAGAAACATGCTTTGTTGACCAAAAACACGTTTTAAAAGTGTCGTTTTTAGTCGTTTTCGTGTTTGTCGGCGAACAATATAAGATACGCCCAAGTCTCTTTGATAATAGTTACGCATGTTGCCAACGTTGGCACGAAAAGCACAAATATTTGGTTTAAGTAGTACTTTTTGCTTTAAACCGCTTGTTGCATGATTCAATCGAAATGGAAAGTATTCAAAACAACTAAAAGAAGTGTTGCATTGGCAATTTTATAGGTGCCGGAGCTCTGCTGGACATTTTCGTTTATATTGGTAGGCAACGACCCATTCATTCACTGGTAGAGGCTTGATTGATTGATTTTTTATTGTTTCATGTGACTCATCCAATAAGTTGAAACAGTAGAAAGGGCCATGACGCAAAACGGAAACCAATTGTCAGTGAACATTGGAATAAATGAAAACATAGCGGCAAAATAATTGATCAATGTTCACAAGGAGTGTCAGTGTGTCACATAGGATTGGAGAAGGTGGAGGTGGTGGAGAGGAGCTCCAGCAGCACTAACCCACTGAATAAAAAACTTTTACTGTTTTTCAACATGATTCAAACCACGAGGACAATGATTTATATCCTTCCATTAACCAAGGAAAGAAAATTTCACAATTTCGAATATTTCACCATCTTTTTTGTTTCTGGGAAAAATACACGCTTCTTGCATCTTCAACTTCACTTTAATATGATTCAGTGGGTCTTGCAAAGACCTTGAAATGCTATTAGCGGATTTCCGAACAATTCTCAATGAAATCGTACTCACCGTTCAGAAACGTACAAAAAACATATTGATCATCATCAGGTTCAGACGGGATCAATCGTGTATGCAGTGCATGCGTTTGCCATGCGCTTCTGATTGCTTGTGTGGTTTGAGTGGCGCTTGGCATTCTAATAGTACAGTAATGCACTACTGATATGGTCCTAATCTCAGGCTTGGTTCACTGTTATGTGTGCCTTTGTTTTTACTTTCATATTACACAACAATTTTCGAATTTTTTCATTGTGCTGGGGCACTTAGACTCGATAACCACAAGGATTTTCCGTGCCCTGGCTGCAAGGTTTCACTCCATTCTTGGTTCATTTTGTTTTCGTTACGTGCTAGTCCATGTCTTGTGGACCTTGCGGCTGAAATTAAAAAATACTCGGCACTATATTTACCCTTCGAGAAGAGTCTTGACGTGTTCTTTTATTCCATTATTTCCTTCACCATCCACGCGTTCGTTCATCGTGATTTCGTGAATTACGTTCGCGATGCTCATGGCCAGGTCCGGCTGCGACAGCAGGAAGAAAACCTTATCTACATCTGTTGAGCCGCTGCAGTAAGAATACAACTGAAATTTAATGCAGTAACTCTGCGCGAAAAAGGCGAACATTTTCGATGATGAAAGTTATGAGCGTGAATTCGTGGGGCAGCAGCTCTACCCTCCTCCAATCCCACTCGCCGAGAAACATCTCCACACAGCGCATCGTCTGAGTGCATGGGTCGGAAGGGGGTCAGGGAGGGGGCCTTGGCTCCCCTCTGGATTTTGAAATTGTTAGCAAAAAAAGGTTGTTTTTTCAATTTCGAGGGGTAAACAACAAATTTCACCACTTTTGCCCCTCCCCCGGAAAAAAATTTTGGGAAAATCGCATACTGGCCCCCTCCTGGAAAAAATCCTTCCTGCGCCCATGTCTGAGTGATGGTAGACCGTCGAAAAAATTCCTATAAATGTAACAACTTCACGACTGGCATGTTTCTTTTACCACCTCCGTTCAGTGGTTTTGTACGATTTCTGTCCCGCACACTTAATAAAAATAACCTTACCTNTTTCTAGAAACGAGTCCATTCACATCTGANAGCAAAACGGCCAATTGTCGTGTTTGTCAGCTGGGATTCATTACCTCTCCTGTTTCAAACTACTGTCNAACTACTTGAGNGAGATTTGAAATCTTACAATATNTAGTTTGGGAACACTGGCGAAATAGCTCAGTCCGCAGCATTAATCAACAAAAATAAAGTCGTACTTCGAAAACGAAAGGTTTGCCTTCATTAGAACGGATATGCTCGCACAAAACTTTGGCTTCGTCGACGACACGTGTTTCCAATGTTCTTCCATGCAAACTTGCTCTAAATAAACAGAGTGAATAGTGCTTGTGCAAAAAAATAAACGACNCAAAAATCAATGAAAACCAGTGAAATGCCCAGCAGATTTCNAGGCGCAATGACATGCAGTTGACTTTTTCCCGCAATTCAGTCAACTGAGTTNCGTACCCGCTTAAAGCCCTGGAACCAAAGCGACGCTGAGTTTTCCAATTGTCGGGATCATTTAAAAAAATTATTCCATAATCTCCATTCGTTGCCACNTTGGAGAAAAATGTATGGAATCTTCCACTGAAGCACGACGCTTCTTTGACAAACGCCTGAAAATAAAANCTATGTGGCGATTTTAAACGTTTTGCAACTAAATGAAAATAGTAAATAAATATCGTTCTCTTCGTTTGATAACACACTCAAGCGACAAGGATACATTATCTGAACTGTTGTGTCCCTGATAAAATACCAAAAATGTATTTTTTCTGCGCGAAACAGGCGATAGTGCAACATAGTTTGTAAATAAAGTCGTACATGTTTTTCTCACAAATTTCAACACACTGTTCCAGGAAACGTAGATACTATTTGAATAAGGTGTTGGGACTAAAGATGCGTAAGTGTTACGTGAAATCGATTTCCTATTGAAAATTCTCGGATGCTATTCAAATCCTTTGCCTGTGTGAAGACTAGTTACTATGCGTTAGTCACATAACAGCGAAGTCGGACTATCGTGCAGTTCCGGCAAACATTGATAACTACTGTTTGGTGGATGCTAGTGAAGCGGTTTGGTAAACATTGTGGCTCATAAACCAACAGTTATATTGCACACGTTTCTACAGTAAAATAAGTCCCGTTTACATTCTATTCGAGTTGTGTAAAATTAAATTCAACAAAAATTCAACGAGAAGTTTGTTACTTATTTGTCATATCTGCCGCTGAATCATAATTGTTCTAATAACAAGTTTCAACGTTCATCGTTTACGCATGTAAACAGTTTTGTGATCATGGTGATCAGCGCATGAAGTTAGGTTACCAAGTTTTATGGAGAAAAATTTTCCAACAACTTCTAAGCAAAGAACAAATACATTTCCATTTTGTACCACAACCGTTTTACGAAAACGGGGATATCTAGATATTCTTGAGCCAAATGTAAAGGATGTCAGGGATGCTTGTACGAAAATCTCGATATTCACTTTACAGTAACTTCAAATATTTATTTGTACCTGCTGAATAAGTTCATAACTGTTTAAAACAACAGTGTCGTGGGGACCCAATTTGACATGAAATATTGGTCCATATTTTTTTGCCCATTCTGAAAACGTCTTTTCCGCATGGATACCGATGAAAGGCAGACTGCCAAAGAATGGAATGTTGGGAGCTGATGGTGGTGCTGAGCCATTCTTACCAGCGCTGAACACCCGACGAACCAGAAAGCACAAAGCTACAACACAAAAGACGCTTGTAATCGACACCTGGCTCAGCAGGTCGTCAAACGAGGTCATTCTGAAACACTATGCTTCTCCGGGGCCGAGCCTGAAAAATCAGTGGAACAAAACGTTATGCTACTATTACGATAGAATAAGAATAAGTTACCAGCAAAATGTAGCAATAAAACCAAGTGGTTAGCGTTTGATTGGAACACTGCCAGTGTTTTGTCAAAACGCAAAGAAATTAATTTATGGTTTATTTTGATTTACAAAGTAAAATTTTTCACGTTGAACACGTCCAGCCTTAATCTGTTTTCAACTCGGTGTTGAGTTGACTGTTCCAAAAATATGGGGCCAAGTGCAAATTTTGTTGGTGTGCGAAGATAACTTGTTTTTCGTCTTTGGTTGCTTCATTTCTCTATTTCAATATTCACTATTTACAGTATCTATCGAAAACACTGGTGTGTATGGCAAGTTCACCGCCCCTTTTTTGAGCTGCCTTGCAAACAAACTTGTTGACATGTCAGGCGGCCCCAGGGAGCGACAATGGCTCCACCAGTGCTTGTCCCTGGCTGAGGTCAGAGGGAGCGCTGCCAGTATATTGGCCTGTGTGCAAGTTTGCCATCCTCAGTGTATTAACCAGTGTGGCTGTCCACCAGTTGTATCTCTTCAATGGATAGCTATTGCCTTCCGGATATTTGCGTTTTCTGTAAGCTTTACTGTCTTCCGCATGTTTTGCACTTTCTGTAAGACCACTATGCAGTATTGTTTCGCTCTCGCCTTTTTAGCTATCCTGACTACCGCTTGGCCTATGATGGAAACACAGCTTTGTGACACTACGCACTTCGCTTGAAACTCCTGAGGCCGTACTTATTTGAACAAAAATTATTGCGTACTTTGAAAGGCGACGACTGAACATAGAAATGTGCGGGACATTTTAACGTTAACGTCTCTTTTGACTTTTTACAATCCTGAACTGTGAAGTGATATATCAGGACATGAAAATGGTGTTGTCTAAGTGCATGATACAACTTTAGACTGGAAAAACTAGCAGCAGCAGAGGTGTAAGATCTGGTCAGCTGGAAACGGGGCTGAACACTGCTGAGTCACTGCGCTTGCTCTGCGCTGTTTGAGCAACCGTGACGCCAAGGGTTAACGATGCTGTCTGGTGACGTCCAGACCTGGGATACCTCTTAACTAACGAAAACTTAGTTAAATGGTTTTGCAAACGTACGCCACTGGCAGGCAAACATGCTACCGGTTTATAAAAGTGGAGCAGTCAAATGATATGGCAGTACTATATTTGCCATACAGAGCACAGTCGTTCACGACCACAATCTGATCCGCTGCCAGGGCGTTGCAAAAAATGCGAAAAAAGCAAACTTTGTATCGTAAAGTTAATTAAGGCGAACTGGAAGTTTGACGAAGCACTTAGGAGCTACAGCTAAACGGTTGCATTATTTGAATCGTTTAAAACTATGGCAAAACTATAGACAGTGGGAACGCACGCAAGAACATCGTTGACCTAATTTTTATATGGCATCACCGTTAGTGTGCTTTGGCTTTGCAATCTGAAAACTTATTTCAAACTTTTAGGTATTGAAGTAGATATGCAACAGTGTAGGTAGGAATCTATTCACAGTTTACATGCTTGCAATAAATACAACCTTAAAGCTATTCACTAGCATCGAGCTTCCTTTACATCAGTTTGCCCGACTGTGGTAAACCTAGCCTGCGCTGCTGTACTTCTTTCATACGTCCGTCGAAAGGCCGCACTGAGTAAACCAAGCACTGGCATTGGCCATGTATCTGCACATGTGGTAACTTAATACCGTGATGGTACACAATCCAACTGAGTTTTTGTATCTGCCGATTCACATGAACAGGGGTTGACTCGATTCACTTGACGAGATTCTGTCACAAAAGTCTGCGAAGTGACTGAATTAACCTATTGCTGTATTCTGTAGACCAGTGGTTTCAAGCTGGCATCGCAATCCACGAAGGGTCGTCAAACATTTTTGGAGGTGTCGCGAGTAGATGTTTTATGTACACAGCTGTATTATTTTTGCTTTATTCGAGTTTTATCTAGGGGTCGTTGCGTTATAGTGGGTTGCTTTTATGGGTCGCGGTACAACAAAGGTTGCAAACCACTGTTGTGGACAACAGGTGGCTGTCACGTTTGTAGAAACAATAGCTGTATGTTCCACCCTTTGGGGAAGGAACTAGATTTAAACGGTAGTGCCGCTATTTTTCTTCGTAGCTTCAACCAACTACAAACTTCTGGGACATGCAGAAGTTCAAAGTTCTTTACGCCTGCAGAACAAGTGCTAATTTCCTTGCAGTAAACAATTTAATCCATTTTTTGTTCAACAAGATTTATCTGCATAATGCTTCAACTTTCCTATCTTTTGCACAAGTTGATTTCGGTCCACAAACAAAGAGAGCGCTGCTATTGCGAAAAATGGTGCAGCAAAATGACTTTTCTAACCAGAGAACTTGCTTATTTGCAAACTAAATCGTACTTGAAACGCCAGGGCGAAGGTCGCTGGCATCACTGCGCAAACACGATTCGTTGCAACCTTAACAACCAAATAAACTGTATCACCAAGCTGTTTGATTAGTGCTTGGCTTTCCGACTGCGTCTCGGGGTAATACGGCGTTTATACATTATTCTCAACCAGTGGGGTAGGAGGCGGGGGTTCAGGGGATGCAAGTGCACCACCAAAATATTTTGGTTTGTCAAAAATCCGGGCAAAATCCGTGAAAATCTGGGCAAAATCTATTAAAATGTTAGCAAAATACCTGAAGTTCTGGGCAAACTCTCTGAAAATATCCCAGCAACAGTCCTCACTACTCACTACTCACTACAAAATAGTTTCCTATGGCCAACACATAACTTGTTTGGAATAGGTAATGGTTTTCGATTGAAGCGGCGACAATACGACATGAATAAGTTGCAATCAGTGGGTTGCAGAAGTCTGGTGATGGTTTATTTTATGCAATCCTACCAGTGGTGTAGTCAGAGCCGTATCAGCCGCACTCCATACCCCCATTGGGGGCACGCTGTCCCAGGGGTCCAAAATTCCGCTGTCACAGGGTCCAAAATTAAGTCCCGTCACCACCTAGCCCCTCAAATGGAGTTTCAGCCCTCCAAATTGAAATATGAAGCACTAGAAATCAGTGAAGTTGGGGACCCTTTGAAAGAAAAGTGCTCATGTATTACAGTTACTTTGGGCCCCTTCGAAAGCAAGGTATTTACACATTACAACTGCTGCTGGGAGCCACTTTGAAAGCAAAGTAGCCTACTTATACATTACACTTGCTATTGGGCCCCTTTGAAGGCGCAAGGTACTCTACACATTACAATTGCTATTGTGGGCCCCTTTGAAAGCGTAGTGAGCTTACTTACACATTATATTTGCTATTGTGGGTCTCTTTGAAAGCGTAAGACTTATTACAGTTGCTGATTTTGGCCCTTTGAAAGCAGAGTAGGCCCGCTTACAGAATGCAGTTGCTGTTGGGCGCTCTTGTAAAGCAGAGTAGGCCTACCTGCACTTTACAGTTGTTGTTGGGGGCCCCTTTCAAAGCAGAGGAGCCCACTTACACACTGCAATTGGTCTTGGGGGCCCGTTTGAACGCAGAGTACTGCATTATGACGTGGTTCGGAAAACATTGTATGAGCGGATAATGAACTTTTCACCAAAAGTGAGAAATATTTACGGACGAAATGCCTGGAGGGGGGCCCCTGAAATAGGGGGCCCAAAGCAAGTGCTTTGGTTGTCTTCCCTTAACACATCACTGTGTATAACCGTAACAATGATCTTATATGAAAATACGACAGCGATTGAACACGTTGTGGTTCATCATATATGCGTACTTTCTCACCTGATGTGTGCATGTAAACACGGTTATACAAATTTATCTTTATATCATTGAACACATTGAAGTTGCTGATGAATTTATCACTTCAAAAAACTCAGATGTAACGCGATTTTTCATAATTAAACCTACACAACCAGGTCGACTAAAAAACAGATCTGGGTGGAAAAAACCCTCAGTGCCTTGGTCACATGCGGCAAAACCCCCACGTTGGCCTTAGTCTATATTTGTTAACATTTATAGGCGATTTGAGATGCAAAATGTTATAAATCTGAACATGTGTCGCGCACCAGGGATTAACAATTCCAGACATCATCAAGGTTTATGCATGCGTATTTCGGCCAGTAAAAAGCCCAATGCGCACGCTTTATAAGCATATTTCACCTAAGCTCACGGTAAAGTTTATCAGTTTGCGTTCATGGAAGAAAACGTTCATCGCGGCGCATATGCTTTGACCGGCCTCATGTTTGCTGCTTTGATAATAATGTTTTCATAACTGAACAGTAGGCTTGATTCTGATTTTCTTCAAATTTTTTTTGCATTTGTATTTTATTGCGATATCTCTAAATAATAACCGTCAATTGAATGACAATGATTTTACGACCCAATTCCTTTTGTTAAGCTCGTTCAAAAAATTTTAGTTGAAAACCACGAGAAATATTTATAAGTAATTTGCACAATCTGCAAATGCTCTTCATGTTGTGAATTAAATATAAACTTTCAGAAAGTCTAGCTTCCCTGCACACACATGAAGGCCTACAATGGAAGACTTTCTGGCGACGATTGTGCCCAGGCCCGAAGACACGGTGGGGCATTCGGGTAAAGTTACCCCCAAATCTTTTATATGCCTCCCAGATTTTGTTTTGCTCAGAAAAAATTGTTTTAAACATACGATATAAACAACTATATTTCCCCCTTGAAAATGTAGCCTCCCCCCAAACCTTAAAACCTGGCTACGGGCCTGATTCTCCCAAAATTGTGTCTGTAATTAGGATATTTTGTTTTGAAGGCCATTCGGCCTCGAGATGTAGCATAACGTCGAAAAGGTGTTTTATAAATCACCATTGGGGGCCCCTGTAAGCATTTGGGGGGAGTAGAGTTGGGCTGCTACGGCACTGGGTGTAGTAGTTCTAAAAAAGACGTGTGGGAACGCCGTTCCACGCCTTCCCCCACCACTTCACCACTGATTTAGGCTAAAGGCGAACTCTTAACACCAAACATTGCTCAGATGCCCTCAAACGCAAAAGCCCGAGACAGCACTGACTCAGTTACTTTTCACGACAACTACGAACTTTATGCCGAGTAGAATACCTTGCCGAAAGCGCTTGTCGCTATTGTGAATCGCGAAGGGAGTACGCTTTGAGTGGAATGCCTCGACCTTTCGTATCCTACAATATGATTATGGAGGGTGTGCGCTTTGAATCAAACCGCTCGACTTTGCATTACTGTAAAATTTCT
>JGI24021J15306_10002378_pt1 | contig 20218 bp, 10 predicted proteins | sample Ectturendosymbi1_FD_15306 | JGI IMG/M metagenome (IMG submission 15306)
GCCTGTGAGTGTGGCGCAGAAGAACAAACCGTCGACCATGTCGTCCTCCAATGTCCAATCCATCGACCTCCCCACGGACTGCACGGCCTGATGGTTCTGGATGATAAGACAATTGAATGGCTGCTCAACACCTGCCCCGAAATCTATCGCGGCCAAGCAGTGGATAAAAGAACTCACTCAAACGAAAGAAGAAGAAGGGCTTGCACTCGTGTGATCTACTCCCGTGCTGGCTTCACTCAAAGCTTGCTGGCGTGGCTTACTGGTAAACCTACATGCACCAACTCCTTTTGCCCAAATTGGTCAAGGTTACCTTAGGTGGGATCTTTGTGAAGGAATTTTGCTACACTTCAGGTAACCATGGGTCAATTTGGGCAAATTTTTGTTCCCATCGAAAACTACAAAACTTGTGCAGATTTCGATAGGACTCCCCGAAAGAGCGTCTAAAAATGCAGCTACCGTACTGAAAGAACCAGTTTTCTACGTGAAAGTTAACTAATTTTTAATTTAAGTGGAAGAACCGTTTGTCCAAATTGGGGAGAGGTTACCTGAGCAGGGTTAAGAAGCGTGGCTGGATCACCAGGAGACAACATCCAGCAGGCGATATCATCACTGATTTTTTTCAGAACCCCTGGTATCTTGCTTCCATAGCTTGAATAGTATTCACCTTGTAGTCACTCATGGCATCAAGGTTTTTCAGAAAACATGGGTGTGAATGAAGAACATGCATCTGTAGAGATACATACAAACCAGAGATGAGCGGACTGTGAAATGTTTAAGTCCGAGTACAATCCTGCAGTGATGGAGTTTCGAGACTTGGTCTTGGTCTCGAGACTCATCTCGAGACCCATTTTTGCGAGTCTCGGTTTCGGTCTCGAAAGTTTTAGGTCTCGTCTCGGTCTCGGTCTCGAAGGTTTCAGGTCTCGAGAATTTGAATATTGCAAAAAAATGGTTTATTAAAATTTCTATAATTCAACGATTTTGTGTTTGTTGTAATTGCAGGTAAGAAAGTCAGAAGTAATGACGACATTTTTTATTTTAATTTCGGCAAAATGCACAAATTTTGAAGCCTCGGTCTCGGAGTTTTTGATGAAGTCTCGGTCTCGGTCTCGTCTTGAAATTATGAGCAAGTTTCGATCTCGACGGTTACGGTCTCGACTACATCACTGAAATCCTGATCCGCAAAAATTGAATCCTATCCAGTCCTGATCTGCAAAATTTTTGAAAATCATCAGTCCGATCCAGTCCTGATCCGCCCATGTACAACCATGTATTTTATTTTGCCTCATGAGGCAAAATAAACACAACCTTTTGGCATTTCCAAAATTTAACAAGGCAGTGTTTATTTTGCCATCGGAGACAAAAGCACTGCTGAAGTTATTTTGCCATTAGGCGAACCCAAATGGTAGAATTGTCAAGTGATAAGGATGGTATACTTGAGTTAGTGCATGCTGGTCTCTGTCACATGACCTAAAACACTAAACCTGGCCCCAAAACCTAAAACTAAAGCCTAAACCCAAAACTTAAACCCAAAAGCTAAACCCTAAATCCTAAAACTAAACCCTAAATGCAAACCCTAAACCTAACCCTACACCCTAAACGTTAACCCTAATCCTAAACCTGAGTCTTTTTGACAAAGTACATAAACATCACTCCCATCAAAAGTGTGATCTCTACTAGCTAAGACAAAGCAAAGGGTGAGAGCAGAACTACTGAACACTCGCGCAGCAGGCATAGACACTAACACCTCAACTACGTTCACCTTGTTGCATGCAATACGAACTCAACGCTATATATGTAGTCTGAACAAAGGTAGATGCATAGCAGTATAGCCCTAGCCCTAGCAGAGCTTTTGCCACTGATAGCAAAATAAACATTACCATTCAACAACTCTGTAAAACCACATTACACCTAACATTTTTGATGTGGTTAGAACAATCACATCAGAACAACAAAAATTTTCTCAGTCCGATCCAGTCCTAATCCGCCAATGTTCAAAAAAATTGCAGTCCGATCCAGTCCTGATCCGTGCTCATCTCTGATAGCAGGGGCGGATACAGGGAGGGGCGATTGGGGCGATCGCCCCCCGTAAAATCTATGAAAGTAACTTTTTTCACCATAATTTTGTACAAATTCGTAAAAAAGCATTCGCGATATAAGGCCATTTTGACGTCCATTGTTTTGTCACACCAGTGTTGTNAAATATACGTCATGTCGCTTACANTAGTGAACNCANAATGAGACTTGACTGCCAAATATTACTGAACACGCCCCCCCTAAACTTACTGGCTGGATCTGCCTCTGTCTGATACAAACAGTGGTGTAGCGAGGCTAAGTGCCGCCCTGGGCTCACCATAAAATTGCCGCCCTTTTCACCTCTAAAATTTGCTTGCAAGAGTTCAAAATGAAAGAAGACTATGTTTCGTGCTTATTTAAAGATGTAAGGATTAATAAAGCATCGTGAAGGTCACAATTAAACACTCAAAAACTGAAATGGGTCTTGTTTTTCATTTTGCTTTTTCTGCTTGTTGCCACCTTCCTCATAATTACTTCTCCGATTTTTTCTTCTTTCTTGACATATGCATGTATAGAACCGGGATGCTTCGTCAAATTTTATTCCCAGTTGGTTTTTAGTCTCCGCTAAGCCCACCACTTAACTTTAATCGTTTGCTCATTACAGGGGATCAAATAGAAAAGTCAAGGGGTGTCATGGCGGCATACCTACTTTGCAAATTTAAAATTTCTGTATGATAATATCTCGCGTAGTACAGCATCTCCATCTTTAACTAAAAAAGTACATGTACTGCATAAAGAAGGCTATAAGTAATCAACTTGATAATATGATCTCACGTGATGTAAAAAACGTTTCATCGTTTACTTCAATTGAATTTAATCAGGGACGCCGGAACAGCGTTAGGGCAGGGGAAGGCAGTACAAAAGTTGAGGGCAATATAAATTTATAAAAAGAAAATCGTTACCGATTATAGCTGTTTCTGTTCAGCAACGATGTTGACCTCAAAAATAATACCAAAAGTTATAGAAAACCAGTGTGAAGTTTAAGGGTGCGCGAATAGCTGCAATAAATTTGTTTCAGTTCGATCTTGGTAAACCATGAAACTATCTGTGATACTGTATCTTCATAAAAAGACACCCCTCCCCCGTTGCCCCTTTATAAAAGGCAGTGGGAAAATTCACCCGCTCTCCGGCATCCCTGGGTTTGATTCTCTTAGCATGGGCCTATATAAAAATATTCAAATGTTAAATCTGTCGGCATTTGCGTGGAGCCGTCTATAGGTGCGGGAACCATTTCGATAAAATAGGTGAAATAGGTTTAAAACCGGCTCTGGTTGAGCACTGGCATGCAACCTTCATCGTTACCTGCAAACTTGGTATAGCTGTTAGGCTCGATCAAATTACACGTGCATAGTGTTACTACTTGCTTTCATTCGCCAACTTACGTCTACTTGGCAAACTGTATTATGAAACCGGCGGGGTGGGATAGGCCTTTTTAATGTTGAGCAGTGATTACAGCTTCTTACGTTCTACGGTAATTGGGCTGAAAAACATTATTCAGTGCAAACATTGCCAAGTTGTGCAACTGTTTCGATTAACGCCCTTTTTAATAAAAGCCTTCACCACAATCATACCTAATCGTATCGTTTGCCCTTGCGTTAGGCTTTCAGACTAAGGTTCATGCTTCAATTTCATTAAAATTGGAGCAACACCTTTTGTAAGCTTTTCTTGTTGAAATGACTTTTTCTATGACTGCAAATGTTACGATTACTGATGAAGAAAGGAGATTTCTACGAAACTCACGTTGCTTCCAGTAGCGTAGCCAGCACATACGTTTGGGGGGCCAAAATGTTTGATTTTAGGCGAAAAACACTGTTTTGTTTGGGATACCGCCTCTCAAAACACAAAATGACTACATATTCTTTGTCCCCCCCTGGCCATCCCTATGCTATAGGCTGGCTCTGATTCACTCTACTTGCTGTTCAAACCTACAATCTGAATTCCAAGTTACCTACGCAAACACACCAACTGCACCATCTCGCTTCAAGAACGGCATTTTCCAACACCATTACGTCACACAGAAAAACAGCAGTTCTATTAAAACCGAGCAACGTTACCTTTGCAGAGTTCTTCACTTCAATCAAAATTTATGCTGATAAGCCCACCCAACGACCAGGCCAACCTGGGCCAACTTCTTTTGACCCACGGGATATTTTGCAAAAACGTGATCACTTTCGGATCACTTCCAACAAAATGATTTAGGCTATGAAACAACAGACTCACAAGTTTTAAACTAAAAACGGTGCATGTGCTTCGAAATGACGAATGCATTTTTAGTGCGAAATCTTTCAATTTGGGAAATCTATCTTTGATGACTAATTTCACGAAGCTATCTTCAGTCTCTAACATCGTAACTATTGTATTTTTATATTTTTATATGTTTGTTCTAATTAAAATTACCTAATTGCAGGGATGGGCAATTAATTTGACTAAGGGGCCACTTTGAGATGGCCCCATTTAGCGGATAGATAGACAATTTATTTGGCGGTACTGAATTCATTGCGCCAGTTGTACTCTTCAAGACAACAAAAGCCGGGGCAACGAAAAACACAGAGGTTATCCAATAAGGTGTTCCAGCGGAAAGTTAACGGAGGGCCGTACCTTCTAATTTGATCGTAAAATAAATAAATAAAACAAAAACAATAATGATACACAGAAAAGGTATTAGTCATTGTTCTTGTGCAAATGCACTTTATCCAGCGCAAACAATTCAGCGAGAAAAATGTTTCAACATATTTTTAACATAAACCTCAAACGCATTTCAACATATTTCAGATTTGAATATTTTTCCTGAGTGCATCCGCGGGCCACCGATAACGCTGTGGTGGGCCACATACGGCCCGTTGGCCTGTAGTTGGACCACACTGGAACAGACTATAGCTTGTGGCACTTCTTGGAAGTATCCCACTGAACATCAAAAAATGGCATGATATGTGCCACGAAATGTTCGTCATCAATGCCAAGGTGTCAGGTGATGTAATGATGTGCCGTTGGGGCGTTGCTAAGACGCGAACGATAGGAGAAAAAGGATTAAGATAGCCTTGACTACAGTGATTTCATGCAGGGTCTTTTTCATCAATTTTTGAGAGGGGCAGCACAAACCTCGAACTAACGGACCAGTAATATTTGCTAGTCTGCAATCGTATGTTATCTCTTTCGTTTGTTCAAATGACTTTTTACTGGGATGGGGGAAATGTCTTGCCTGGATAAAAAAGTGTAAGGACTGGAAAAAAATGTTTCCTAGTAAGTCTGTTAAAAAAGCCATGATTTCAAGAATAACATTGAAGTACTTTTGCACATTAGATTTGATCCAGATTTTTGAGAAAGCATTTTATTAATTTTCTCAATCCACAACCACATTTCTTGTTATTTCTAAGCTAGCCTTCCAGTCTAGGGCTTCTAAAGACAAAATCTTAAAAGAATTAGAACTTTCACTGCTTTAAAAATTGATTTAAAAAGAGTAACAACTTTTAAACTCCTTTCAAAAATTAATTTTGATCAACAAAGTGCTGCCCCCCAGAAAGTGCCAGGGCCCCTGGGCACCCCATGGCTACGCCACTGGACCTCTATGCATTGTATTCTTATTGATTCTCTGACTAGTTTTACCCAAATGATACCAAGGTAACTAAAATGTCAATGCCTTGATTTCGTGCTGCTATTTCCATTGTTTTTTCAAAAACACTGCCAACTGTTAGCGACCCATTATCCCAACATAACGAAGATATCAACACAGCCTCAACTAAATCAACTAAAGTGGAAGAAGACATTCCTACAATATCACAAGTCCAAGATTTCAAATCAACAGGAAACTATGGTGCATCAATACAGGCGAAGACGTCTAATGACAGTGTTCCTTATGTAAATGATAATGCATCACTGGAAGTTCTACAAGAAGAAATCACCTTACCTGGAAGCAGAAGATTGTAAAGTGCTGGATATCAACTACAGATTTACCAGCAATGAGAATTGAACCAACTCAAGAATGAACAATCGAGCTGGTGAAAACAAACTCCTGTTCCAAGATATAACCATTTATATCTTGTATTTTATTATTTGTGTTCTTGTTTTGTGTATTACCGTCTTATATGCTTCACACACAGGGCGTATTTATTGCTTTTTATATAAATTTTGTGTTTATTATGTATAATAGACACACATTCTAGAGATGGTCAACGGAAAGAGCAATAATTCAAAAATAGTTCAAGTTTAAAATAACAAAATAAAATGGAAACACTGGAAAGTTAATTTTTCTTTATTTATTATATTGAAGATGATGTTTTCAAAATGAAAAGTGAAAATATCATCTTTGCAATGCGCTGATGACGATAACAGGAGTTATCGAAACGTCTGCAAAATGTCGTTAATATCGTTTTCTCTGGCCGTGATTTTCGTTTTAAGGCTATTCAGCAGAGTTGAAAGTCAGGCCGGGCTTTTCGTGTCGGGCCAGGTACGGGCTTAAGTTTATAAAAATCTTTAGGGCCTGCATACAAAACTTTTTAATAACATTCACAGTAACGATTTTTTTCTTTCGTGACCTAAATTTGTTGTGCGCACCGCCGTGACTTCTGTGAGTGAAGTCATTGCGATTTTTCTTCAGCTAATTCTATTTGCAAATACAGCTGCGCTCTTTTGTTCTCTGCTCGGATTAGGCTCACGTTCCTTTTGAGAAGGACACAGCAGCGAGGAAATTTGCACGCCATGGCATTGCTTCGAAGAGGTCAATCACTCCCGCGATTCTTGGCTTGTTTCAAGAAACGATGGCCTACAAACAGGCTTTTCATGCCCACAGTGCTATGCTAGATAGTTTATTTTATCCCTGTAGGGCCATCGTGCATAGTTTCGTGAAAGTTTTATTTTTTCTTGAGAAACATTACATTATACAGCATTATCGTTGACTAACAAGCTAAGTTTGTTTAAGCCAACGTCTTGGTCAAGGTGTGATAAAGCCGTGCACTTGCAGCTAAACCCGTACACTACGTTTTTTGATGCTACGCAGTTGCGCTTATCTTGACTCACTCGGTAAATTTGGCTTTCGGGCCTAAATCGGGCTTCAAAAATAAATTTCTGACTCGGGCCGGGTTCGGGCTTGTGAATTCGTGCTCGGGCTTCAAAATGAGGCCCGTTTGCAACTCTGCTATTCAGCACTTCCGCTTTTCATTCACCAAAATGAAAAGTATTTTTGAAATTGGAATAATGTTAAGAAGATATCAAAACAATTAAATCGATGAATTTACAAGTACTTTGAAGTCATGGACGTCCGCAGGGAGACAAAACAGGCATTTGCACTCCCTGGAAATTGGGGCTAAGAAACAATTATTTCTAGAAAATCTGAAGTCAGCAGCTTAATTCCGATTAATTGATTTAATTCCTGCACTAAAACTTTATTTGCCGGTATGGCACTCCCATTGTTTCTTGACTGGAACGTCAGTGCGAGTCTGTCCAATGAGAAGGGACTGAAAAACGGATGGTATTGTCTGGATTTACTGCAAATCGTGATCACTCAAAAATGCTGTTTTCACTTATCCTTCACTTCCAGACAATGGTTCTGAATTCATTTTTAAGCTTGCACCCCGTCCAGTAGAAAAAATCATTTTTGCACCACTTGCGCCAATTGATGTATTGTTTTTTGTATTATCAGAGAAGTTCGCACAGAGAAGTTCGCATCCCAAGAAGTCTCTTCTTGCTCCGCTAGGGGGTGCGAGCACCCCCAATTGAGAACCGCTGCTTCCAGACATCACCAACAGATAAAAAAGTCGGCCATGAGAACAATTCGGCCAAGTGCATGCATGTACACACTCACGTAAATTTCACAAGTGTACAGGGCGTGCAAAGTATGACTTTCTTGCCGAGAGTGAGAGGCCTCAGTCCAGACACAAGCTTGTCCTTTCCAAAATTTTCCAGCCAGGCCCGGCCGTGGGTCAGTGCATGTCACTAATACTGTAGCCTACATCATCGACTCTACTGTTGATGTCAAGCACCGTCACACGTGCACCCAGGTAAACAAATACGAGCAAGAAACCACTAATTGTGGCGATATAACAAAACACATAGTGGTGTATCTTTTACTGCAACCGGGGTGCATTAAATTTTACTTCACTTTTGCTAAGCGTTACGGCGCCCCTATGCCAGTTGCATAATCTCGGAATGACAGAGCACAAAATCTGAAATGTGTTAAGATACTTCGCCAGATTTGCGAAAAATTCTCAATGAGGAAGCACGTTGCAAGAAAGTCAAACATCTATTAATAGTAGTGGCCGGTGGGTGACGCTGTTGAGTAAGCAGATCTGTAAACGGTGCAAAACGTGAAAAAAAGCTTTGCAAGCAGGGACAGCACGAAATCATTGAAGAGTAATTACATGTTGCTTTACGTAAATTGAATGGTAAAATGTGTTTGCTGTAAACACATTTTACCATTCATTCAATTGGCTATGGAAATCAGCAAAATTAAGCAGTTGGCCGGCTTTGGATAACGAAAAAGAAATTATGGGGAAGTAACGAATGCAGTTGATAAAGTGCTGGCGAGGTTTGTTGGGAGTGAAGATCATTGAACCGCGCCACATGAGGTGAGACGAGTGAGCAAAACAGGGGAAAGAAAGTAAATAACTGGTTGCGTAAGTGAGAAGAATTGCAACGTCGCTAAGTTGCTTCCAGTGGAGCAACAACATGCAGAAAAAATTTGCGCAGCTCTTCTTTCTCTTGTGAGACGTAATTTGTTCCGACAGACGCAAAGACCACTGCTTTCTTTGGGCAAATCTTTATCACAATTAGCTTTCCATTGAATGACGTTAAGTCAACTGTTTCGGCCAAGCGGTATTGCTCGTTAACTGATGTGTTATCAAGCACGCGCAAACACACACGGGCCTCAAAGTGCACACGCACATACATACATGGACGAAAGTTCATTGCATCCGTCTGTTGCAAGACTGTCGTGAAGCCCAGGTACGTGAGGAACTGAAAGAAATTACTAATAAAAATAATAGCAGCTCTGTCCTTTGAAAAAACATTTGTGACATGTGTCAGTCAAACCTTGAATTCTTCGCTTTTTACACGTTGAGTTTGAAACAGCCAAACAACTGTTTATTGGTTAATGAAAAAACAAAAACGCGTTTTTTCTTTTTCTAAAAAAAGGACGCCTCTCTTTTTTAACAAGTATTCGTGCAAAACAGCAATGAAAGGCCCCGAAAAGTTTTATCTTGAGTGCTTAACAGTGAAGAGCAAGAGTACTGCGTGCGATGAACTTGAGAAACAGAGAGACTTGACAGAGAGACTTGAGTTGTTCTTTTGTAGAGACTAATACCTTAAACCGCAAAAACTTCAACAGTGTCTTGATGTTTTCAAAATTTTTAGGATAGGTTGCTTATGCCAGCGAAAAAATGCCGCGCAGTGTCCATACCTGTAACCTTTAGTTCGTTTTGATGTCAACATTCCAGCAATTATGTACTTTAGTGAGTTTTGTAGAAGATTGGTGAACAATATAACAAAGATAAATGGTCACTCAAACAGAAATGAAATCATTCGTGTATCAGCGAAATTTCAACGTCGCTCGACAGAAACGTGATTACTGGTTTTTAGTTTTTCGAAGGTATGCACACCGTTTATTTGGGCTTAAGGTAATCATCAATTTTGCAAACGTTTTGCCTTGACGTTGACAATAGAAAAGTTCACACTTCTGCAATAGATAACAGTTTTCTTTTTTTATCATTACCTACTAGCACAGAAGCTCTGAAACCTCCTGTGGTTCGTTTCCATATGTTTTTGTGACAGACAAATATCCTAATATTTTAACGACGTTAACTAGTAAGTGCTTTATAAAGTAGCTTAAGATTTTTTCTACTTTCTCCAGTGTTTCGCTCAGACACATTGTCTACGTCACAGGGATTGGTCAAAGAACACAAGCACACAGGAATCCTGAGAGGTAGCACATTACAAAATAGGTATTAGTTGGTAAGCGTAAATAATACTGACAAGGTACAAACACTGAAAATAACCCGGGAACTTCTGCATTCGCTGAACGCCATAGAGAAGCGTTACACAGTGGAAGAAAAATAAAAACTTTGAAAAGCATTAGACATTTGAAGCGAGCAGAAAAGTTGGATGAAGATGCATATTATCGTTGAACATAAAGAGGCAATTGTTTCTAATCAAAACATTAACAACTGCTTTGAAATAGGTAACTTGATGTCCGCAAACACTAAGGTTACATACCTCGGGATGTAAGGCAAAATCCGCTACGCCTTGTTATAGGCAACGCAAAGACGTTTAAATAAGAGAGAGTGTGTGCTTGTTCCACAATTGGCAAGCAGAAATTTGCATGCAACTGGCACGAAACACCTTTGTACTTTGAATTGCAGTTGAGCACTGAGTGAATGTGCCTCTGAGCTTGTTTTCTGCATAATAAAGTGATTTCGCATTTACCTGAGTGTATTTATCATCCTTCAGGGAAGCATAAAGTAATATACCGAGGTACAGTATTTGACTAGTTCAGCGAACGTAACACTTACACCATCCAGGTAGACAACTGGTGGAACATGCTGTTTATATTTTTCAAGGAATAAATATACCGACTGTCTATTTGCAATTCAAAACGATTTTATATTAAGCAGCATAATAACAACAAGTATTCAGAAAGTGTTGAAGACCTCTGTCGCCATTTAGAGAAACATCTGGTGTTGTAATTGTTCATGCTTTTTAGGAGGAAAAGCAACGGCTGCGTTGTTTCAATAAAAAATAGTTTCGTGTTCAGCAGCCACAACAATTGTGTTGGCATATATGTACATAAATACGTGGAATATAATTATCTAAATATTATCTTCAACTGTTCGTTTCGGAGAGGAGATGAAAAAGATGAAAATGATTGTTGCTTTTTGGCTGATGCTCACTTTATAAGAGATCGCACTGCACTCTATTGAAAATGTAATGCAAACTACAAAAATTTAACCAGTGTATAGTTTTGTTCATTTGCATTATTTTGGATGATGGTCTTAAACACAGTTGGCTTTTATCTTCTCAGCAGGGTGTTTAAGTTCGCATGATACAGTGGAACTGCATTTGAAGAAGCCGGTAAAATGGCCGAAAATGTAGGTTACGTCATCGGCAAACAAAACAACGATGCGCTTTGCACAATGACAGAGAGCAGATCAAGTAGTCCTACGAATCTTCTTCAAAGATCCGATATGTTCTCAAGAGAGTGTAGTCGTCATTTTCAGTTCAGTGGCCAACATTTCCACGGTGAGTTGTACTCGTATGCCTTTCTTGCCACCCTGCAAATCTATCAATTACATCGTTTACAGAAAAAAAGGATTCGTGTTTTGAAAGAAGCTGTTTTTATATAGTGAAAAGTCAGACGCAAATCAACTTGCCTGTGTGTCCATTATTGCAATTTATTCTTTGCTGATATTCGTGGGATGTTTACGCACTTTTGGGATTTCGGCCCAAGCTAATAATTTTAAGTCTGTCACGATTTTATCCGAAAGGATGTTCGAATCACGAAGTATACAAACCATGAAGAACTTTAAATAGGTTAATAATAAAAATAATTAACAGCTTGTGCTTAGTAGGTCAACCAAATTTGTGTGTACATATATCTTACTTTCCCACACTGAACCCCTTGTTTGTACTTCTTCTTTTGTTAATATTTCTTGCAACCACACGGCATTAAATTTGGAATGTTGCAAGTGTGTGAGAATGAGAAAGAGAATGAGAAAAATGTTCCTACTTTTATTTGATAAACTGGGGTGTTTAATGCGAAGGAAACCTTCCTTCAAATAACATTGTTGTTTCGATTTGCGCATGTTTTTCACATTTTGTCTACTTTTTTCAAAGGCCGTTATTTCTGCGCCCCCTTTTCTCTAGTTTAAACGCCCTTTGCGTTGATGGTACGTTTTGTAATTTGATAATAACTGTCGCATCAGCCTTAGATGAAATCGACGTTAACTGTCAACCCCAAAGTTTTGTTATTCTTCCCAAACAGATTCACGAAAACTACCATTTTGGGTTTGTCAGGCACAAGCTGGTGGTATACAAGACCTTCAGAGTTGCCCGAAGTTGCAAAGTTCATTTGTGAAAGCATAGTGCATGCAACTTTACCGCACGGCTTTCGTATCCGAACAAAGTTGTTTGCCGAGTGCATCAGACATTTGTCTGTTTCAATAGATTGAACCTGAGGTTCGTCTTGGCCGTGATCGTTTTGCTTCGAGCCGGTATAACCGGTATATGACAGCTGTAGATACTGTAGGTTTGTTGTTTGCGACGCTTCAGCTTGTGTGCAGCTTGCATTTGTATTTGTCACATGGAATCAAAGGATTACTACCCACAGCCATTGTAATATCAGTGCCAAGCGTGGCAGTGGTTCTGAATCGCTTTTCGTTAAACACACAGCACAGCACCGTGAATACTCAAGCAGCTGCACTCTGGCCAAGGGTAGAAGGCCATTCACAGCAGACTCGGACGATCGCCTTGCAAATGCGTTTGCGACTCGCCCACACGTCAGCACGTCGTTCGGAGGGGTTTCGCGGCGGCGAGAGGCGAACGCGCGAGAGCGACTCCGGGTGAAGAATCTCAATTCCGGTTTCGCGAAACTTCGCAGAATCCTTCCTGTTGTAAGTGGCTTTATTTATTCATATTTTTGTTTTCATCTCATTTCTTTTTAACTTTTTCCTTCAAACGAGCGCCACGTAGCCATGGGACTCGCTGAGCATGTGTACTGAATACGAAAGCAAGCAGAGTATATACGTGGACGCGCATACGAACAAAGCTCATGATAGCTTACAAACGACGCCAGGTCAGAGACTTTGTTGACGCGGTGCAGAGGTTGGTTGTGCCTCGGCACTTTCGGTTTTTGTTGAGTTGTTACGGTGGCAAATCAAAACGACAGGAACCTCACAGACCGCTGCATCTCTCGTTCGAATGAAAGCATGAACTTCTTGCAACTTTATTTGCGTGCGCCCCCAGGCACAAGGCCACGTAAGGATTATATTTTAGGGTCCTGGTTTGACGAAGGTCGTCAGCAGTGGGGAGCGCGTTGTGCCACCAGGGATATCTAGGAGTTCTGGATTATGCCTATGTGCCACACTCTTATATGTAAAATGCATTTTCAGTTTTTTGGAGATATTTTCATCCCCGTTGTCTTTGGTGCTTCCTCAATCAGTCAAAACACGCAGACAGACACCCGTTTGTGTATGACTTAAAGAGTCTTAAAGTACAAGCATTATTGAATGAACTGTTTGATTTTATAATGAAAACCGCAAAGCAAAACCTCATTGTCTGATTAAATCTAGTTGCACGTTACTGCAGACTTTGGTAAAGGCTTTTTGTTATACTTTTTATTGCAGAGGCAACATATTTACCATTCATCCCAATCCATTAAAACTCCACTGAATTTTGTATAAACTGTATGTCCGATTCCTTTCAATTCCTAAATAATGCATCACATTGCGAAAAAAATGTACCCCTGCCCGCGAGAAAAAGTAAAAATTGCAAAAAGCTCATTTCCTTTCTTTCGAAATCGGCCAGTCCGAAACTACAAAAAATATGTAGTTTTTTGAAGATCCAAAAAGTACATTTTAATTTTGTTGCAGAAAAACTCAAGACCAGACCTTTTTACAGAAAAAAAACAAACCAACAGTTGAAAAAACACATGGTACCAAATGTTTTTGAAGTTAGCCGTTAAGATATTCCTTGTGTTATTCTTTCGCTATTTGATCCAGAGTTTCAAGTCGGGCCACGTTTGCCGTGATGGGTCGGTTCTTGTGTCGATTTCGGGCCTGCATATAAACTTATGGCGCAACGACGCACACTTTTGTCGCTAGTTTCTGTTGAAACAATGGAGTTGATTAAATCTCCACTAAAAATTGATTCAATTGTGAATTGTTTAGTCATGTTTGCTCTGCTACGCCACCAATACCCCGCAGTTACATATCTTGACTCAATCGGTAAATTTGGTCTTCGGGCCTAAATTGGGCTTTAAAAATAAATGTCTGGCCAGAGCCGGGTTCGGGTTCGTAATTTCGTGCTCAGGCCAGGTTCCAAAATGAGGTCCGTTGACATTTGACAATTCTGATTTGATCATGCAGAATGATTTGGTCAAAAATACTTTTGTTACCGTCGTCCTTTGCGTTTAGATTAGAACACGGAACAGAATGCAGGTTATCCTAACAAAGGTATTTGATCGAATTTATGGAGGAAATGGAAAATGTTTATTCCAAAAAATGTTTTTGTTTGCGTGTCTGGTTTCGAAAAACGTTTTGATTTCTGTTCAACCTCGTTGGGACGATTTCTTAAAGCATCGGTAAAAACGTTTAAAAACGATTCGAAAGTTAATCTACAAAAAACTTATTAGGAAGGTACTGATTACAGTAAATCGTCGAAGTATTGATTGCGAGTTGCTTGTTGTGTATTTTAAAGCAATGCCTTGTTACTTTCCTTGCTAAACTAGTTTACATTGATGTTTTGCTAACATTGAGTGATTCTGTAGCATTTAATCCGCGATAGAGGCGGTCAAAGATCCTGATTAAAACCACTCCTGATCTCCACGACATCAACCCCAACAGAACCCCGGATATTGAGCGTCTCACTGGTTTAAACTACTTTAAGTTGATGCGATTCACGAGAATGTTTGCTTCTGCGAAGATGCGTCTGCTTTTTTTCGTAATATTCATATAAAAGACAAAAACGTTTCTTGTTCTTCTGATTCAAACGTGTTTACACACGGCGAAACAGCATTTGCAGACGTCACCGCAGATCCCACGGAAGAAGCTTTACTTCAGGGGTAAATGATTAAAACACGTCGTCGCCGAAAATCTCCCGCCAGAAACCACCAGATGAAACTAATTTCGAACGCTGTTTAAAACATTTGGCATTATTTTCAGTGGCGGAAACAGGCTAGTCAGGTTTTAATGTTTGGGAAGGGCAAAACCCATTTTAGGGGGTAGGATTTTTGATTTTATTATATATTCAAATCAACTTTTTCTGGGAACAACAATAGTTAGGTGGGAACAAAACCTTGTGGCGGCACTCCTCCCAATTCTCTCCGTGGCTTCGGGTTTGGGGATAAACCCAATCCTCCCAAGCAACTAAAATATTTTGCAAAAGACGAACATATGCAGCATTTCGCTTTAAGGTTACTCCTAATCGTAAACCAAGCAAGGTGGACACACTACAAAGTGCTATCGACTACATACACCAGTTGGAGCAACTCCTGGAAGCAACAGGCGGCATTCCGGATATCACAACTTGCTTGGCCACTTCTGGCCATTCACGTTCCCGTCAGTCGGTGACTGAGAGCCCCTTTTTCCCGCTAACCGACCTCGCGCGCCTTTCGTTGGTACCCACCTCTCGTCATTGTCGTTCAAATGATCGGTGAGCGTAAGGCGTGAAATTAAGCGTTTTTTAGCGACTGTACAGTCATCTTGCTTTGTTGCTGGACTTTTTCATATCTATATTAGGATGAAAACCGTTGTGCACTTCTCAGTTGCAGTTTTCAAATAACGTTTCATTGAATAACTTCTGAGCGCCTATTTTTTAATGTTCGGTTTGTTTGCACTTTTAGTGAGACTATGGACAAGTCACCAGAGTTTCTGCAAAACTTAATTTAATTTTAGTTTCATAAATCCTACTCTTTTTTCTGTTGGGAAATATATTGTAAGTATATTGTAAGTTATACTGAAAGCAATTTTAAATCTCGGTTACACTGAAAGTTAAATTGAAATTTTAAAGCTTCAGAACGATTTTTAAAAGGACGGTTTCAAGGCTGTAAAAGCGGATTAACATATTTACTACCCAACGCAAGGTGTGTATATTCACCTTGTTTTTTTAGAGCTACAGTATTTGTCTTTCAAAATTGTTTTTGGAGTGTAACAAAAATTGCAAACCACCAGCACGTCTCAAGGACAACCTTATCTTTAGACAATTCCACAAGAAAACCCTTTGACAGTAGTTTTCTTAGTCCAACTTGTTTTGCTACAAGAAATGGCGCCCTTAATGTACGTGCAGTGGCGCAACTAGAGGTTTGAGTCAGGGGAGGCAAAACGGGTTTAGGGGGGTCACTGACCACCGAAGAGGGGCCACTAGCCAACACTCAGAAAAAAAATTAAAAAATGATTGAGAATCCAGATGTGGTGAATGTCTATACTAGCTAAAAAAAACGAAAACAGCCCGAAAAACGCAACAACCGACTGAATAACAAAAGATTACTAAATATCAAAATGTCAGCTAAAGGGGGCCCAGTTTTTATATTTAGCTTGCCAGGGGGGGAGAGCCTCCCCCCTGCCCTCCCCCCGTCAATTGCACCACTGTATACGTGATGTTTGAATACTAAAACAAACCAAACGCAAAAACCCGTAACGGGTTTACCGAGAAACCTTCAGTGTGTTCGGCAGATGATCAGCGTGTCGTTCTAAGGCCCTTGAAAAAGAAAGTTTTGCAGTGATGTTCTGTAATTTACTGTATATTGCAGGGGTGGCCAAAGTGCGGCTCTTTGAGATTTCCGAAAAATTATATATTTGTTTTTTATTTCTTTTGCAAAGTGTAGAAATATTGTAAAATGGTTCTGTGGTAGCTCGTGTACCGCACAGCATTACTTTTGCAAGTCGTTCTAAAATTAAATGTGATTCCATAGAAGTGTAGATTGCAAATGAATTAAAGTTTTAAGGTTTTTATGTTGCGGCTCTTTGTAACTTGGCTTTTACGATATGTGGCTCACACATGGAGCAGGTTTGGCCACCCCTGGTATATTGGATCGATTGACCTATACACTTTGATTTAAAGAATGTAACCCGACGTTCCCTGAAGCATTTGTTGAGATGTACAGTACACATCGTTGATTGCATAGACGTTTGTGTAATAGAAAGAGTATGACATTAAGAAAAAAGGAAATATAAACGCTTACTGTTCAACATATTTTATTGTAGTGGTTTAGACAAGGCGTGTTTTGTTTCTTACCAGATTGGACAGAGGAAAGCGCTTCAGAAGTTTGCATTTTGGGAAACAACCGGTTAAATGTCTATCAACTCTGACTGGGATCTCTTCCGTCACTGCTTTCCTGGTACTATCTCACATTATTATATATAGACATGTAAAAGTGTTGTTGTTCATTCATGTTCTTGTAGAGATGTGGCTCATCGCTGTTTTTAATTACGACTGAAAATACCAACTTTTTATTGTTTTGTCTGGAATGTTTGCCTTTTGAATGCAACAAGGCAGAAAACCTACGCCATATATAAAAAAACAATTTTCAGAAGAAATAAACATTCCATGAAGTACAATCCCAAAGAAAAATGTCACTTATTACCTCCCCACTAACAGAGGTGCGTGCCTATCGTAAAGTTTACCAGACTGGTTTTACGACGACCTACGATCAGTTGACAAATACCTTCTACACCATCACTTCGTTGCAATGCAAGTGCTACTCAACGTAGGTGGCAGATTTGGTGTAAATCCACAAGAGCCAGAAAATTACAACGTTCTTTGTAACGTGCAGTCATTTCTGTGGCCACATAAGGACATTGTCCAGACTATTGATGAACCTACGATTGGTTGAATACAAATAACACCTACTTCTTTTAAAACTGCAGAAAACAACTTGTTCTCTGAATATGAATCAAATTGTTTTTAACTTACTGCATGTCACAAACTTTGATTGATGATCTTATTGGTTAAAAGAGAAAAAAAGAAACCAATTTGCGTGATACACAGTAAAAAAATAAAGAAGTAAATATTGAGAAAAAAATTAAATCAATAAGCAAACACGCAAAAGAGAAAACTTTCAGTGCAAACGCAAATTGTGCTGCATGATCAACTCAGATTTTTTTATGGAAATCTCTTGAAACATCGTAATTAGTTACTTTAGCACACAGTCATATTTCGGGTGCAGTTCTCCAAATGCAGTTTGATAGAAAAGTTCACGCTTTCAGGATGTGATGCCTAAAACCTTTGTTTTTCATTTACCTGAATCCGGAGTCCAAAATGTACTTGAAACGAATTCATGTATTCGCAAAAGGCGTTTTTATGTACAATATATCATTTAATTCGCGCAGTTTCTTTTTCTGGCATTTATCACTAAGCCTTTCAATGCTTCAAGTTCAGGGTGGCCAGTGTCCCAAGTTGCTGGCGACAAAGTTTCATTTGACGTAAGGTTTCATTGACCTTGCATACTTTTCGCTTATTTGGCAATCAATGGCCCGGTATCATATTCCGTTGCAAGCGACGATCAAGTCAAAAACTTTGCATTGAATGAAAACGGGAAGCGTCCGGGCGCCGTTCACAAATCAAATTCAACTAATTTTGTCTTAAAATTACACCAAGTCGGATTTGTCGACGTATTAGTTTCGCAGTTACAACGTAGAAATCAGTGTTTTTCTAACTCCGCAAAATCACCATGGGTGTAATGCTCCATTCACTCAGCAACAAACGAAATATTCACTGCTTTGTTCAAAATTTTACTACAAAAACCTTGTGTTCCTTTCATTTTATATTTGTTTCATGCAGAATGAAGAACAACGTTGTAGGACTTATAAAAGTGCCTCAAGAGCGTCAAGTACGGGAAGTGATGATGAAGGTGACAGAGATTCGGCCTTTGAAAAAAACTACTCTTTCTCGCTGTGGCACTCCGGTTCACCTTCAGAACTGTATGATGCAGGTGGGAATTACAGATACAGTATATACCTCGTACATAAATTTCTTCCAAAAGCAATGCCATGCATAGTTTTCGGCGTTTGAAGCCCTTTCCGGAAGATCGTCAAATAGACTGAGACGAAGTTTTCCTGACTTTCGATTCTCATCGAAAACTTAATGGAAACATTCCTCACAAAAGCTATATCTTTTTCTGCTTTTGAAAAAGCAGTTGCTTCCTCTGCAGCAAAGTCGTCACACTGCCACGTAGCCAATATTCACAGCATTGCATGCACCAATCTCGCATTTCTTAGTTGCGAAAACAAAGAGCGCCTGGAAAGAATTATGTGTAAAGTGGTTCAGAAGCCTAAAGCCGCACGCCTTTCTCACTCCGCGAATACGTTGCGGCGTCAAGATCGGCTAAAAGAATAGGGATTAACAGTGCGCTAAGGAAAACGACCACTGCACCAATGTACAAGGCCTTACTGCGACCTAAAATTACACTCCAAACCGCCGAACGTGACTACCAGCATGGCAATTCCCTATGGAATGTTAGAAATCACTCTCAATGTTGGTAGAGATCCATGGCAATTGCCGCAGTCAAGACAGAAAACAGTAAGTTGGAGACGATGATAAAGTAACATATTTTCAAAGTACGCAGCACTTTGTGGAATGATGAGGAGAGTGCATTATTACTTACCACACCGACGGAAAGTAGTTGGTTTGTGGGGACCAGACCAGTTACACAGGCGTCTTTAAGGTAGCTTGAAAGCTGGTCCCTGGTGTTCAACAAGCGGGCCAAAGCTTGCTAAAGCTGTTTGAATGATTTCTTGCAAAATGGAAGCATGAATTTATATCAGGTTGCCATGAAAATTTCAATAAAAGGCCGAACAGTGCTGAAAGCAGGTCAGAAAAAGGCCAAACCAATTTCCTAAAAATCCAGAAAAATCCAAACTATGTTTGTGGTTTTGCTATTCCTTTGTCAAAAAGAATATCTGAATTACAAGAATATCATTAGAAATTTTCTTCGAAATCGACATGGAGTCTTGCTTGGCCTTGTAATAGAGTTTCTTAGTGATGCTTTTCTGACTGTTCGTGGTTTGTGAGATTTGCACATTTTGGGCTAAAATGGTTCCACAGTTTGTTCGCTGATCCATTGATAGCTTTCTGCACCCACGCCAAAGTCTTCTCTATGAAACCCGGGTGTCATGGCCATAAAAAAGTAAAAGTTATGAAGTTTTGGTAAAACTTTTCAGCAGTTTTGTTTTGTACAGTTTCAACACGTTTTGTACAGAACATGTTTAGCACAGTTTCAAAAGTTTTTATAGCAATTACCCTTTGCTGTTCATCCTCAGTCCTTATAAGGATAAGGAGAAGGACTGAGGATGCGTAATTTTACGTGGAATCGATTTCTTATTAAAAATTTGCTGATCGATTCCTTGCTTGCACCCATCGTGGAAAGTAAATACTTGAATAGAGATATGTGCAAGTTTGAATCATCGCAAAAAGACGAAAGCAGATGGCAGTCGACTGATTCCTCGAA
>JGI24021J15306_10002379_pt1 | contig 20214 bp, 9 predicted proteins | sample Ectturendosymbi1_FD_15306 | JGI IMG/M metagenome (IMG submission 15306)
CCCCTGCCGTAAAGTTTCTTGTCTGGGAGAACACAGCACGCAAGGAACTTCAACTCCTTGAGTTAACAAGCAAGTTAACAACTGAATTTGCCTATAACGACACCTCTAGGGGATTGCATAGAGAACGTTATTTCCGAATTGACAATTTGACATCATTATAAGCGAATTGAAATGCATATAAAAGATGTCATCGCTACCAAACAAAACGTAACGTTATGGGCGAATTGACGCTCCAGACGAAGCCGTTATAAACGAATTCAACTCTATAAAACAGATTTACATAAGGTTTCAGGCCCAATTCGGATTAAACTAAAAAGTTATTTTCAGGGCAAACTGTTTATTTTTAGGGCAAATTGTTATTTTCAGGGCAAATGTTCCCCCCCCAGTAAAATGCCTTCCCGTACACTTATGACTGCACACAAACAATGCGTTTATTGAAATTTATTAAACCCAATACAAGTGTTTTAAATGCACACAGGCAATGAGTTTATCGNATTTTATTGAACTCAATACCGGCGTTTAACAGGTAGAATGGATCGAAGACACAGAATGGAACGAATTTTATCGATGNAATGCGTAAGGCCTTTTAAATGCACATNGCAGTAACATTCATATATTTGCAGTAGGTGGTTACCAATTATTTAAACAAATCTACAAGTTGTGAGCAGTTGCATTCCAAGGTAGCTCCTTATAAAATAACTGTGTTCAGATAGCGCTCTCATGAGGCTGTCTTCTTCGGCTGCGGATAGTACACAATTTTTGCATTTGAGGTGTTCCTCACATTTTCAGTAAGTTACGTCATTATGAGTTTTGTTCCTGACAAACATAAAACCTTCAGCGCCACTTCGGTTCGCTTTCTCACTTAAAATGAATTCCATTTCTAAACTATTTTACAATCACTCGCAATTGCTCGCTTCACTGGTATTCTGACATCTGGTTTTGATGGTTTTAATCCTGTTAACTACCGGTCGATACTAACGAAAGATAAAACGGACTTTGCACTTGGAAAAAATTAGGTAAAGAATTATGACTGCAGCCAGGCCCGCAACCAGAGGGGGACAATCGAGCAATTGACCCCCCGAAATTTAAAAAAACTTATGCATTTGTTAGGTACAGTCATAGATTAATAGGTTGCCTCATTCCCCCCCTTCCCGACAATATCAGCTGGTTGCGGCTCTGACTGCAGCTGTACACTACAGCGTGGTGACCACGCCGTAATAATGTCTTGTGACAGTTAAATCAGATAAGTCGTTTCGATAAACTGTCGATTCGATAAACTGTCGGTTCGATGCATTGTCGGTTCGATAAACTGTCGTTCGATGAATTGTCGTTGGATGAATTGTCGTTCGATAAATTGTCGTTGGATGAATTCTCTTTGGATAAATTGTCGTAATACCTCTCAAGCTACTTTCGATGCCTGGTACCACATCGCACAGAACAAAACATGTCACAATCACGTGACTGCGACATCGTCATCACAATAAAAATACCTAACGAGGTAAGCTGGTCTTTTCTTGCCTATATTTACATGAAATGAGGTCTATATCAATTACAAAGCACCCGCTATGTATTGATGTTAAACAGAATTTGTTCTTATCCCACCAAGTAAGCATCATTTCCTCGCATGCCGAATTCAGAAAAAAATCTGTTGAAGGAATTAAGATGCAAATTTGAGGTAGACAGAGAAGAAAAACACCAAGATGCAACGTGTTTGACTTCCTAATTTTTTGATTTATTTTCTAGAGCAAGCGCTCATTTTTTTGTACATTGAATTGCCAGTCGCCAAGTTTTTTCAACTGGTGGGACTCTGCAAGACATTTTTCGTTTTTTTTGCGGAAAATGTATTCTTTTCTTTCGGTATTGCTGACACTGATCTATTAGCGAAGCTGATTGAAAAACAAAAACCCAAGGTCTCTTCGAAGAAGCTGCGGGAAATTGAATCGGGAGGTTTTTGAAATAGAAGACTGCACGTTGTTCAAAGATAATGAATGATTTCTTCTCGTAACACTTGTACAATTGATGCTTGCAACCACCAGCACTTTCCCGCAAAGGTTAAGACCACATTTTTATTACGTCAACGCAACCTACAACAACCACTTGACGTCTGTCGTTGTTTCCTCTTTGCTAGAAGANGTCATGTGACATGGCATGGCTTCAAGTTGATTCATCCAGCATATCCACAAAAACGCTACACAAGCTTAGCAGAAGTACAAAGAAATCNTTTGAAACTACATACAGCAGTTATAAGTAAAAAGTTGATTCTTAAGCAAAACATTTAGTTTGTCGTGTCTAAGTTCTCAGTTTGAGCGGTAGGGTATGAAACCACGACATTTTCTTTGATACTTCAATTCTTTCCTTCAGTTTCAAGAATTCTTTCTTTGATCCAATTCTTTCTTTTTCAATTTCAAAATATTTGATAAAGTTCTTTGTTTGATTTCTTTGATTCAGTTCTTCTTGAATCATTGATTCAGTTTATTCTTTTTTTTCAATTCAGTTTCTTTCAAGGATTCTTTCTAGAAGAGAGCAGCTGCACTACAGGCTGATAAAACCAATAAGACATTTTGGCAGAAGATCGTCAACAAAACCAGATCTTCATCACTACCAACATAGGTGGGTGGGGTAAACGGTGGTTCAGAGATTGTTAAAATGTGGAAAGGCTATTTCAAAGGAATATTAAACTCTGAAAACTCTGCCAATGAGTCTGCAGAGTTTGTGGAACATAGCATAGACTCTAAGGAGAACAATCTGGGTCCTGAAATGCCCATGTGTTCTGTTGTTTCGCTGACATGACTTCTTTATAAGCTGCCTTTGAACAAGGCACCAGGGCCTGATTTTATTTCTGCAGAGCACTTGCTGCGTGCAGACGAATCTCGATGCTGTTTTTCTCATTGTACTGTTTAACATGTGCATTGTTCAGAGTTTTGTACCCAATTCCTGTTTAAACACAACCGCAGTTCCCATAAGCAAAAACAAGAATGGGAATATGACTGACACATCGAATTACAGACCTATGGGAGTTGCTATAGTGGTGTCAAAGCTATTTGAACACTTCATGTTATCTAGCATCTCTCCTTTCCTTGGAAACACAGACAGTCAATTTAGTTTTAAGGCTGGACATGGCACTGATCAAAGTACATTTTTGTTGAAGCAAACTGCTTCGTACTTCGTAATCCATCCTTCATCAGTGCGTGCTGTGTTTTTTATGCCTCGAAAGCATTCGCTCGAGTACTAGACATGAAATCATTTGAGAAATTAGTTCAAAGAAAGGTGCTCAATGTGTTTTGTGCGGCGACTGAAACATTGGTACAAGGAACAAACGATGCAAATAAAATGGGGCAAGCATTTGGGTTTAGACAAGCGGGAGTATTGAGTCCACACTTGTTTGCTGTATATTTAGATGATTTATCCACTGAACTAACCAACATTAGCAGGGCGTTATATTGGTGAAGTCTTATTAAATCACTTGATGTTTGCCTATGATATTTGTCTGTTTTGTCCAAGTGTACGTGGGTTGCAAAGCATACTTGATGTGTATCAGGCTTATGCGGACACAGGACGTGTCCCCCCATTTTTTCAGACGGTATGGATATAATGTGCCATGTACCCCTACGTTTTTCTCTTTAAGTTTTTCATTTGGAGAGGTTTCACAAATGAAAGTGACGTTTGTCCCGTTTTGTGTGAAACGCTTTGCATGTTAGACGTTACACAAAGCCAAGTTCATGTTGAAACGGAGTGTGGCGTGGTATCACTGAATCTGATGTTTTTTTAATTTAACTTTTAACTAATTTTAAATTTTAGTTAATTTTAGGAGATTATTCCTTGGCTTGAGTTGTTGGTTAATAACATGCAACAACCAAAAGTTGTTATATAAATACTATTTTCTCGAATTTTTTGTGCGTTTTATGTAATATTGTAGTGTAACAGTCTCTTTGCAGAATGATTTTCATACCGCTTTTCGCCTCGGCTTACCTTTGAAGTAAACAGGGTGCATGAGTTCGTCAAAACGTTTTTAAGGGCGCACCACAACAAAAACGCTTGAAAACCACTGTCCTAGAAAATAAAATGTTTAGGAGACCTTGATCTTAAGCTTTAAGGTGGAGTCGCATCGGTCTGCGGTTGATCTTTGATAATGTGTTTCAGATCTCAGACATTGCGTCATTTTTGGGCAGTTTTTCTGCTAGCACCAGTCCACTAACGCGTGTTTCACGCGCCGTCTCACAAGTGCACTGGAGCATGAAATTCGACGACTGGGAAGGAAGCGTGTCAACGTTCATGCTTGGGGGCGTGTCCAGACCTTTCGCCAATGATCTTTAGCCTTATGTAATCGGTCTGTTCCCAGAATCGAAGGCACAAATCGTGAATGAGCCGATAATCTTCAAGGAACTGCCACCACGCGCAGGTATGTTTCAGGGAAGGAAACCGCGACGACACACGAGCAGACCACTCGGCAGGCCGTGCTGTCTGAGCGAAAGAACGTGTAGTGTCGTCGTTTCTTTGACTGCTTTTAACTCCTTCAACTGCGCGTTACCATGTAACAATCTTATCCTGTGAATAATGGCGTCTTCAGGAGTTGCTTCCATTGCAACGTGGGTCAATACTTCAGAAATATTTACGCCTGACACCTTCGGATTATATTTGGAATTTATAAAAGCAGTTTCACTTTGCAGTTTTAAAATCCTCTTTCCATACCGTGCGCTGAGGTTGTTTCGACATCAGTTGAAAATTTGCAAACGATCTCTTTTTTAACTCAAACTAGGGCAGATTTAAAGATTCGTAATTCGTGTGCTTCATCACAAGATGTTTTTGCTTCATAACATCCAGTGATCCAATGATGATTTCGTCGGTAAGCGTATGCCTGTCGCTTAGTTACATATGCTCATTANTAAAGCATTCATACTNCTAGCTCTGTGCAAATTTCTTCTGGGCAAAGAGAGTTACAAGAGAAAAGGAAAAAATGTTGCATTTTTTTGAAGAAAATCATTGACTGGCAGCCGTCACTGCCAGGATTATGAAATGCAACCTCCTGCATTNGAGTGTATTCTCGATTATTCTGTGCGAACTGCGTGCATTTGATATTTGCGCTTGTGCGGAATCTTGTGGTGAAAAAGGCAAAATCTCATCATAACTTGTCTTTTGCAATCCTAGTCCATCTGACACAATGTGTTTCCGGTTTGCAATTCGAAGCGTGTGGGTGTCGTCTGAGACGGAGGACAAGAGTTCATGAACTTTGCTAACAGTGTGGTCTAAGGTAAGACGCTCACGCGATTTTGTTTCCCCAACAAAGTAAAGTATACAGTGTGAGTGATTAAAGCAGTGAACGTAGACAGGCTTTGAAAGACAAAAATTAAGCGTTTCCCAAAGCAAGTGTTAATCTTTGGTTCTTCGCATCTACAAACGAAAAACTCATCTTGAAAGACTATAAGATCTTACAGATTATTTATTTCGCTTACTAGGTAGGCATCATCAGCTCTTATTCAAGCTGTCTGGACACGGTAGATTGACTTTTCGACGTCACCAGACATCACGCGACAGTGACGTGACATTTTTTGAATTTTTGTTGTACAGAATGGCTAATCAGAGGAAAACACTCAAAGCAACAATTTTCTGGATTTACTTTTAGCTCAAAAGACCGAATCATCCACCATTGTCGCGAACTCAGCGTGACTCAGCCCATGAATAGAATCGCGCAAGAATAAAGTTGTTCAGAGCATATCAATTCCGCAGACACGCCTTTGGAGCTTGCAAACAATGTCTGGCAATCCCTATTGACGAACAATGCAGAAAACATTCCTCCTGATCTCGCAATGTAAAACATACATCTTTGGGTGGTGTCACCAATATTTCACAAAAAGAATAATAAACCTGAATTCTCATTAAAGTTGCTCGAAACCCTTTACCAATTTAGCGGAACTTTTAACCTATCGACTAAAACTGATTAAGCAAAATTTGTAAATTTTAACACAGTGTGAGCCATAGCCGCTGAATGTAGAGATCGGCAGGTTGAACGAGCCTAAAATGTGAACGTTCCTCAAACGCCGATTACAATTTGCAAAAGATCACTGGTGGAAGATTGTTTCAAAACCTTGGAAATAATGCCATGCGCATAATGAAGTTGTCGTACTGTTGAGGGAATCCGTGGGTCAAACATATAACCAGCGTGACATCATCATTACTGAATATTTTTTCCGTGTTAAACAAAATATCAGCAAAATTTTTTAGACCGTCAAAACGTTTCTGTACTGTCTCAGCTATGATTGTAAACAATATTGTGAAGGTCCGTGTTACAATTATATAACATCCTTATGTTTTCTTGCAGAAGCATGCCAAGGCCATTACCTTGCTCGCATGCTTATTGATCAAAAGCTATGATATTATTTTATTTTTCATCCGTTTTTCTTATTTCAAAGAAANTGTACATGTGGCGTTTCTGAGTGCTTCAACACTGTTGTGGCGGAACCTGTTTTGTTTTTTATAGTCTTTCAGTTANTTGCGTAACGGCCTTNAATGATTTTTGGTTTGACTTGTGCTTGTGAGCCCAAACGTNAAGTTATTATAAATTTAAGAACACTTTTTGGCCCATGAACAAACAATAGTTGTAAAGACTTTCTTGATACTGGAGTACCGGCAGCTAACTGTGTGCACGGGCAAAAAAACATACGCAAAACAGCTCGCCTTGCAAATGTTGTAATTCATGTACTACATATTTCAGTCTGCTGCATTTCGGAATGCTCTGGTGCGCATTATCCTCAACGTAGCTTGATTGACATAAACAAAAGCAAACCAAGCCTGGGAGATAACGTCAAGTTGTCAAGATCCAGGACTCGTCGAAATGCGTTTGTCAATTTATAGTTATTCAATTGCGCTCCAGATTCGCGATATTCCTGGCTTATCGGTGACCACATCAGCGGCCCGAGCCCTCCCACCAGAAAGTTCCACGAGTTGCACGTTCCTGCCACGTATTCCATCGGGAAAAGACAGGCTTAGCATTGTGAGTCATATTCAGAGGATGCAGCTTGACGCACGCAAATGCAGGTGCTGGCCGCAGATCTTCATCAGCATTCTTCCGGCATTGCTATACGAGGCCGATAGGTTTACTAACGCATGCCTCCTCCAACTTGGGCTCGGTCTGCAAGTGGGAGGACGTGGCGAGCGTTGCCAAGTCTTCATAAACACCAGGAATATTTACTACACTGCGGACAACCGCGAAACTCCAGCCATTATCATACGATTGCTTCCTGACCACGAATATAGCTCTTTGTTATTAGAGACAAAAGTTATGGCAACAAGCGCAGGGCGCGACAATCGCCTACACGATCCTTTAAAACCTGCTTTCTGACAACATCAAAGAAAGTATGTATTAAATTTTTTCGGCTTATTATCAGCAGGCGCGTTATGTTGTTTCGACATGAGCAGGAACAAAGAAAATTTGCTGATCGTGCTTCGGCAACGGTCAAACGTGTGTGTTTGCATGCAATGCAAGTTGGTGTTGCCGTTTAGCATAGCGATTGTATAATGATAAATACTTTGTTAAATATCAGGAACTTTTTCTTCAAAATGAAAGCCTTCACCAGATGCGACTTGGCTGTCAACAAATATTCAAAACATTTCAAGTAATAGGTGCTTTTAGATAAATTTAGTAAATGTCTTCCCTCCGCGATTATATATTAGACCTTTTTATTCGCAAAAAGGTAAATACACATAACGTAAAAGTACCCTTTGACATAGCCTTCCCTCCGTGTTGATATGGAACAAATGATTCCAGGACAATTGCCACCTGCGACAACTAACACTTAGAACAACCGCTATCCGGAGCCTGCCACCTGGACAACTGCCACTCGGGCATTGTCACCTATATATGATGATTGCCACCTGAACAACTGACACCAGGACAATAGTTACGTGGGATAATTGCTACTGTAACTGTCAGTTGCCACTTACACCTGTATAACAGCAAAATTGTGATATGGACAACCGCCACCAACACCATTGTGAACGGAAATACCATTATGAACAGTTATTCACAATAACTATCGCGTAATTGATTGTCAAGGTATGACTGTTTCGAGCCAAACGTTTTGAATTAAGAGTCATTTGTTCATGCACTGTCTCTCCTATGTGTTGGGAACACGTTGTAGACACGCTGGAAACACATTGCAAACCACACCTGCTCTTGGTGAGAGGCGAGCTTACAGTTGTTATCTCCTTCGTACTCACTGCTCTCAAGATAACTCATGTTGCACAAAATATATCACCTTGTCCGATTTGTAGTCACGTCTTGCCGCATTTATAACTTCCAGAGAAAGGCAGGGATTGTGATGAGCAAGACGAAATAAACTTGGACAAAACCGCTATGTTGCAATTTTGTCCTTAAATGATTTTGCTGAAAAATTTGCAACTGCAGTGTTAACGTTTTTCGATTTTGCTTTGATGATTTTAAAAAAACCTGCAAGCGAACAGGCAAATATATTAATGTAAGAGCAAAACTATCAAGTGTTTGTGTTCGCAATTTTAATTTTAAGCTACGCCGTATATTCAGCGTTATTCTAGCCTAGCAGTCAAGAGTTCTTGCACAGTTGAGATGTTCATGCACCAACATATTTTAACCAACTGGCCACCGATATGTCAAACTTGTGCGGGCAGCAACTGTTCTGCATGATCCCGCTAGGAAGAATACAGGAGGACTTTGAAAGCAATATTTCAGGAACGAAATGATGTGAGAAGTTCTGTCTAGCACGCATGTGCTCACCGCACTGCACCGACTCTTCACATCACTTTGTCAAGCCTTGATTTTTTGCCTTCTCCAGCAAATTTTTGTTTTGAATTTAGTTGGTTAGAACACAATATCGCGTCAAAACGAAACTCCATGACAAGCAGAGACGTAGACAGAAAGACAAGAGACGCCTTTCTCGCTCCTTGACATGGTTTTCTCTCCTCATTTTCTTTTGAAAGATAAAGGTAGAATTTTAAGAAAAATTAATAAACTTTTGCGGCCCGCCAGCGATATTACTCAATTCATGCAGCCCGTGACAGTAAATAGGTTCCCAACCCTGGGTTGTATAAACAATTGCTCCGATGGTCGTGACTGATTCAAAACCTCAAGAGGCTAAGGGTGTTGTTCAGACATCCAGTTGCTGGAATTTAAAGCACGTCCATTCGAATTGCTATTGAAACAAAACGAGCTTACATTCATTGACAATTTCTGGAGTAAATTTAACTCTAACTGGACTTTCCTCAAATGATGCGATTACATTCACAATACCTCGAAACATCTAAATGTATCACAGATAAGTGAATATAACTATCGACTTGGCCAAAATTGAGATTTGTTTTACCAATGCGGAAGCTGTTTAACCAAGATTCTGTGAAACATTTAAGGAACTCACAAGCAAATTGTACTCACGTAGATCCACAAATGAAAAAAATATACGTATGCAATGAGAAGTAAAGCAAATATTGAAAAGTGTAAAATTTCTATGGCAATTTGAAAGTTTTTTACTATTTGAAATTGGTGTGTTATAGAAAAGCATGCTCCATTATTTTCTTCAATCACACGTTGACAATGTAAGCGCCAACTAATTATGTTTATTGTTGCTAGCTTAAAAAATTTGGGTACTAAAAAAATTAAGAAAAATAAATGTCGTGTAAGTTACCATAGCGGCAATGGTATTCATATTACCAATTTATAACCATCAAACCAGACTTATAACATTCCCTGAGTCATATCTACTCAACAGGATAACTTTCTCTGACATACATCACCACCAAGATGTGGGCAGATGGAAAGAGAATCCTAAGAATTTAAAAATTCTTCATCGGTGTACATTCCACATGAAAGACTCTTTTTGTCTGAAATTGATTAATATTGCAATATATGTGCTTCTTTTGTTGTTCTTACTCACACAAATGGTATTTTTGGTTAATGCTGTTGTTACATTTTCCTTATATATTTCTTCTCACTCGTTTCCTTGCAAAGTGTACGTGTACTACGGAGAGGTGTGAACATTTTCACCCTTGTTTTAACACTCAGCACACTGTACTCTCTATTTTGAGTAAACCTTTCATTGTATGATTTTTGCAGTGTTTTATTTAACTAACATTTTGATATTTTTGATCTTATTGGTTAAATTGCCTTCATTAGATTTCCATTTCTCACTAACCATAAGGCTGACGGACGTAGCAGCCAACCAGACGTTCGTCAGCCTTCTGTGCTTCGTTCAAAAACAGCCGGCTTAAGTAAACATGCTTAGATTAGTTTGTAAGCTTAGGTCAATACTTTCACATTTCAATGTATTATGATGAATAATAATTGTTGAACTTTGTGCATGGCTGTGTTGAATACACGAACGTGCTGCATTTTGTATAATGTTGCATTGAAGGCAAAATACGAGTCACACAAGTGCATGAACAACAAAGAAACTTTAGCCTAGCGGCAAGCTTCTGAGGAATCTGCCTGCTTTCTGCTTTCATTCTTCTGCGACGATTAAAATTTGCAAGCGCATCTATTTTTCATAGTTAAAGGCCACAAAGATGGCGGCAAGTAAATCAGTCACAGTTTATTAACGGGAAAACTAGTTTCGCGTTTTCCAACGCATCATCAGTCCTGTAAATGTAAGACAAATCTTACAGGCGAAATGTTGGCACTTGAAAACAAGTGAAGAAAAGCAACTTTAACGTAATTTAAGACAGTGGTGTGTTGCTACGTCAAGCATTCAAGTGTTAAGCAATATAAGGGGTAAGGCCGAAATCGACAATTTAGCCAACTACAATTTTGCAAGATTTTTGCTAAACCGAAAAAGTCCACATAGCTAAAGACGCAAACAAAAGTAATTAAATGGAAGAACTCGACACCGAACTTCTCATAGTACTGCATGCTACTCGGTTCTGACTCAAAATGGTGTAGAAACACTAGGATAAGACTCCATGAGTCCGTGTATACGGAAATGAAATAAGTTCATTCATAACAAGCCATTAAGCTTCTCTCACATAGGCCTACTGTATCTATGCGATAGTAACTGGGTGAAATCGGACAAAAAGCAGAGACCAAACACAGAAATCAGTTACTGAAACATAAGGATGATTTATACTGTGAAATAGGTCTGTGCAGCACGACCGGTCTTGCTATTAGACATTGCAAGCTAGTGGCCTAGCGCCTGTGAGTGTCTGAGAACGCAGTGAAACTATTTTGTCACTCCAGAATGGAAGATATAATCGTCAGGACCAGCGAACGATCACAAAGAAACATGTAATATTCCAAAATATTGGTGAGGATCTAAAGTGTTTTGATGACTTATTTTTGGCAAAAGTCCCTCCTTGTAACACCAGATTATCTTCACCATACCAGTACGGAACAGGGCCTATTTCTGTAAATTTGGGACACGCGAGTTTGACGTAAAACTTACAAGCAGGTAAAAATTTAGATGACCAGTTTTTATTGCCCAGGGATATCTTCGTTCAATACAGACAAAGCACTGTAGCAAACATGAGCAGGTTTTAGCCCAACGCTCTATTACCGTTATCGTTTCAGTGAACGCAAACCAGGTTGGTGAACTGCATATTTGTTTTTATCTCTTGATTTTCAAATAAAGATTGGTGGACTTGATTTGACGTTAAGTTGCACTTTTCAATTCATGGAGATTTAGAAACCATATGCAACTCCTCTTCAGGAGGAGTGGTGGCAGCATACGTAGTGAACCGTAATGCCTTTGGATAAACAGTAAATTACATGGTTGTCAAGATGAAGAATTATTGACGTCATTGTGACGTAAAATCCATCACTTGCGGCAAACTACCTGCAAGATTTTGCGTTCCAGATGTCGATGCGTTGCCTTTAATTTAAGGTTTGAGCAATCGCAGTAATAGTTGACTATTGCGGATATCTTTGCGCCGGTGCTCGGTGCCTCGCCAAATCAATCAATTGCGTTGCGAAGCGTTTCAATCTGCTTCTTCAACCACGACAAGCCCTAACACGGGAATTCAATCTGAGAAGCGTCGCGGTGGGGTTCGTGCCGGAAATGCGTCAGATGCAAACTGGCATGCAATCTTGTTCGCTTATCAGAACATGCTAAAATTTAAGCCAAGTTAAAAGTGCAAAGTCCTACAGATTTTCTCGATTGCTGAAGGCTTTTCACCAAAAAAAATACTATAATTTTCCTGACTCATACAGGTCGTGCTCCGTTCTTAAGTGATACTGTTTATTTTTTCCCGAAGTCCTTCGGACTTTTAAGGTCGAACAAAGTCTTTGGCGCCGAGAGACATGCGTCATGCCATCAACATATGGGCAGTCTGCACGCGATCTGTGGAAGTGGTATGCCATCAGGGTCAAGCCCACTGTCAGAATGCAGCAAATATCTCACAAGACATTGTTGCGCTAAGCAATAAGCGCCTACCAGAGTTGTAAAAGCAGGCAAATTTTTGGGAGTGCAAAGGATTTTTGCCCGATTTTCCCCAGACTTGCCCGAAAAGATTTTTCAACTTTTGCCTGCAAATTTTCAATTTTCTCCCACGAAGACATTTTTTTGTATGACCTCCAAAAAAAGGTCTTCGTGTGTTGTTGGACGCCATTTTTTAAATTTAAAAACGTTAGACGCCATTTTCCAGATTTTCAGGAATTTTGCTTGGATTGGGACAAATCAAAATTTTTGGGACGCGCTTGTACTCCCTGCATTCCCGTCTCCTACACCACTGCCGCCTACATTGAAAATCAAGGATGGGCGCAAAAGATCTGCAAGTCGGGCCCGGGCCACGAAAATCCTCCAGCAGGGCCACGGAGAAAAAATCCAGCTCGGGGAGGTACCAACCGCTTCGGTCGTTTGTCATAAAGTCAGATATTTGTCAGGTGATCGCACAACACTGTCGCTGAAATTTGAACAAGAGCATCCAGGAAAACTTACAGCTGTTGTTGATGATAATTAATACGTTTATACACCTACTTATGAGTTGTCCATCGACAAGTGTGTTTCTTAAGAGCGTCGCGCAAAATAACTTGTCTCGTAGAAGCTCAAGTGGAATAAGAACTTATGTAAAATTTCCTCTTGTTCACTTTTCAATCAGTTATGAGCTACACTCCCAGAAGGGCAGCGCTTTTTTTGAGAAGCCGAGACCAAGGCTGTTTCTTATGACAGACAGCGCGTTTTCACTGAAGCAACAACTGTAAGGAATTTGTCACATAAGATCACTGCGTAAAATTACAAAAAGTCACTTTTTAAGGTGAAATGCAGGGCATTTGAAAATAATGTACTGCTCCTCAATTCGTAAACAGGCATAGGTGCGAAAATCCTGACTATTGCTGCGTGCGTACTGTGTAGTAATGTTATTGTATATTTGCGGTAGGCCCGCAACCATTGGTGTCAACCGGACATTTGCTCTCTAAGAAATTTTCAAAAATATGTTTAGTTGTTGAGTACAATAACAAGTTACAACGATTTCTCCCCCCCCGAAAATATCGCTGGCTGCGCCCCTGGTCTGCGGTATTGACATACGCACGTAGAACGCGACTACCGGTATATGTTCAGGCGAGACCTCGCGTTTAAATGAACGAATGTTTCATGAAAACAAGAAGACTCCGACACTTCACGTGCCCTGCTTCTCAGTGCCCATTGTTCGCACCAGTTTTCACGAGTTAATAGGAAGTCATCAACCGCAGTTCAATCCAAGCCACTCAAGTCTGAATGAAGTCATATATGTACTAACAAAATGCAGATCCTCCCACCTTTTGGGAGTTTGTAGCTTTAAGCCTGTGCATCTTGCGCACGAGCACAAACTTTGCAGAGCAGTTGGCCTTGATTTTTCTGTTGCTTTGTCAAACCTACCTAACTTTAAAAGTGTTTTTTATACGTGTCAAGTATGTGACGTTCTCCAAAAATCAAAAAATCATTAGCGGTTTACGTGATTCGGTACGTTTCGCCTGTTATTTGCTACATACTTTTGAAAACTTCAAACTTCTGCACTCGAAAATATTTTCTTAACAGCTGTGTCGTTAAAAGATAGATTTTCAATAAATTTTACGCGTGCTTGTAAATTATATTTTCATGTAGGTCGTTTTTCTGTCAAGTGAAGGCATAAGCCGCTCTAGGTGCAACGTTTTTATGTATTCCACTAAATGTTACCGTTTTATAAATATACCGTTCAGCAGAGTTTCGCAATCTGTCGTATCGTAACACAACAAGTTTATTTTTTCCTTCCTAAGTAAACACTTTTTTTCATAAATTTATTAGTTACAAAACTTGCCAGTGCTGTAAACAAAAATAGGGTTTGTTTTTGCCCAGAAACCCGATCAATGTTAAATGCCAATTCGGAAGACACGTCCGTGGTAAGACCCTATCAAATAAGAACAAATGTTTATACCAAATGAAAACTTGTTATACCAGATGGCAATTTTTTATACCAAATGATGATTTTTAGACATTGAAGTATTTGATATATTGATAACTTTATGAAAATGCCACAATTGTAGAGAAAGTATCCAAGTGCAGCAGCAAAAAGAAGGAAAAGAAAGGATAAAGACTGATGAAAAATGTAAAGGTCTCCTGGATAGATTTGTTGTTGTTTCAGTTGGTACTGGTGAGCCGACAGAGGAAAGTGCAGCTGCAAGCACCCAAGTTGTTGATAGTAGCCATGCGCATAAGCAGATGTGCCATACACAAAACTCAAGTTTTGTAAAAATGAAGTTGATAAATGCATGTTTTGAACATTCACATTTTAATGCAAGGATTTCTTTTTTATGTCTCTGAGTTGAAAAGGTTAGACAAATTTCTCATTTCTTGTGATGTTGCACCTTAGTGAACATTTCCAACAGAAAATAAGACAACATGCAATTGTTATAGCAGGGACCACACTACAAAGGAATTTTGTATTATTGCTGTTGTGCTGCAAAGACTGTTAATATGCAAAGCTACATTCATGCTTATCAGGTAGCGGAAATGGCATTTTCTGAGTATTATGAGTACTCATTGTTTCTACAGACATTTCAGGCATTCTAGGTGGTTTGAATTTAGCCCATGCTTGAAGTCAAAGGTTTTTCGAAGCTTGACTAGTAAATGGTTGCTTTAAGGTAGACTTGCTAGATGATGTTAAAGTTTTTTGCCAGTTCTTAGCCAATATAACTTGAACCGTTTTTTCTTAGCACAGATTTAATCAATTGTGTGGGCTACTTGCTAGAAATGTTTGCGATAAGGTATATGATGAATTATTTCCAACTTTTGCACATTTTTCAAACAACTAGTGTCAATGCAAGATGAGGGCAGTCTTGACTCATCCAGCCACAAAGCTTTCCAAAACAAGTCTCAGGTTGATTGCTTTTGTATGCTATGTTCTTGTAATTAAAAAGATTAAATTTGAAACAAATTTAGTGTTTTAAATCTTCTTGGTTGTTGTTTATGGTTTCATGTATTCCCATCAAGACATGAATGTGAACAAATTCAGAATACCAACTACCAAGCACTTATTCAAAGGTGAAAAGTGTGAAACATTCAAAGGTGTAAGATCTGTAGTTTATTGATGGTGAATGCGGAGAAATGGGGCGAGAAAATAAGTGGAGACGATGCCAATTTGCTATTGCTTAACTTTTATGTGTTGCCAGCCTTGTCTTCCCAACTTTCAGTGTTTTCAAAATTGTGTGTCGTGAACACCCTTTTGCATTTTCTCCTTCTGCTATGTCAGTCGTGCCGTAGTCTCAGGAACGTAGCCTTGGGTTACCATATCTTAGGCTTGACCAAAAGTGCTCATCACGGTTGGCTGTGTATGATGACGTCACCAGAGGGCCCCCTTTTTAGTCTTGCCTCGGGCCTCCCCAAAGCTAAACCCACCACTGGTTATCATCATCAGTGTATTGCAAAAATAGCGTCAAATGCTTCGAAATATTCCAAGTTTTTGACATAAGTGGACAGACAATACCTGGTATTGAACAGGTTGGACAAAAATGGCCAGGAATGCTAGTTCTACCAAATAGTGGTGGCCAAAACCTGACTTGACAAATAAGACTTTTTAAACCACATAGCTCAATATTATATCACTGAAATCCTTAGTTGCTTTTCAAAGACTGACCGTGCAAGAAAGTGGTGAAGTAAACATTTTAAAAACAAAAAACAGCGTTTTTGTTACTGCAAGGACACCTCAACAACAGCACGACATGACCAAAAAGAGAAATCTTTGCAACTGCCTTGGTCACAATTGTGTTGACTCTTTCAAATCGCAAGCCCGTCGCATAAGGTCTACAGCGTATTTGTAGATAAAACATTCAGTTGTGTTTTCGGGAGACAGGGAGCTACTGCTGCTTATGGTCAATTGGAAGTGATTTTGAAGCACGCTGCTCTGACGACATTTGCTCATTCAACGCGTGGTTTTCGCGAATTCATCTTGTGTTGGCTGCTGTTTAAAGTTCGATGTGTAGTAAGTCACGATGACATGCTTCACGGCACTTCTGCGAACAACGAATCTTTCCAGGAAAAGGTGTGTGTCGATTGTGACGTCACGAATATATAATTACTCAGTCTGCGGTATCGCATCGTCGAGTTACTTCAGGTGTAATCGGTAATTTCGCAGTGCTGTAATTATCACTTCAATTTTGCGTAACAAGATCGATAAGTGTTCAACAAAGTGGCGATAGCGCTGCTTACATTGTATCTATTAAAAAACGAAAAATGTAGCTTGCCCATCAGTCACTACATGGTTTCCTACCATTTCTAGGGTACTGGGAAAATGATCTGATTACTCCAAACGTCTATGAAATCCCAATCCTGGCAAAGTTTGTGTAATCAGAACAAAAGCAATATTTTAAACTGTTTTCCAAATCCAGGCACCGTTCGAAAGTCTAACAAATCATTCGTTTGAAGTAGCGGCAACAATTTTTAGCACAAGTATTAAATGTAAAAATTATTTAATGAAAAGCGTCAAAACAAGAAATGTCCGTTTGTTTTTCGTTAAAGTTTGTGTTCTATTTTGACTTTGTAGATTTTTTCCAATCTCTCGACTCTTCCAGTTCTACTCCCTGCAGGTGCCTTTTCAGAGCTGAGCTGTCTCTAAAGCCTTACACTCGGTTTTAAAGCAATGCTACAGTGAATTAAACTTAATCAGGTGCAACACGGCAAGCAACCTAATCCAACCAGTGGCAATACAAAATGTCATAAAAAATAGAAGGCATAACGAATCGCTTTGCTCAGGAGGTTTACGTTATGTTTAAAAGAGGGGGGCGAACAACCGGCCTTTGATAAAAATTTATGCTGACGTGCACATATTATTTAAAATGTAAACTATGGAGGAAGTGCACTAATAAAAACATTTTGTCTACTATATCAGGATACTTGGTAGAAAGATAGCCAACCAGATTTGTGGAAGCAGAGTAGGTTCAGTGTGTGGAAGCAGAACAGAAGCAAAACAAAAAATAAAACAATCTTGAATTCACTTGCGGCCGTAATTCATAAAAATAAACGTAATACGGCCGGCAATAGGAAAAAGGTTGTGCACCCTGGTTCAGAGCATCAAGATACGTTGGATCTAATGGTTTGCAAAAGAAGCTATTCGATTTAGATCTCTGCTGTAACGTTCCAGCAAGGTGAAAAGCGCTCCGCGAAAAGTCATTTGGGAACAATCTTCTTCGTTTTGAAACGCACAACCCAAAATATTTACGTTCAGATCACTTGCGTAACAATTCCAAACATTGCAGAAGCAACTTAAACTGGTTGATGACCCTTTAACTTGACCCTGAAGATTAAAGCAGCGTCTCTGCCCTGCGGTGTTGTTTACCATGTCACGTGATATTGTGTGTACACCGCGCGTAGTAGCACCATTCGCGATGCTGGCATTGTTTACGGACCATGGCCAGAGGCCATGCCACTTACGAAAGTGTTCACGGAAGTTTACCTGTTGTCCAAGCCTTAACCAAGGGCCACTCTGCGCAGGTTCCTTAATCACTGAGCGCAGTACAAGTTTGAAACGAGCGTCTCGTAACTGTTATTGCCGACCATGTTTTTATTGAAAAGCGGTAGAAAAAACGTACAGCCAAGGATGGATGCTTGTCATTTGAGTCACTTGAAATCTTGAATCACTTATCCTCCCATAAAGAATAGCAGCTTGGTGAACCAATCCACGACATCGCACATTTTAGTTATCGTTGACTGTTCCAGAGATAACATCAGGTTATCCAATTATTTCTTTTGTCAATATCCATACAAAACTTTTGATTGTGCTGTTTTTTCGACGCAAAATCAGCCAAAATCGCACCTTGATGATTTTTCAAGAAACGCGTAGCAACCCAGAGTTTTGTAAGTTGCAACATTCAAGCAAGTTATGGCAAACATGATTTTAAAATTTCTCTTTCCTAACGCTGAAAACTTTTTACTACGTTGTTTGGGACGCATCCTATGCAGATAATTATTTCGCACCTCGATTAAAAGGTCAAGCGCTACTTTGCTTGTTTCAACACTATTTTTGGCGCAGTTTTTACTAACTGTTCTGGCTTTATGTATGAACGTAACCTCGTTTTTTATTTTAGGGTAGTTCCCAACTGTAAAACAAATCTTCTTGCTGACTATCACAACAAAAGTACGTGGTATTCCCGGTCTGATGACGTCGCTAATCTGTGCATAACTTTCGGAAAAACAAGTTGGGATCAGAACTGGACCTGCTGAAGTAAAAATTATAAATTCTCTAATTGCTAAATTAGACTAAAAAAATTAAAAGTATACATTCAATTCAGACATCTTTCAGATTTTTTCTGTCAATTGAGTGATTAACTCAACGCAGTGGTCTTCCCTTAGGACTTTCTGAGGGATGCGAACTGCAGTCTGCTGATGACTGGGCAGCTCAGTGACCCTGACCCTTGCCCGGTTTGCTTTGGAAATTTTTCAAAGCAGCTCACCCTCTCACAGGGGCGCTGACACGCAGGACTGGTGACATAGTTTTTCCGACGTCGCTGAAAGTTGATCGGTATCCATGAACACCTTTTACTTTTTAGCCACGCTGATGTGGACGAAGCTTGAAAAGAATTTTGTTTTACTCAAGACCACCTATTTCATTGCTTTCAAACATCAAGGAAATAGTACCACGCAAACGTAATCTTCCCCGCCCTATTAACAACGCTACTCCGTGGGTCCAGGCGTAATATGAGCAGGAATGTGTTTATGTGTTGAGTGCGCACCTCTCTGGCGTGTTTGTAACTTTGGGTGGGGCTGACAGGGCGTTTAGTTCTCATGTAAACACCAACGCCGCGTAGTAAAGAAGCAATGTTAGGTTGTACGAAATTTTGTCACTGCGGTTAAAGCAGTAATATCGCTGTTGTTGTACAGTTGGTGACAGATACTTGAGAAGAAATTTGACTAATTTACCAAACTGTGTGACAACGCTATATACTTTCAAATCTGACTTCAAAACAGTGGCGTGCAGAGGGGGGCGAACGGGGCGACGACCCCGATCATCCGAGGCAGGGGGGCATCCAAAGAGTGAAATTACAAAAATTAAATTACTGTAACTAGATGATTTTTCCTATTGTAAGGTTACTAACACACGTTGCATGGATTTAATTTTTTGAAACTTGTTTTTTTGTCAACACTAGTTTATACGCATTCAAATGCCAGTAATTCTCACATTCTTCAATACCAGTGACCTATACTGTATGTGTGCGGCGCGCACCCAATCAAACTGATAGTGACGTGATTTTTTCCAAATCGTGCTATCAAGGGAAAATCACAAATAAAGATTGAAAGATAATTTTGGACATTTAATTGCTTTTCTGAGCCAAATTTCCATACTGCCCTATTTCAACTTGCTTGATTTACCTGACTTTTTGATGCATCACTAGTTGTCCATTTCGTTTTTTGATATAGCAACCCTGGGTGTGAGTTAATGCAGAGCCGCACACCTTGCGCTTGCAATACGTGCATAATTTCAAGCTTCATCATTAATTGGCAATTCATGGAACTTCAGGGCGATTGATCATAATGACACAAACAAGCCCATATCTTTTCTGTACCCCCAGTAGTTGTACATACAACAGCCATATAATAAAAAAACGAAAGTTTTCTTGCGTACTTTATGCGCGTTCTCAATTATTGTGTTATTTAGCAAGTTTCAAACTGTCAACCCTAGGTGTCCACCCTCCAGGAACCGTCGCCAGAAAGTCGTCAATAAGGGGGCTTTACGTTTGTGCAGGGGGGTATTATGTTCGTGCAGGGGGGTTTGACATTTGACAAAAATTCCACTAATTCAGTGTTTCATATTTCA
>JGI24021J15306_10002381_pt1 | contig 20208 bp, 17 predicted proteins | sample Ectturendosymbi1_FD_15306 | JGI IMG/M metagenome (IMG submission 15306)
TAAACACCTAAACCACCTAAACACACGACGTGGCCTTATGCGGAAATGTTGATGTGAACCCCCCCCCTCCGCACGCACCTCTGCAGACGCACCAGCGTTTCATTTTATCATTAAACTGAATTTTTTGTTCGTTTATTCGTTTTCACACCCGCATCTTTTCTTCTCGGGGGTGGGGGGACAGGAGCGTTCCAAACACCTCACGGTTTCATCGATCCCCGGCAGTTTTGCAGACTCCATGCCTCACCAAGATATAATCACACCACCAAGTCGCTGGCAGACCTCGGGGGTTATTTGACCGTGGGTGATAGCCCTTTGCCTCGCCAACCTTTTTGGGGCATTCTGGCCACATGGGTGGCCCATCGTTTCTAAACTGTCTTGCAGTCTCAACACGCGTTATACCCGAAAACGTAAAGCTCGCAGTTAGGGGTTGATCCAGTTTTATGTCGTTAGCGCATGCATTGTGATCAAATGGTGGCGTAGTTTAGTGTTGGTTGGTACGTCCAGGTTTAATGAAACAACGTGCTTTACTGCAGACCGTTAAGTAGATTCTATCATGTCACTGACGCGATCTTTGCTTGTCGGCAAAAAACAAAAATAGCTTCGAAATTGTTTGGCAACTAAGCTCACGGCGTGGTTATTTCATGAATGTTGTTATTGTCAAAAACTTTAAGTTTGTTGTAGGCTTTCGAGGAATCAGCCGAATGGGCAATGCTTCCATCTTTTTGCGGTGATTCAAACTTGCACACATCTGTATTTAAGTAACTTGTCTCCACACCGGTGAAGAGTTTGAATCAATCAGCAAATTTTCAATAAAAAGCGATTATTTCGTAATGATATTCGCAATCTCTTGATTTTTTTACGGGAAGTCCTCCTGTAACTTCCCCCCATGAGGGTTATTCGTTGAACACGTGATCTCAACCGAAACGCCTGACCCTGTGCTGTGCCGTTGTTGTCCCAAACCCCGTATTTCCGGGCAAGTTCCAACCGATGCATCAGCATCACGCGAAACGCCGTTGCTCGCGCTTTCACGGTTTGGAATGTTTGTTTTCTGTGCTTTGTTCTAGTCGCTGCGATTTAAATTAATTTTAAAAAAGGCGCTTCTTTTGATCATCGCCTCGCGTGACGTCCTCCGTGAAAAGAGCGACGGCCCCTTGCACACCACACGCGCACGAGACAAGGCCTTTTAACGACGGTGGCCGCTTCTTCGGGCGCATTGTTGGCGCCTGACTCACGCAAGATAGATCTGCAGTGGCTCGGTAGCGACTGGCTCAAACTTCGCTCAAGTTTTTGCTCGGTGTGTGTGTGTCAGAAAAACCACATGTGCTTCTCGGCGTGGAAGGCTGAGCTGGCTGCTACGAGATAAAAACGTCTGTTTGGGAGAGGTAATAAACTGGCGAGTGCAAAGTTTGTAAATTGTGACTGCAGTCAATTTAACGCGGCCGATGACTTAATTGGGATGCAGATTTTGAAATGTAAATTTCATTTTTCTTCCTATTTTCGTGAAATGTCCGACTGAATCTTTGACAAAAGACAGTGAGATTGTCAGGGATAAGAATCGATAGCTTCTCTGCGAAATATCAAACGTTTAACAGCAAGATTTTCGGAGCAGAATGGAAATTTCCGTGAAAAGTTGCGACGCCCTGCTGCGTCGTTTTGAGATTGCGAGGCCGCCGCTTTCAATTGCATTCACTTTCACTGCTAAGATCTTAGCTTTTATAAAAAACCTGCTCGAACCCAATCAATGTGCGAGGAAATCAGTCTGCAAGAGGTTAAAAGCATTGCGTGCAGTGACGTAACAATAGGGAGGTTTATTACAACAATGAAGTGACAGTTACATGCGCGCAAAATTTAGTTCGTTTAGTACAGGTGCTTTGTATGCAGTGCGTTGTTTGATTTTATGTGAGGATTTGTGAGCCTTTTCATGTGAGGTTTATACCAGTTGAGAGACACGACCTAAGTATATCTATGTGCGTTTCGTTGGTCGTTGATTGAATAAAGGTCAAGGCTTAAGGAGGTTTAGGCACAGCGTTTTCTTAAACTAGCATAAAAAAGACAAAATACGTCCTGTTTTAAGCGCCAAGGCACATGTTGCTTAGCAAGGAAATGTACGAGTCAGTGGCGACTCCGGCACTCGGGCTCCGTGGGGTGAACCGAGTCGTCGAGTACGAACCCGAGTCTTGGAGTACGATTTACATTGTAGAACGCAAGTTCTTGCCACCACCCACTTCACTGACTGATTGAGGTTATTAACTCGACTTTTTTCATTGGCCCTTGTCACTGTTCATATGCAGTATTTTCGTTCCATGTCTGGCCTTTCGCGTAGTAGGGCACCTCTTGACTTCGTTCGCTCGCGCTTTACTCGGGGTTACCCGTTAGAGCCCGAGCTGCCCTCTGCAATTAAATGTTTTAAAGTATAAGACTGAATGTTTTTGAAGCACTGGATTTGCATAGAACCTTGGATTTGAATTCCAATCTATGAACAGTTTCCATTCGAGAATAATTTCAAACGAACGATAAATTGCCCAGCTACTCGGTCTAATACGAATGAGCCTAGTGTGCAGAGGACTAACTGGCGTTNCCATTACTCTGTAACGTACGTTACGCAACAATGGACGAGTACTCATAAGAACTTCTCATTTACTGTTACGTTACACACGTCACAGNGCAAAGATAGTGCCAGCCAGAATCAGAGCAAATGGAAATTTCAGTGACGCAAGCCTCGAACGGTTGCATTCACTCAGAATAATCGCGACTTGTAGATCAGTTTGCATTACAAAGCTTCTTTCATGACTGATTTTACCCTTAACTTACAAATCGAGGAAGACGTAATGCTAGGTGTAAAGAATAAGTCATTTAGGACTAGAAATAATGCGGAATATGTGATGAGCCCCAGTGACGCTGTTGACCTGGAGTCACCCCTGGTATGAGTTACATGTTTATGTGGATTTTCGTCGTCTTGCCCTTTCTATCAGTTCTGGTTGTGAAAAGCCAACCTTTGTCGAATGACCACCCGTGTGTAACGAATAAGTTGACAGCTATGGTGTAATTTTCGGCAGAGTGCATCACCCACTCAGGGTGTAACGAGAGTGGCAAGTATGCACAATGCCGCGGGCGCCGAAACGTCGCAACAGTGTCGCAAATACTTTCTTAAATACAGTACATTTACTCCCGAAAGACCTTAGGTTCGAACATGGGGGCGCCAAACTTGCTTCTTGCCCCTGTCGCCATCTGACCTCGGTACACCCCTGCACCCACAGAATGCCTGTGTTTATTTGAAAGTGTTGCGATGCAGCATTGTTGGATGATGGATACTTTTTGGAAGTGGTGATCATTCTTAACGATACTGGAAATTTTTGCGCTTCAGGCTGAAGTGCAGCACAAGGCCTTGTTTATGTCGCAAAACTTTTTGCTTCTCAGATCTCCGGTTTCTTGTTTACGACCCATTTACCCGCTTTAGCGATTAAGAACCACGGTCCTGTTTCTCTGTCTACTTGGCCTTTGTGACCAACCGCACACGAGTTGTTGTGAGTTGTGGATATTATAACGAAACACCAGTGATGTGGTGCAGATGCATATTTTTTTGCCCACGACCTTAAGGTTGTGCACTTGTAGTCGTTTGCATAATCCCTGTCAGTTTCATCAATAGTTTGATGTTGCTCTCCAAGATAACCAGCTGACCGTACAGGGAATCGAAGCCACGACCTTTGAATTGCTAACCACATAAAAACGTGCAACTTGGACTCGTTGCTTAGGACGGTTGCTCTTCTGGCAAGCATAGCGAAATGTTGACCAGCAAGTCAGTTTCAAAATCTCCTACACATGACGCGAAACTACGTTGCGGACTCCTATTAAAACAGCACCGCTCGTTATTGATTAATACAAGCAAAGGCCGGACATGTCGCATCCGCTTCAACGCAGCACAGAGAAGCTTCAGGGCAGCGCTTCCCCACCAGTTGGCCGCGAAGATCTTTCAGAAGCATTTAAAAATGTTACGATTTTCCGGTATTAGAGTAAAATGTTTCTTCAAAAATTTTGCCGATTTTCTATTGATGGGATGGATTAGTCGCCTTCTAAAGCCTCAACTCGGTCTCACCTGCAAGTTTCCCATTCACAGTAAATCGCAAGTTTTCTTAATGTTTTGTTTCTTTCTCACATTTTTACTTTTTACCGCAATATCTCAAACTGGCCCCCCCAAAAAATTCCCAGTGAAAGTGGGTCGCACGTTGAAAAGTGTTGGGAAGCACTGCTTTCAGGAAACTTTAGTGGAACGTCAAGCTTGAACGAATGGGGTGGAAGCAACGTGTCGTTGATGAATATATTGTCGTTGTTGTCTTCAATTACCAACACCTGTGGCATGGTGCTTTAGACACAAAATTCCAGCGGTGGCGGGTTTGCGATAAGCAGTGCGAAGCGGTTCGCGCTGTTGCAAAACAACAGCACCACGTGTAAAGACGACTTTACTATCGAAAGCGACACATTGGAAAATGGACCCAGACTGTCTAGTTGTTTCAAATTAATTTGCAGTTTAACTTCACAGAGGTTGGTAACGTAATTCGTATTCAACTCAACCTTCTGCAATTTTCACAAAGTCACGCCTTGGTGGAAGTTCATATTACTAATATCGAACCGAGTTTGCTAATTTCCTTTCGCACAGAATGTTATACGATGGGCGACGATGCGACACGAAATCAAAAACTCGCTCCTCTGAAACATTTCTAGTCTGTGGGTCGTTCCTCTCGTCTCAGGCAAACTTGACCCTTCTTTGTAACACTCCCGCGCTCTTTCTGCATAACTTTCCGACGAAGAGTTTGGTCGCTTGTCGAACGGACGGTAGAACGGTAAACGAGTTTGCATGGCCTGGCGGAACAGTAACAGCGAGTAGCGCAATACTCGTACGGGTTATTGGAACTCAGCTGTGACGCTTTTTAACTGTGCAGAAATATTTTGAAGAAGTTATTCGTGTGCTGTGTCGCAATTTGCTGCTCTGTCATCGCAAACTTCCAAAAAATTATTGATAGCTCATGTTGTTTAGTGACAGCCATTGAGATGGTAAGACGTGCTTAATGTTGTTAATCAAACATTGCAAACAGGCCTTTGTGCTAGGTCGGTTGGGGGGAGAGAAGCCCCTCAGTGCACTGCCTTGAGGGACTTTTGCGCATCGCATCGTTGTTGCATCGCAGCACATCAGCATCGGCCTTCGCTGCTTTGCGTTGTTGTTGACTTGTACCTATTCAGGATGCTTACCTCGTGTCTTCGCAACCGCGGGCTCCGAGAAGGAGCCGTCTGTTGCGAAATGACAGATCGCGTGTGCGCACTTTGCCTCCGCAAACGTATGCTGGCTCGTTTCCTGTGCAGGGCGTCGTGCGCACGACGGCTCCCTCCCTCGCCGGCACTTTCGCAGTGCGCGCTAGCTGGGTCGCTTGTCGTGGTGGTGGTGTTGCCCGATCGCCACGCTGCCTTTGCACAGGTGAAACGTTGTTTCTGGGTGTAGTGCGATGTTTGCTGCGGCGATGTTTTACATTCGTGTCGGTTTCGTTGCATAGAGATGTCAGGGCGATCGCGGATCGTCATGTCAGCCCAGCGTGGTAACGTCGCAGCGATCGAAAAGCTTCAGAAAAAGAAAAAACGTGGATGCAGTTATATATATACCAGCGTATGGTTAACGTGAACGCAGTCGCTCTGTCTCGCGCATAGCTGGCGCGACGTGCATGAACTTGTCACGAAATGGGATGACGGAAACCCGCCTCTAGATCGCTTTTTCCCAGAACTGCGAGCGGGCGAAGTTGCCTTGCTTGTCCCGCTTGCGAACAAGTCGCATTTTTTTCAGCGCTCGTATGGGAAAGGCGGCCAGATTATTCGATGCTAGCTGCCCTCCTGCGAGAGGTATGTCTGGGCTGTTACGAACTTGTGGGAACGCGGCGTGTGTGTGCAAGATAATGTTTTCGACCTCTTGAGTCTGATGCCAACAGGCGGGCTTGTGCACTTTGGAAAGCTTAGTTACCTGCTTATCTGAAATCGAGCAAAGACAGCTGAGCAGCGCTGCGTTGCGATTGTAACCGCCAGCAAGTTTTCAGTGTGCGCATGCATCTGCCTGTGATGTCGTTTAAGTCTGCGCAGGTTTAGTACGCGAGCCCCCACCATTTCGCTGAACGCTGTTTCGTTTTCACATATTTCTCCTTCTGTGAGATCCAAAAATAAAGCTTCGATTCCGCTTTGGAACTTTGCAGATTGGCCGAAAGTGAGCAAAAGAAAAGATGCGACGACGTGGTTGCCTTGGAGCGTGCGCTCGACGAACGGCAGCGTCAACTTCAAGGGCGAGTAGCTCAGGTATGTACGACGACACACGACCGGGTTACGTTAAGAAAAAGCACTGAATCGCGCCTTTTCATGCTTCGTCAGCATTTTCTTGGCCGCTCGAACACATTTCCAGGGGTGCTCTACTTCAGTTGGCCTTTTTCGGAGTTTTCCGCACGTCTCCCTTTTCGCAGCTATCGCAGCTCGACGAGCAAGTGCGCGAATTCCGACGCGGCGCCGAAAAGAGAAGCGCTGGACTTGAGAAGAGGCTAGAAGAGTCTGAGAGGCAGTTGCAGGAGCGGAATGCGCAGGTGAGGAGCGATTTTGCTTTGTACAGGTGCTTGAAACATCAGAAGTTTCCGCAGCTTTAAAATGCGACGCCTGAATTCGACTTCGCCGCAAGCAAAATTAAGTCAACCGTGCTTCTTTGTTACCAACGTCTTCTGTTTCAAACAAGAAGTGGAATGACATCTGAAAAATATGAAAGCAGTTCGTGCAGTCACTTAATGTTGTTGCTGCGTAACTTGCGCAAAACGCGTTAGGTTGATGTTGTATGCTGCAAGGCTAGTGCACCAGGAACTGCTTCCAGGCTAAAATTGAGAATATTTAAAGTGAACGTGAGCACTCGCCGTAACTCTTGGCACAGTTTTGAAAGAACCGCTTTCCGGCGTTGCGTATATGAACGATTACTTTACTTGCGTGGGCACTTGTCATCTAAAGGTGTAATGTCATAGATGTTTCCAAAGTGATGCTTGATGTTTCCCCTCTCAAAAGTGACTACAATGTCTGGACCTGCTGCTTTTTCAAATGACAGTATGAATTATAATGAAACAGCAACATGCTCGTGCAAATACGAAATGAACCTTATTTTTTCAGGCTGTTATTGATATTTGTGAGCTACCCATCCTCAACAATAGTGATTCGAAAACCGCTCAATATACTGCGACAATCTTTCGAGCGATGCCATTATACGAATCTGTTCATGTTCGAGACCTTAAAACGTTCAGAATTGTCTCTGGTGATTCTGAAATCCATAGACTTTTACTCGAGAATGCAACTTTCTGCATGACACGTACTTTAAATACAACTGGCATATTACGCAATGTTTCCGCACATTGTGAGTTATCGTATTGTGAAAAGAAGTTGCTGAACAGCTTGGCAAATGGGACTCATGTTGTGCTGGTGGCCTCTGACCACTGCAAGAATACTTTACCGATTTCATCATTATTTGGATATTTTAAGAAGCGCCGATTGCCGATACGGTTCAATCCACGAAACTTTCACAGCACCTAAAGCTCAACGCAAGTTTCATTTTGTTTCATAGGCGCTCGCAACTCATTCGTTTTCTTTTCACGCTCAGAACGCCTCGTTCTTTCAAGGTCGTTTTCTGTCGCTCGCTGCAGGTCGGCCAGCTGGACGAACGTCTCTCATCCATGCGTGACGACATTGCGGAAGCGCGTCACGTGATCGCCGAGCACCAACAAGTCGTCAGAAAGCTGGAGAAAGACCTGGAAATGCGCGAGGCTCGCATAGAGGAACTAGAAAAGGTGCGCTTTGCAACCTGATCAATCGTACTTGTTGGTTTCGTGTTCGTCAGGGCGATCGTCGAAATGCATTTATTTAAATCGGTGCAGTGTACTGGTTTTCTTTTATCAACAAATCAAAAGTTTTGGTAAACTTAATTCAAGGTCTTGTTAAACTAACTTTAAAGTCTTGGTAAACAAAATTTTTTCGTGAACTAATATAGTTTTGAGTTATCTGTAAGCGCACTTGGAATTGAAGACATGTACAAAGGAGTAAGTAAATCAAAAGCAAACATATGCGTTGTTTATCACAATATAGCTACAAACGAACCCCCTACCGAACAACTGAATGGTCAAAGGTTGGTCTTTGATTGGACATCTGAGTGCGATGACCCGAGACGGGGTTTTGTTGTCTTTGGTTGCAATTTTCGAATATCGTTTTGTCCCTGTTGTATGCAAGCGTTCTAAAGCCCCAATAGTTTTTCCAAAACACTGGCATTTTAACTCCTATCGGCTCAGTCTTTAAAGAACTAAGGCGGTTTCTGACGAAAACTGCACTTTGCCAAACTTTCCAACACTTCACTAACCTGCAGCCTCATTCGTTTGTGTGCCCCGTGCTGCCTAATACTCCAATCTCGCGTTTGCTACAACAAAGAAGTAGCTGGTTTCCGCAGTACTTTGGTGCAGGGCTGTGTGCGTTTATTAGTTGGGTGAGTTTTAGGCAATGTTTCGATCGCTGCCGACACTTTACCGTAGATCGCGTTTTGTCGAAAGGTAAATTCCATGCGACAGTTGCTTGTGCCGGTAGTCTTTCAATCCGCGCGAGGTATCTTTGACATGAACAGGCCTTGTTACGTCACAGTATGCGCTGCCGACAGAGCGTATAATGCTCATTTGAAACAAGCTTTCGTTGCACTTTTGCAAGCCGGCTACAAGCCCTGTTGGGCGAAAAATTGCAACTGCTTCTTCAGTGCGTCACAATCTTTAGCGTTTCGCCCAGCACCCGTACGCAAGCTCTCGCCAGCAGCTTCTTGTACATGACGTGCTTTCGCTTGCAGCTCGCGTCGGCCGAGCACGGGGCGAGGGAGGAGCAGCACAAGCAATGCCTGGAAACGTCACAGGAGCTGCGCTACGTCAGAGAATGCGAACGCAGCACCAGCAAGCAATATCAAGTGAGTGGGGCGGGCGGTACGCGAATGACTGCCGTCGTCGTCTCTGTAGATTGTTTGTCGATTCTGGGGGGGGTCAAGATAATAACAGACGCCTGTCGTTCCTGGCAACGCAATAAATCGCTAGGAATAGCATACCTCTGCAGCATGTCGCGGCTTCGTTTGTTTGTTCGGCGAAATGCGGTCTCGTCTGCGAGGGTTGATTTCACCGGCTTCATGCGAGTGACTCTGCCGATGTTCGTTACGTTGCCCGTTCAGAAGCTTTTAATGAAAATCGTGAAACCATCGTAAGCATCGATCAATTCACGGCAGTGTTAAAGGGAGTGGTAGACAAATAACTTACGTTACGGTGGCTTTTCGTTTCTGACGAGTAGAATAGCGGCATACCTGTGGTACCGGTTGTTCTACACTTTTTTTCAGTGTAAGGTATTTCCTCATAATGCAGCGAAATGAATTCACGCGCACATTGCTTTTTTTTACAAACACGCGCCCTTCACGTCGGACCCTGCAGCGCGTTAGCGAAGACTTGAGCAATTTTGCTGTCATGTGTTTCCTCCGTTTTCCAGCCCGGACGTTATTTCACTGTTTATTGACAGTCTAATTTCATGAAATCCTGAAAGATGCAACGGTTGTTCTGCGCTCCAAGGGGGAGAAATCCTGTGATACGACTTTTGCTTCTGGGTAGCTGGAACAGCATAGATGTTGTTTCTACCGACCAATTGTGCTCTACCTTTTCTTCATTTCATTTTCTTGCTGCACTCTCATACGTTTAGTTTCTTCTTTCGATTTCTTGCGTCGCGCCTGAGCGCAGCGAACCACTCAGAGTGTAATAAATGAGCGAAACGAGCCAATCAGAGTGCAGTGAATCTCCTCGTCTTCAGGAAAGTCGTCGGGACGTTGTGCGGCTCAGCAAGGAACTGGAACAAGCGCGAACCGACCTGGAACAAACAAGAAAAGACAATTGCGCAAAGGTATGAAAAAAAGGATCGCGCCTACGTTTGTACATCGTTCGATTCGTTATCGCTCGGCATGTACCTGGTACACGGAGAGATCTGCAGAAACGACATCGGTCATCTCCGAACAGCCATGTAGCGCCCGAAAACGACAAGCTAAATTTCCTAGTGTTATCTCTGCGCACAGGATGTTTGACTTGTTGTGATCGGCCGCTGCCCTCGCGGCCAACGATCGCGTCGACCAGAAAAAGCGCGGGGTGCCAAAATCAGCCAGACAGGAACCACTGACCACGCACGATTGACGCCCGCGCCGTTTAAGCGAGTAGTTTCTTCCTGACGTTAAGCAGGGATTTGTAAGTCTCAGCCAACGCTACAGTGTTCCCTCTAAGATAATTTTTACACTGAGCAAAAGTTTCTTTACATGAGCACGCAACTGCGCAGCCATCCAGACGCACAACCAATAAAGCGTTTCAAGCGTTATAAGGGTTATGCGATATATGCATATACGATTTTTAATTCGGAATGTTGCAACTGCGCGAGAATGAGGTTTCACTGCGAAAATAGTCTGGTCGTACTGCGAGGCTGTGTGACTTAGAGGGCACAACAGCAGCAAAGTCACTCGCGTTTTTCGACGATGTGGGAAGCTGCATCTGCGTCTTTGCTCGCCTGGGTGTGACGTGTTGCTTATGCTGCGTATCTGTCCACGTCATCAGTAACACGAATACGTCCTGGAGAGCGAGACCGCGTTGTCTTCGCGGCATCGTCAAGAATCCGACACTTGACCGGCACCCGGTTTTCAAACTTTTACATTGCCGATCAGAAGTGGTGCTTTTCAGCGCTTTTGCTTAAATCGTCGAACACGACGCATTGGGACACCATGGAAGCGGTTGCGTGAAGTCGCTGACTAAAACGTTGTAACGTTGTTTAATTCGACTCAGTTGCGTAACCTTGAAACGGTATTTCAAGATAGTTCGCCATTTGTCTTCCGTGAAGATGCAGGCATGCCCGCCGCGCGTGAGTTTCTGCTTCTCATCGCTTTCTCTTCGAATGACGAAACATTCCAGCATGGGTTGCTGATGTAGTGTTAGCGACAGAAATAGTCGAGTAAAAATCTTTCGTTGAATTCCAAACTTGTTTTTTAAAAAAAAGACAGATTTCGAACGAGAGCTCCTACTTTTTCCGAACTTTCTCGTCCGCTTGTTTGCACTGCTGCCGTGTTCGCGTCGCCCGACGACAAACAAACTTCGCGCCTTTGTTGACGCGCGAGCAGCGAAGCGCGTTCGACGCGGCGGCGGCGTCTTGATGTGATTTTCTTGCGCTTCGCCGACGCAGGACGAGCGACTGAGCAAGCTCGGCAAGCAGCTGATGGCGGTCGATGTTGAAAAAGCAGTGCTGGAGACCCGGTACCAGGAAGAGATGGACAAGACCCACAGGAACGTGCGAGACATTTGCGAGCGCCATGAAACAGAGGTCGGTTCTGTTTACTGCTGTTTTTCTCACAGCATGTGTGTGTGAGTGCGTTGGTGCTTTTCGTTGAGTCCGTAATGCGGTTGTCGAGTGCGTTGTGTGCAGTTGATAGTTATCTTCACGGGAAAGTGAAAGGGGCTCGTTTATGACTTCACAAAAGACGGCCATGATGTTATTAGTTTTGACTCTGCGTTATTTCCAATACTAGCATAGACCCAGCATACTTATTCAAAAGAAGCTTCCAATGCAGCGAGAAAAATATCTTGAACCTTTCGAAGATACGCGCTTCCTAGAAAGTCAAAGCATTTTTGCGTCATAATGCCCTATTGTTGCTCACCGAGTTCGCAATTGTCGAGATCGCTTGTGCCGAGGATTCACCAAAAAAACTTGCACTGATCGCAGTTGAAGGCGCTGCAAGCGACCAACGCCGGCCTGGCGGCCAAGGTCAGGGCGCAGTCGGGAGATCAGAGCGAGAGCAACGACGCCACCCAGCGGCATGTCGAGCAGGAATTGGAGCGAGCGAAAGGCAGCGCGGTGGCGCTCGAGCGCGAGCTGCTGGCGCGCAAGCAAGTGATCGAGGCGGCGAACGACACGATCATCGTCAAGGTAACAACTCGCTCGCAGCAGAATGAATAGAGGCTTTGACGTTTTTGCATGCGCTAGCGATCGCACATTGCTATCATGCGAAATTCTTAAGTTTTCTGTAAATGCGCAGTCTAAGTAAATATTGTTTCGTAAACTTTGCTTGGCAAGCGTTTTTTGCTGAGCAACACATAATCTCGGTCATAACTTGAAAAAGCGAGTGTGCTTTGCCCCCCCACCAACCAAACCTTCCCGCCTACATATTATCTTTTTCATCTACCCTTCGTGATATTACTTGTTTTGATTTGAAAGGAAACGTGACCTTGACGCAGTTGCTTTTGTGACGCACTGATCTTCTGTTTAAATGCGCCGCGTGTCGATCGAAGTGTTGCAACACTTTACATTTGAATAATTTTCTTGCTGTCATCGCTTTGCACCTTTTTTGAAGGACGCTGAGATCGCGCGCTTGCAAGCGAAGCTGTCCGGTCTGGAGCGAGATGCGTTCTTGACACCGTTGCCTGGCAACAGTAAGCCTGTTGTGTGTTTTTTCCCAGTTGCTTGAAATGCTTACCAACCCCGGGCGAGCGAACCGTGGATATAGTTCGACGTTTGGCGCTTGGAAAAGTCTGAATGAGCAGACACTGTTTTTTGTCGATTACAGGTCTGGCCCGAAGTCATTTTCAGGGCTCCTACGCAGTCTGGAAAAGTATGGAAAAAGAAAATAATTTTCCAGACTTGATCTTTTGACATAAACTTTCATAATATTTTATTCAAGATTGATCTAATTTTACTTTTATCGTGTTAAACATTACAGTGGGTATTTGACCTGTTAGGCGACACGGAAATGTTAGATCTGGAAAAAATCCGGAAAATGTCTGGAAAACTTCTTCAATAAGTCTGGAAATTAGGAACCCTGCATTTGGGCCAGACCTATAATGCTCTGATAAAGGTTTTCCAAACTTCCATGGCTTGATTTTTTCCTGCGCCCGTCCTTGGCTTCATGTTCACTGCAGCAACTGGAGTGCAGTGTTATCATCTAGTTTGCTCAGTTCTCACCAACTTTACCCGTGGATGCGACCAGAAGCGTATGTTTTACTCTCAACTGCATCTGTGATCAGCGATTACATTAAAACTTAAACGCTTTTGTTTTGAAATGGGTAAATCATTCGGATAATTAATTGTCCTTGTTTCACCTCACTTCAACTTAGCAGCTTGCCCGGGCGAGTCGTTTGCCCTGTTTTCATATTTACGACGCTTCTGGGGAGCGCCAGACAGGCCCGTAGCCGCGGGGGGCATTCGGGGACAGTGTACCCCCAAATATTTTTGTGCGCCTCCAAATTGTGTTATTCCCAGAAAAATTTGTTTTAAGCATAAAATAAAAACGAACATCTTGCCCCCCAAACCTTAAAACCTTGCTACTGGCCCAACGGCAGATCCCGTCTTGTATGCCGGTTCCATTTTTTCTATTTGTAAGAGCTTTCTCACTAAGTCAAAACTCACTCAAAGGTTAATTAGGTTTTTTCAAAACAAACGTTTTCCTATCTACGTGCAGTTTTTTGTGACGTCACACACACACACGCAGTCTTTGTGACGTCATACACTTCTTTTGCTGACAGCGCCGGTCAAGCAACTGAAGGGGAACTTCATCGAGCACCGACTGGCAACCGCCGGCAGTTGTCTTGGGTCTGTCAACCAAGCCTGGTGCTCCTCGTGCAAGGACGACGACTCGGCGTCGCTCTACACCGGGGCCGATTCCGACTTCGACTCCCTCGCGCCGAGGTCAGTTGCTACGCAACGTGGCGATGATGAGTTTTTTTTTGCGGTGCTGTCGAATTGCGCCGTTGGTGGCGAAGTCAAAGGACGGATCTTTTTTATTTTGCGGCACAGAAATTTTTTGCGCAGCTGTGTTTACATTTAAATGTGCGAAAACGTGCGTTTTCTGGAGTGTCTGCTTCGCGTTTTTTTTGTCCAAAAAGAACAGCGCGAAAATAAGGGATGCGACCTTGGGCCGGATCGTTCTCTCATCCTTTTGTGTTTCAACGTTTGTCACAGGTTGTTTTGCGTTTTGTCGTCACGTGACGAATCGCTGACGTCGCGGCGTTGTTCTCCCGCGCGATAGCCTTCGTCGCGGAAGTGTACCATGCCAACCATGCAGCACACAAGCGCATGTTCCTCTGTTCGTGTAACAAACTGTACGATCGCTAACCACACTGGCTTGTGAAGCAGCAAAGTAGCTTTGATAATTACGTCGTCACTCGTATGACGTCTGCCGGTTCACGCGTTTCGCACGCGCTGGTTGCGATGACGTCTTCGTTTGGGTTGCTTGTGAGCGGACGGAAAACCATTACACGAGAAGTCGTAACAAGCCTTGCCCAGTTATAACATAGGACTTTTACCAGCACTGTATTAACGTGCGCAGTAATCTATGGGCGTTGAAACGGAAGAAAGGACAGTTTGCGACTAGAAAAGTAATTCTCAACGTGGCCCAGGTGGATCAACGGTGGTCCGCCTGGAGTTTCTGGTGGTCAACAGAGATTTCCATAATGTTTAATACAGTTTCGACGAGTTGTTGTTCATGAGTTGTCAGCAACGATCCGATTTTTTTGAATGTTTAATGAGCCAAACAAGGTTGAGCACCACTGGACTAGAATACACCGTCGCGGTCATTTCGTATCGAAGCGTTGTCAGGGCGAAGGAATCTCAGTGAGGTACTTGTAGCAGTCGTGGACCTGGTTTGTTTGGTTGTTTTGCTTTCAATCGCCGATACATTCGCTGCAGCTTCGTTCCGATCGCTGCCAGTACGAAGCGTCTGGAAAAGACGAGGGAGGACGCCAGGCGTTCGCTGTTCTTTGTGACGTCGTCGCCGACGAAGCACGGCGATCCAATTCGCGACAGCGCTCAGCTCAAGGAGGAGGATTCCTTGTACAGGAGGTGAGGCCTGTGTTCGTTGCCATAGAAACAAATAGCGAATTACCGCCAACAGCCCCGTAATTGTCCCGGCATGCAGCCCCCCGACATGAGCCGGATGTAGTAACGAATGCGCCATGTTTGTTGGTCCTTGTGGGGTGCTTGATCCGAAAATAGAAAACAGAAGGTTCCTGCGTGGGAAGTGGTAGATGCTTGATAATAGCAAGCTCCGATCCTTGCATCACTGCGGAGGGAAGTCTGGCACTTGCTTAGTCAGCGCCCGCACACGCGCGCCTTCGTACCTTGGCGCGAAGTGTGAAGTAGCGCAGACGAAATTTCTCACCTTTCTTTGATCCTTGTGTCGAACCTGAATTTCGTTAGGGGAAAAGGAGGAAATTCTCCTTTTCGAACGGAACCTAAAACTGGCAAATCTCATCTTAAACGTCCTTGACAATGCTGTTCTATGAAGTCGTGGCCGACCACGTACCTACTAGCTTATTTCCCGGTGTCAAGCGAAATTTCTGACTTCACGCCATGTGCGCATGCACAGGGTAAGATTCTGCTTACCATATACGCCGAAAAAATTGATGATTAGAGCTGAGTGTTTAAGTGTGTCGGCTTAGGCTTTGGGCGAGAATTAGACCAAGTCGAATATTTTTCAGTGGTTATACTGTAGTTATTCCCGTACTGTAGCTTGTGGGTATCTGGCGTATAACCAAAAAGTCCTAATTCACACAACACACATCAAGAAAGCAAACGCCAAATTTTATTCCTTCACTCAGAGAAGCAAAATAACTGACAAACAATAATAGGTCAGAAATTCTGCAGAGGTCAGAAATTTCACTTGCCCGGCATTAGCCACGCTCCGGTTGTTCTTCGGCTCCTGGTCGGGCGTAAAGTTGATAGAAAGTATTTTTTTTCTGCGCAGAGTATTCGCCGATACGACCCGAGCGGACTTTCCCTCCGCTCTAGCCTCCAGCCGAGACGACGACACGCTCGACTTACCCCTCACCCCCCAACTGCGAGGCTCGACTTCGTCACATTCTCTCGGTCTTGACGAGATGAATCCGGACAACTGGTGCGTGCGGCGTTTTTTGAGATAATTTGCGAAACAAACGTCGTAGCTGAGTGTCAAGTGTTTCACGTAGTTTGCGTTCGCATCTCAGTCAGTGGCATAGCCAGCACAAAAAATTGCAAGGGGGCAAATTGTTTGATTTTAGGCGAATAACACTATTTTGTGTAGAAAAACGCCTCTCAAAGCACAAAATTACTATATGTTCTAAAAATTTGGGGACATCATGGCCCCCTAGCCCCCCTGGCGACGCCTGTGATCTCAATCCGATTTTCTTCAATATTTTTTTAGCAAAGGTGTTTTGTTTATTGGCCTGATTTCTTAAAATTTGAATTTTCGATTCCCACTTTTGCTACACAAGCAAGGTGAGACACAGTTTATCACATAAAATGAAAAAGCAACGATAAAAACGTCAATCAACTGAAGCCAGTTAAAAAACACTCGCCTCGTTTCAGCATGTAGTCGCATGATAAGACTCATCGCAGGCCACTGCAATAAATCTCACGAGACGCAGAACGCACCGGACAACAAACTCAACCTCGTGTTGTTCTCGCAGCATGGCCGAGTTGCAGGAGAAGCTGAGAGCGAGCGAGAAGAGGAGACGCGACGTGACCTCCAAGTTGCAAGTCCTGAAATCAACCGGCGGTTGACACCAGAGCTGCTCGATCAACTTTTTTTCTTCGTCTTTATCTGTGACTCTTAGGCCGATGACATACCTTATTTTTTTACAGCAAATCCGAGAAATACAATGATTAATAACGTTTGTGTTACACCCCGTACTGCTACCGTTTTTGCTCAGTTTTGTGATGGTTCTTGTACAACAGCTGTTTGCGAAGTGCAAGTGTTTCAGCCAATAGCATACTCCTTTGAGAGAAGTATACCCCAAAAGCCCTTGAACATAACTCTCGGGACGTTCTTATCAGGGATGGGGAAGCGGTGGAAGCGGAAACGCGAAAATTCTACCGCTTCCGCTTCCACATAGGTTATTTGACTTGCAGATTAACTTGGCGAAAAAGTTTTGTCCATTTCCCGATGAGGATTAAACGGTGAAGTTGCACTATAAGCAGGGCCGGATTTAGGTGATGCGAGGCTCTAGGCTAATCCACTTGTGAGGCCCCTCTCCCATTGTTACGAGGAAAAAAATGGAAAGCGTTGATTAATTTTCGAAAATCCGGAAATGACGCTGTGAAAGTACCGTCAGTAAAAAATTCTAAATCATTACTGGAGTGCTCATGATCACTGCGCTTGTTGCTGCCTTCGACGCAAAAGCGTTAAATTGCACGGAATTGTTGAAATCCTGCTTGGCTGGCGGGAACAGGTTCATTAAACCGCCACAGGCAAACCAACCGAAATCGCCACAATTGAAATATTTTACAAAACACATGGTCTACGTTTTTTATAAAAATCGCATCTGTTTTTTCTTATCTATGTCAAAAAAACAAACACACTGCATTTATATAGCATGAGTGGCGGCATAAAGACTTTGCAGCACAACGTGAGGACCACGGCTGTAAAAATCTCACGCACACGAGCAAAATACGTCAAGTAAAACGCAACCAAATGGTTGTAACTGTTAGGTTCGCGTATTTCTTACTTTTTCAGACTGGTAAGAATCGAACACAACTAAACTGTCGCGTGAGGAGATGTGAAGTTTGAAAACCAGAACCGTCGCCAGAAGGTTTTGAATAGGGGATTTAAATTTGCACAAGGGGACTTGACATTCGGAAATTTTGATAAAATCTTTCCTGATTTATAGTGTTTCATATTTAGATTTGGAAGGGCTGGGCTCACAAATGCCCACCGTGGCGACTGGACTGATTTAAATTTCGCTTTTACTGTCGTTATTGAAATACGTATAAAGAAATAAAAAGCTACAATCATCGAATCAAGCAAGGCTGTAAACAGTTGAAAAGGTTTTGTCCTGCCTTCTCCGTAACAAAATTATCTAAGAATTCAATACAGTTTGTTTGCCTAAGTTTGTCACTTTTAATGTACCGAATGCGTATGTGGACAACCTCTCCTGGAACATTGCGGCCGTTCGTTTCATGTTTAATTCTTTTGAACCTTGAAAAGGACCTTTGCCTGAGCAGTTAGTGACCATCAAGCTAAGAAATAAGGCTTCGCGTGATTGCATAAACTAAAAACCACTAAGGCATCAGACCCAAACGCGCCTTTGTCATTTTTTTGCTATTTCCCTGTGGAGAAGAGTTCTGCGGTTGGCAGAGTGGCTTTTGCTTGGTATTCAAGCTCATCAAGATCTCTGATTTGCTTAGCATGGGAGCAGTACAAACTTTGCAATGGAAAAAAATCTTCAGGAAAATTGAAATGGAAGAAAATCACATCTAAAAATAGCAATCGAGCTTCACGCGATACAAACGCTGACAAAACTACTGTATTGCTCAGTCACCTAAGAAACAACTATGCTTTTATTGTAGGATACTGCTGCTAGCCTTAACATAGCTCTTATCTGTAGTACAACCTTGCTTTGATCAGGTACAGTGACGTACCTAGAGGTTTCAGCCAGGGGGGAACTTAGCTGAAGGGAGCCAACTTGCAAACGATAGAGAAACTATAGCAAATCCGGTTTTGAACGGCTATACAAAAACCCGAAATTACCGGAAAACACTCCGAAAAACGCAATAAACAACATCTATTGAAAGCAAAAGAATAGTAAATACCAAAATACAAGCTAGGTAGGGGCCCGGTTTTTACATTTAGCTTGGGAGGGAAGGCGGTTCGCACCCCTGCCACCCGTCAGTTATGTCACTGATCAGGTGCATTTCAGGCATGAACAGCCACAAGTTCTTTTGATAGAGTCACATGTCGCAATCGGTACGATTCAGCAAATGCAGGATGCAGCCAGCGTGCTTTGAGAATATCGACATAATAGTTGGCATGTGGCTTGACCAAACGTCATATTGATATTCATGGAAACTCGTTGGAAAACTTTGGCGTTATCACCGCGATTGAAACGTTCATTGCGGTACATTCCCACCAGTGAGAAGTAGGCCCGTGGCCACGGGAGGAATTCAGGGGCAGCGCCCCCCTAATTTTTTGTACAGTTTGCTTTAAACATAATGAAAACAAAAATCTTGGTCCCAAACCTTAAAACCTGGCCAAGGACATGGCGGGAAACCTTGTAGCTACGTGAGTGTATTCTTCGTCACACATTGCCAAGGTGGGACATTTTCAAATAAATTAAAGCAAAATAGTCAGATTTTTCAATGTTTTGTTGAAAAGCTTGGGTAAGATACGCAGGTTGTTTTGAGCGAACAAGCCACTGGTACATTTTTTCATGACTTTATCGTATAACTTGTGAAAAAGCGAATTTTAGAAAGTTTTGAAGTTGAAAGTAATATTTCAAAAATAACACCGAAAAGGCTGTAAAAGTCATCATTTTGGCCGACGTTCCAAAAAACGTTTTTCAGCATCTTTATGCTGTCTCGCGTCGACCATCTTTTCCAGCTGCATAGATGCGAAGAATAAGTTTGGAGCAAAGGGGCGTCAAAAGCTGACTCGGGCCGGCATATAGTTGTTTTGAAACCCGACTGAAAACTTTATGAGACTGTGACGTCAGGACCTTTGAATCGTGGAAATCATTAACTATGGTAGAGTATGGAATCTAATCGTTTCTTGCGAAGCTACAGTATCCCCACTTTGAAATTTCGGTCACGATTGAACATTCAACCTGTTGGATTGCGGTAATACATTCGAAGTTTTATAACTAGTGAAAGAAGATGCAAAAACCAGGAAAAAGTTCCCCAATCATGCGCAAAAATCTGCATGAATTTTAATAACAGAATTTTATCGGCACAGAAATCTTCTGATAACACAGCATAAAATTGGCCAGAGTTGGACCTTGTTTTCTAAAGCACGGGTTTGTCAGAGCCTTCGAATATCCCGTATGCAGCGTGCTCGCTTGTTCCCCTCTCTCGTCAGGTCTGGTCACAACCAGGGCTGTGGAGCCGGAGCCCAAGCAATTTTGTATGGCTAAAGCCGGAGCCCAAAATTCTTAGATCGTGGAGCTGAAGCCGGAGCCTGAAATCTTGGTTCCCGTTCCACTGCCCAGTTTATGGACCAATCAAGTTGTACAAACAATACAATGGTTTTTGGTTTTCAGCGAACCAAATCATTCCGGAGCCGGAACTAAAAGCTTTTAAATGTTGGAGCCGGAGTAGAAATTTGAGGTGCTTGGACGTAACGTCGGAAATTTGAGTTTCTGCTTCAACCACAACCGTGGT
>JGI24021J15306_10002383_pt1 | contig 20205 bp, 17 predicted proteins | sample Ectturendosymbi1_FD_15306 | JGI IMG/M metagenome (IMG submission 15306)
AGGGCCAAAAAAACTTAAAATTAATTTGGGAAATCACCCAAAAGTATTGAGAAAAGCCCCTTACCAATTAGCTGTTTTTTGGCCTAACTTTTGAACCAGAAACGATAGAAACTCAATCAAGGGCTCTAAAAACGCGTATTCTGCCCAAGAATCCAAAAATACTGCAAACCAAAATATTGGCACGTGGGATCGGATGATGATGTCACATAATTAACCAAAAAACATGCCCCTGTCATGATCCCATTGGCCCAAAAACCCCAACCAAATAAAAAAAATTTTTATTTATTCTAAACTACACAACACCACTAGACATTACGAGGTTGGAACAGCTCTCTAGCTCAATCTGCTGCCGAGTTATGGCTGGCCAAAGTTTGTCCTGAAAGGGTGAATTATGCCTTTTGTGAAAAGTTTTGAATTAGGCCAAAAACTGGGTTTTTGACCCATATTTTGGCTAACGATATGCTAGCAAGTCAATCCAGGGCTCTATAGACGNGGATTTTGACCTAGTTTTCAACAAAACTTTGAGCCAAAAGAGTGGATCAATGGGTTGGGGCCCAGGGCCGGCCAAAATTTCCAAAACATGCCTTCACCTCCAGAATCCCCCCACCGAAAATGAAAAACGTTTGTTTTAGATTTCGACTACAAGACTTGCTGAATCCGTGGATGGTTTGGATCGCTCTCTAGCTCAATCGCCTGGCGAGTTATAGGATTGCAAAGCTCTGCAAGATTTGGGGTTTTCGCGGGACTGAAAGGGTTTAAGCCTATTATCGAGCTATCACATTTGAAAAAGATGAAGCTTTAAGATATTCAGACCAATATATAGCAGCTTCACCAGGACAACGACCCAAAACTAGGTGTTCACGTGTGGGAACGGCGTTCCCACACCTCATGATTATGCAATTACTGTTTGTGACATCAACAATGGCATTTGAGTACTCGACGATTCGTCTGATTTTTTGCATTTATCGTTACTCTGCTGCAGGGCCGGATTTATCTGATGCGAGGCCCTAGTCTAGGCTAATCCCTTTGTGAGGCCCCTCTCTTACTGTTACGAGAAAAAAATGGAACAGCGTTAATCAGTTTGCGCAAAGCCGAAGATAACGATACTGACGCTCTAAAACTAAAAGTACAATCAATAAATATTCTAAATCATTACCAGAGAGCCCACGATCACTGCGTTTGTTGCTGCCTTCGACGCAAAAGCCTTCAGTGACACGGAATTGTTGAAATCGTACTTGGATGGCGAGAACAGGATTATTAATTTTTGCAGGCAAATCAACCGAATTTGTCTTGGTTGAATATTTGACAAAACACATACATGGCCTACGTTTTTAATAGGTTTCACATATGTTTTGTGTTATCTGTGCTTAAAAAAACAAAGACATTCCACATTTTTTGGCAGCGTAAGGTCGTTAAAGCACAACGAGAGAACCACGTTGCGATGCAGTGGCGATTCAAGAATTCAAAAGTGGGGGGAGGCACTTTGGGGCCAAAGAAAAAGTAGGGGGCCAACGCAAATGTCTATCTTGCATGGGCATTTTTTATGTTAACCAAAAGAACTTGAACGTGAATTCGCGGCACAACTGGGAGGCCAGCCAATGGTTCACCCAGTCCTCCCTTAGAATCGCCACTGTTGCGACTCGTTTACCGCGGCTGTAAAAATCTCACACAAACGAGAAAAACACGTCAAATACAACGCACCCAAATGATTGCAACTGCTAGATTCCTGATCCGCGTGTTAGTTACTTTTTCAGACTGCTAATATAATCGACCACAACAAAACCGCCGCCGGAAAGGAGGTGAGGTTAAAACCAGAACGGTCACCAGAATGTTTTCAATAGGGGGCTTTACATTTGCACAGGGTCTTGAAATTCTGAAAATTTGTTAAAATCTCCAATGATTTATAGTGCTTCATATTTAAATTTGGAGGGGCTGAGCCCACCAATGCTCCCTCGTGGCCACGGGGCTGGTTTAAACCTCCCTTATGCTATCATTATTAAAATACGTACAAAAAGCTACAATAATCGAATCTATTAAGGCTGAACAGAGCACAGTAAACGATTTAAAAAGGTTTTATCCTGGCCTTCTTCTTAACAAGACCATCCAGGATTCATTAAAATTAAGTTTGTCACTTTAATGCACCGAATGTTTAGTGTGGGCAACCTCGGCTGGACAGTGCAACCTTTAATTCGTTTTTAATTCTTTTGAATACACCTTTCTCCTGAGTAGTTAGTGAACATTACGTTAAGAAAAAGGGTCCGGGATCAACTGAAAACCAATAATCTAACTCATCAGACCCAAACGCGCTTTTGTCATTTTCTTGCTGTTACCCTTTTCTTTGTCTCTTTGAGGTGGAGTTCTGTGGTTGCCAGTTGGCAAAGTGACTTTTGCTTGCTTTTGAAGCTCCTTAAAATTTTCTCTGATTGGCTTAGCACGGGAGCAGTACAAACTTGCACAAGTACTCAACAGCAATGTGATTTCTGAATGACTTTGTTAAAGAAAATTAAAATGGAAAAAATCATAGCTAAAAACACCAAAGGAACTTTACGTAATAGAAACGCTAACAAGACTACAGCATTGTTCAAAAGAAGCAACTGTGTTTTTATTGTAGGGTAGTGGTGCTAGCCCTGCACATGACTCTTATTATCTGTAATAGTACATCCTCAAGCTTTGAGCAGATGCATTTCAAACCTGAACAGCCACAGATTCTTTCGCTTAATTCACGCATACAATCGGTACGATTCAGCAAAAACAGGACACAACCAACGTGCTTTGAGTATATCGACATAATAGTCGACATGCCGCTTGACCTAACGGTCATATTGAGATTCATCGCAACTCGTTGGAAAACCACGGTGTTATCAACACGGAATCTGATTAGGTCAGCTCAGTCGAACCCAAGTGGCTTACTGAGCCAAAAATCATTTCACTACTTAACCTGCGCCGCACATTGAATGACATATTTATGAGAGCCGCACATTGAATTGCTTACTTTGATCTTAGCAAACTGAATTTAGCATAAGCTAATGTACTGAAAGCGTCCGAATCGTAACTGCCATGGTAAAAGACGTAATAAAGTGGCACTGAGGATCACTTGCATAAAAATGTCAAATTCAAGATTATCAGAATAAGGAAAGGTTATGAGTATGCAAGACACTTACCAAAGCGAAAACCTAAATTGGGCCGCAAAAAATCTTCGACTGGGCCACATGCTGGCTGCGGTTGGATATAGCTGGATTAGGTGAATAAAACTAAATTTCATGAATAAAATCATTAATACAAAATTTTGACGAATGTTTATCGAACTGATCATATACCGGCAATTGACTCTATGGGGACCACAGGTTGCTGGCGGCCCCCTTGGATCTTGAGGCCCTAGGCTTAAGCCTACATAGCCTATTGGTAAATCCGGCCCTGCTCTGCTGTCTTGGTATCAGCGGAGTAATTAGTCTTGAAGCTTTCAGGCCGTTGCTGAGTACGTTACAGGCAAACTAGTTTGCCTGAGTGTACTGCGAGAACCAAAGGAGCTTTTTACGTGTTAGGGCATCTGAGCGATATTAAGTGTGAGAGTTCGGCTTTTTTTAACCTAAATCAATGGTGCAGTGGGGTAGGAATGCGTGGGAAGGGTGTTCCCACACTTCTTTTTTAGCACTACACTCCTGCTAAAAGCGAGGTGGCTTGTGAAGTCAAGAAAGCGTTCTTGGGATTTGATGATGTGAGTAATGGCAGACGAGCCGCTGCTATATTTTTTTAGTTGTCCTCCCTGTTTCCATTTGTTCATGTTTGTTTATTTTACGTGGCTTTCAGCCAGAATCATTTAGTCAGTTTGTGAAGTAAATTGGTTCGTGTTGTGCTCTAGTGCGTGGCGTTAACCTGCGGCGCTGTGTGCAGTCGTGTTTTTAATTTACATATTTCATTGAAGGTTTCTGCAGCTGCCGATCATACTGACAAGTGCCCACGACTTGGTGAATTTAATTCGATTTGCAACAGATTTTGTGAGCTTGAAAGATGTATTAAACATTTTTTACGGAAAATATTAACAGTACACCAGAAAACAGGATTTTTCATTGCATTTTAACTGTCTTTTTTATTATTTGGCCCACCATGGGACTTCGACTGGGTTTTCAAAAATTTACAACTGGAAGTGAGATTAAATAAAAATCAACTTCCTGTTATCACTGATGCAAGCAAAATGTATTGACCTTGCTATTATGGGTTTTGACAACCGGCAGTTGCAAAACAACGTGGGGATTAAATGAGTTCATAGGCCCGGAGGGGATGAAAAGTCAATAGAACAATTATAAAAGTTAAATGTAATGGAGTCGCGAAACTAATCCCGATATCAAAACTCTGGTGAAAGAACCCTTTGTTTCATGATAGGTAAGGTTCAATATAACCCTTACAGTTGGCACGACTTATCTAATCTAAAAATGGCCTGGAAAACCGACTTTTTAATCACTGTTAGTAGTTGTAGCTAAACAATTTCTTGCAGTGAGAGAAAAACAAAGAATGAACCTCGCCATGTTGCATGGTTTCTGTCTTTGAAATAGCACAAGAACTACAGAAAAACTTTTGAAATGAAGGCAGGTATCAGAGATGTGCAGACTGCAGTTAATAGGATCTTGCTTTTAGACTTGCAAGATATTCACTTTGTGGCTGCTGCGCGGAAACTGCTCGACCGATCGACAGCTGCATTGCGCACTGGGCAGACCAAATGTAGAACATGGAGTGGAAGGAAAGAAATACCAGACTCAGTGATTTCATACCGATGTCAGTGCCTATTGTATAGTAATGTCTCTCACAAGGCTAGCATCGGTCAGGCTTAACCGCCTTTGTACTTATGTCAGATGGTTCAACTTCAACAAGTACTACTGGGTCTCTGGTTTCATCAGTAGCCTGTGAGTGTGGCGCCGAGGAACAAACCACAGATCACGTTGCCATGAAATATCCCAAATACCGACCTGGCGGTTTTAGGTGATGAAACCATAAGCAGGTTGCTCAATGCATGCTCCGATGTTTCCTTGCCTCAATGGTATAAGAAGAACGATCGACTTAAACGGCACGACGAGCGAACTGAAAAATTTTAATTCGAATAGAGACGGTTCATACACCTTCATAAAAAGTGGACTTTCGAGATCGAGGGAAGGTTATATTGCCGTTGAACCTAATCTGTAACTTTTGCCATCAAATTGTTGTCAAAATATATTACTGACTGTAAGTTGTAAGTTTACTAAGCGATTTGGAAAGCTCAGCCGAAGCAGCTTTTCATGATTGGACCTTACGGCTGCGTGCTGATGCAAGTTTCTTGGCACGCTTGCGAAAATCGCTGATCTAGTTCCGTGACTCCAAAACACAACGCACTATGCACACACGTATAACATTGAATGAAGTTGCAAAAACATACATTTCTAATGCTGTTTTTAATTTACACACAGTTTTTGTTATTTAGCTGCGTTGACGTTGTTGAGGCATGAAAAAATTTGGGTGAACTTATCCATGACAATGAAATAGAGCGATATACAGCTGAACTTCAGACAGTTTATAGGATCTTTCTGCAAGACTTGCTAATACTTACGATATTGACAATCAGGTAGCACTTTCTCTCTTTGATATCGTGTACTTTCTGCTGATGCACTCACCTGACACATTCCCCGCGTAATGAGAGGAAGTCACGTGCGTGCGATCGTACGTCATCAGAGTGAGAGGGTGCAACATATCTGCACGACTCGGCGTAAGCTTGCGGAAGATTCATATCCAACAAATGTACAGCGTCCGTCGAAGATAGGTCATTTCCCGCGACATTCATATGTTATTTCGAGAATATCCACATGTATCACGACATGTATGGTCACGACCTGTATCAGCAAATGCACACACGATGGTGGCCATCGTGTGCGCATTTGTTGATCGAAAACGAAACGAGGAAGTTTTAGGTGAATTTTTGCTAAAGAAATTTCCTTAATGTAATGTTGGTTTCAAACCTAAAATATTCATTTTTCTGTTATCATGCATATTGGTTACTTATTCATATCCGCGTGAGGGCGAACATTTAAGAAAAGATCTTGTACATACATTAAACTGTAAATTCAACACATTGGTGGACACAAGAAAAAAACAGGCTAACTAGTCAGAGGAAGATTAGGTAAAGGCTGACAAATTTACACCTCGGAATGGGAGAAAACATATCCATACGCTCCTTTTTTTTACAAAATTCTCACCAGTAGTCTATTGCTGCTTCAATTCAAACAAGTGGTTTCGTTCCGAAATGGAGTATGGTTTCAAAACCAATTTGGAGATGGACAGTATGCAGCAAGATAAAGACGAAACGTACGAGTTTTATTATGAATCTCGAAAGTAAAACAAATATTATGACTTCGCACCAGTCAGAATAAGTCATCCTTGTAAGAACATAAATCTACTTTAAGAAAGCAAATGAAATCAACGCATAAATCTGGATGAAAATATCCTTTATGCATTTGTAACGTCAAGACTCCACAATCATTGCAGACGAGAACTTTTAAATTTTTTTTGTAGTTTTCTCAAATCAAGCGTGTGCATGGTGCTCAAATTGCGTTGGGCAAAAACGCATTTATCTCTCCATGACGTGAAGCAAATAAATCGTTTCAGACAGCGGAAGCTATTACAAGTCTTCCAATGTGTAACCATTAGCTGTATTTGAGATCTGATTGGACAATGCTTGTAATCTATGAAAGATTTGCATTTTATTTCTTCTCAACTCGACGACTTTAATGTAAGGCTGAATATGGGAATCACACAACACGTTTTAAGGAAGTCGGTCTGGTGCTCTTTTGGCGGCACACAAAGTTATGTTGCAATTTGCAACTACTTATGACTACTTCTTTCCTAAAGATTTCTACGTTTTGTATTTTATAGTTAGTTTTGATTTTACATTTTATGTGCTGGATGCAATCGATTTCACTTGTGCAGTTTAACTTGCGATTAAACTAAAATAATTTTTGAAGCTGTGGTTGTTTGTTTTGGATACACTTCAATCTTTCTGTCTAATCCGTCAAATCAAGTTCACTGCCGCTTTCCTTCCCAGAAAACTTAAAGTGCAGTTTGTTGCGATTTTACTCTTCATTTTCTGCCTGCAGCACTTTATAGATATGACATTTTTCAAGCTTTCGCAAACACTGTTTTGATTCGAGGTCAGTTGCTTGTTTTTTGCTGCAAACTTTGAGCAAAAGCGTCACTCTTTAATTGCTGACTTCTGTCCACATTTGTGTAGATTTTGTCATCTTATGCAAAAACACTGCAAACATATAAGATGATTCAGGTACATGCTACATACTTCCGTGTCGCTCGTGAAGGTACTTAAAAAGTTTAGGCGTGCGTTATGAAAGAAAATGGCCTTCTGTCAAAAATCGTGACCCGTCATGTTTTGCATCGAAGTGTTCTGTAGAACTAAACGACTGTTGTATGTAAGTATTGAGTTGCCGTGTTATTCTGAATGGCAAGTTAGTTCTTGCGGAAGTAAATCTTCCATATCCAATCACGTACGTGAGAGAAAGCAAAACGGTTATAAAGCTGCACTTCTTTTCTGAGACTCATTTCGAACACAAACTGGCAAGGTTTGCAGACTCAATTTAGAAAAGGTCTTTTGTAACGAGAGACGCCAGCCTTTAAACACCTTTAAATCTCTATTATAGTAAAAACACACTCGAGAAATGAATGCATGTATTTTCCCTTACCTTATTGGGTTGCTAAAGAAGAGCGTTCTATCATTTAAAGCCACGTGGAAATTTTGACACTTGTAACATCGTGACTGCAAGGCACTGCAATTTTCGCTTTGAAAGTTTTATACTTTATTATGTCTCTTTTTATTGTCAAAGCAGAAAATGGAGGATCTTCACTTTAGGATCAGCCATTTGAATTGTCTCAACTTCAGAGTCCAGTGCATAAACGACTTGATGCATTAGTCAGTGAAAGCTTCGACATTTTTCAACAGATATTCCTGCGTAGCTCGTGTTACATCTAATGCGGAAATTACTGGGATATGAGATTCAATAGATCGTTTGCTTAGCAAGTGCTTGTTTTATTTAACTGTTTAATAAATGTTACAGATTACTGTAGATTTACTGCAATTATTGCCAAAATCTTTGCTGTTCGACGACAATCTGTTACAACAATTCGTTTTGCAGAAAGTAGCAAAAGTGCATAAAAAATGTATAACCTCGATACAAAAAGAAAACAGTTGTGGCCTTCAAGAGTTTTTCATAAGAAACACCTAGCGGGCATTTTGCTACATGCAGAAATACGTGTTGAAATCTTAAGTGCTGTTTGGTATTTGTTTCTCCTGCCATTTTCAAGATAACAGTCTCAACTGAATTACCTAAACTACTGTGAATGCAACCCATGTTTTGCCGTTAATAGACTAGCTACTTCTGCAGTGCCTGTAACAATCGCGCAATACACAAGGACCTGTCTCATAAACTTTGGAGGTATTTTTGTAAAACACTTACTCCTCAGAAAGTGCTTTTTATCAGCATTCATTGCAATTTTGTATGTAATATGATGGTGGCTTTGTTCCGCTTAAACAGGATAACCATGTGATGAGCCTTTCGTTTACCAAATTCGCTTAAAATGTGGTTGTGACTTAGAAACAGTGCATTGCTTGAACAAGGAAGTGGAAGACAATTTACGCCGAGTCCATGTTGATCTACAATTTTTTTTTAGGAAACGTTGTTGCTCGTACACTGAAACTTCAGTTTGCTACATTAACCGCATCTACTACACTAACCGCATCAAAACGAGAAACGTATGTAAACTATTTCAGATGGCTCCGAAAATTTCTTTATTTGCAAATGCACCTGTAAATTTTTCAATGAGATTTTTTGCTTTGAGAGTTGTATTCTAAAAACTGCACTGCAAGGTTTAATTTGCTGCCATTGTACTCGAATTAAGGTATCTGTGGCTTATGTTAAAACAGGGTTACAGATGGACTTTGGGGCACCACAGATTATGTTAAGAGACTTTGACACATGATAAAGACACTAAAAATCAGAATATCTTCCCACTTTATACCGAAATATCGAAAAACATGCTTGTACACTCAAAACGCGATCAAGACGTCCGATGTATGTCAACGATGCAATAGCAAACTGTTTGCAGAAAGAGCTACCGTATGTGCTCGTACAGCATTCCCTAAAAATTTTAAGTCCTAATTTCTGCTCAACGTGAAGCAAGTCTATACGTCGTATAGATATAACGTAGTTGCCATTTGGCAGACCAACGTTTTTGTTATTCGTGATATGATTTGCATTGACGTGAGTCAGAAATAAATCAGCGTAAACTTAGTGCAATGCTGTGTCGTCTGAGGGTTGTATCATGTCAAATACTACCATCAGTTGAATCAAATATAGAGCTTCCTGCGTTTGTATATGTGTTTATTCGCTTTTAGATATGCTATCATTGCTGCTTTAGTGGAAAATGCGTCGAGCAAACAAATCAGTGAGTTATATCAAAATCGAGTTTTGTAGATGGAATTACTCTTTGCCCTTTGAAAAGCAAAGCTAAAACAGGGATAGCGATCGTTCTAAACAAGTTACGCCGCTATTTAAAAACACTACATTTTGCATGCGATCAAACCATGTACAACAAGCAAGTCCCGTCTTTGTCAAATTTATACGAATCGATTGCTTACATAAAAGCCAACCTCAGTGACATGCAATTCCTAAGGTAAATAAGAGCACCAAGTTTCACAGAAAGGCGATACTGAACAGAACGAGAACTGAAGAGTTTTTCCGTCTTTGTTGCAGTGGAATTTTGCGGTGAGCAAAAACAAATAATACAGGGAGATAAAATATTTCTGAAACCTTTCTGAAGTTGATACCATCCTAACTTTAAATGGCTGTCACAAAGCATTTTGGTAAAAACAACTTTGACAATCATTCGAAAGTTTATGTGTTGGATGGGACACAGCGAAGGCCAGAAGCAACAAAATCAAAACTAGATTGTTTCAAGCGGTCAGAATGGTTCTGGATGACGTTGAGCATAATGAGTTCGATAACCTGCACAGTTTCCTTGTTTGGATTTGCACTAAATAAAAGAGTTGAAGTGATTACAGCAACTGGTGAGTTGAAAATATAATTTCAATCTTTTAACCTTTCTTAATGACTTTATATGACATGTTTCAACACGCAATTTGAAACATATTTTGCAATAAGTTGAAGAAAGCTGATTTTCTACCAAAAAGCGGTTTAGGACTTGATGTTTTTGTCATTTTCTTATTTACATTGCTTCGAATTGTTTGGATTTTGAACAATGTGTTTATAGTTTAACTGAAAAGCGTTAAACAAATTGCCGTGATTCATTTAAAATAAATGTTGTTAAACGTTTTTGTTTCCATAAGCACTAGCAATTTCGGATGCAAGTTCACGCGGATATTTTAAAGTTTTGCTGGAAATTTTTGAAGAATTGGAGACCACAGCAAATCTTGTATTATTTTCAGTGTTAAGGAAGCTGCTGAATGCGGTCAACGCCCGGGCAAATTTCTTTATATTCCGATCGTTTCGACAAGTACCAAACGCAGGACAATTTTTGTCTTTCAATTGGCAAAATTATTGCGCTGCTGTTATGTTTTTCAAAACAATGAAACTCCTGATTTATATCAAAGACTACTTGTCACGGATTGCCTGATGCTTTCATTTTGATCGAGCCCAAGAACAAGAAACCAATGAACAAAAATAAAGTGATATAATTTGCTATTATTGCAGGAGATGTTATGCCTTTTTTCCTAATGGCAGCAAATGTTTCTCTAAGCAGCAACGAAGGCTAAACGTTGAATGAAAGATATGGTATTTTATTGATATGCGAAGTCGTTGTTCTTCGTGTGTGGCGTTTTCTTAAAGCTTGTGTAACTAGCTTCGTCTTTAGCAAAAAGATCGTCAACATAAAAAAACAGAAAATAGTCAAACTTTTTCTGCAATTAGTCTAGAACAGGAGTGGGCAATTAAGTTGGCCCGGTAGCCACTTCGAGAAGGCCACATTTAGCAGAGGGCCGTACCTTCTATTGGAAATAAGCAAGTCTTGGTTAAGTTAGCCTCAGCACTAACATTTACTGGGATAAGTTGGAGGAAATTTCAGATTTAAACATATTTCCTGAATGCTTGCGCGGGCCACTGAAAACGCTGTGACAAACCACATTTAGCACGCGGGCCGCTATTTTACCACCCCTGGTCTAGAATAATAAGGTAGTGCCGGTTTTACACGTCAAAAATACCTTTGTGATGTATTCAGTAAAAATAGCTCAAACGTTACGAACTTGCACAATCTGTTCTTGAAGAAAAAATGTGTTCTTGCCCAAAAGTATCAGCCACAGTTCATTCACAAACACTACCTGTAGGAATCAAACCCGAAGGTTAACTGTCATCGCCTATTTCTTCACTTCAAATGACGGAAAATTCGAATAATTCCCTCTGTTCACTTGCCGACACCATGCACAGAGACAACTTATCTTTGAACGCATTTATCTTTTCATAGCAATTCAATATGTTCATATTTTTGCCTTAAAGTGGTAAACTCAGATCATACATACGAGTGAATACGTCACCCAAATACGCTAAGGCAGTGGTTCTCAAACGGGTGCCTCTTGGTTCACTGAGGGTGGAATTTTGAATTCCTAGGAGAAAATTTGTTTCAGGGAGTATTGGCCAGGAAAAGTTGTGCATGAAAAAACCTAAAATTTTTATTATTTGTTTATTCAACACGCAAAAAACTGCACAATGACATTGGTTTAGATGGGAAGGAATGTGTACAGCACGCAAGGACAAGTTGCTTTAACTGTAATGATCGACGTCGTAAGGGTCTGCTTCGTTCATAATCGTCTATTGTTTCTTCACAGTAGGTAAGGTGACATTTTTGTAATATCTTTGCTAGGGAGGAATTGACAGTGTTTGGATTTGTAAGGAGGGAAGATGAAAAAAGCTTTTGAGGATCACGGCGCTAAGGTTTGGTTAAATTCTTGCGATTCCAACTCTTCAAGCAGATCGTAGTGACGTTCTTCCAAAAAGACTTTGATTTATTCTCGCAGTTCGAAGAAGCGAGTTAAAAAAAACTCTTCCATATGAGAACCAGCAGACTTCTGTGGAGAAAAGTAAAACTGTATGTTCACTTCCAAGATCTTCACAAAGTGATTTAAAGAGGCGGTGATTTAGTTAGAGCAGCTATGTCCAACCCAAATGACTTTCTCGAGTCAAAAATTATGTCACTATCTTAACCAGGGCCCGCACATTGAATAAGATATTATTGAGAGCCGTACATTGAATGGCTTACTTTGATCTTGGCAAACTATATTTATCTAGAGCTAGTGTCCTGAACGCGTTTGAATCCTAACTACAATGGTAACAGACGTGATAAAGTGGCACTGAGGACCACCTGCAACGAAAATGTAACATTCAAGATTATCAAAATAAGAACAAGTTGTCATGTAGGATACTTTTACCACAGCGAAAACCCAAACTGAGCCGCACAAAACTTTTGACTGAGCTGGGGGTTGGACATAACTGAGTGAGAACATGACCCCTAATGCAGTTGATGGTCTTTACAGAAATATCAAGCATTTTCTTCATTTTCTGAAGCAAGGTTTCTATTGCCAAAGCATGACGATGAAGGAAACACTGAGTACCTTGCATGTGTGTAATCTTCTGTTTCACCAGTGCAGAAAACCCATATTTATTTCCCAGCTTGGCCTGAGCGCCATCTGTGCACAGAGAGACAATACCTTGAACATCCAATTCATGTTTTTCAAAGAAGTCTTTCACAAACTAAAACACTTCTTTTCCTTTGGGGCTTGTTTTCCATTCTTCGCAGATAAGGAAGTTCTGTTTTATGGTACCATCACGGACATACCTTACTAGTACAATAAATTGAATACAGTTCGACACATCGGTATACTCTCGTCTAAGTGGCGGGAGATTTTCAAGGTATCGCCTTCACATGCGAGACAACTTGTTTCAAAATGTGTAATCTCGAATAAGCAATTCGGCTTTAAATAACTGTATGCAATAGCGGCACTAATTCAAGCTTCTTTCTTGTTTCATTTCCGAAAATACTTGCAGTCATTTCTAATGCACACGGTTTAATAAGTTCTTCTGCAATAGTAGGCCTATGAGGATTCTTAGACTTTATTGCTTTTTAAACGCCACTTGGTATAAAGCCGTCGGTTGTGGTTTATCAACAGCAGTACCGTATTAAGTTAGTGCGGGACCTGCAGCATATTAACAGCGCCGGGCCCAAAGTTATAAATACACTTAAATAAGAAAATAACTGTTAATAAATTATGTGGGTATCCACGTGATTGTCATTAGGCATACTGAATTTAAGTACGAAAAGCCTTGTCCTACATAGCAGCTGATGGACCAAGAAGGAATACATTGCTATAAAGCTCACAAGTACAGCACAGAGACAATAATTAATGCTTCTAGACTCCTCAACAAATTTGATCATTGCTATATGTAGACAGTGCAGTCTAAGTATAATCATTTCCCCTAAAAGAAGAAGACTCCAAGTACATTGTAATAGAAAGTACACTAGGCCAAGATTTTTTAAAACCCCCCACGTAGACACCCACCATAAAAAAGATTTGAATTGAAAATCCCAGGTAGGCATACATACAAAATTAGGTGAATCTTTCTGCCATCTACCATACCTGAGCATCTGTAAGTCACAAAACGTACGAGTAAATATATACTGCAACTTTACTGATGAATGTTTATGTCTGTCGGAACTACTATATCGCAGTAACATGGACTTGTTTGCATTTCTGACGGTGATCTGGCAGCAGTTAGAATAATTAAATCCTCATTCCCACTTACTTCTGCTAACTTTGAGATCAGGATTTTTCAACCGCTCTACCTTATAATTGCTGTGTATACCATTTCGTCTTTTTATTTGGACTTGCTTCATTAGCATCTCTGTCACTTGAACTCATTGCACCTAGCTAATATTTACAGCAGGGGTGGGGAACCTATTCACTATCACGGGCCGCATGAATTGTGCATTATCGCTGGCGCGGGCCGCAAAATCAATAATTGCATCCTAAAATTCTACCTTTATCTAACTGCGGGGAAGAGTGACTTCTCTTGACTTACCATCTGAGTGCTTGCGTATCATATAGCTTCGATTTGACGCGATGTTGTGCGCTAACGTATAACGAAACTGCTGGTGCGGGCCATATCAAATGTTCACACGGGGCGCATTTGGCCCGCGGGCCGCAGGTTCCCCTTGACCTCTGATTTACAACTTATACGGTGTTAGTTAAAATGCTGAGGACAAAGATACCTTGGTAAAACAAGATAAAGAAAGATGAGACTAGCAATAAGAAGTATAATGAAACATACCCTACCTTTAATCACCGCTACGCAGTTAAATCCTAAAAACCCCAGGTCTACAGAAGAAAAATCCAGAAACCCAAAAGGCATTGAAAACACAGATCTGGGGGAAAAACACCAGGCTTGGCGCCACTGGAAAAATCATTTTGAAAGTACCAAAAAGGTAACGCAACTTACAGAACAGGTCAGCGTGATGTAATACATTTTTTAAATGCCATTCATAACAGTACAATCAAGCAATGTCTGATATTGCAGCAATTTCGTCTCATTGCTTGAGTGGTGTCATAATGTTGCAAATAACTGTAAATTGCTTTAATACGCCTTACTGCTTATGGCAAATTCAGAAAAATTTTGATTTCTGGGACTGAAAGAATTCTATAGATATAATCAAGGGTGGATGTTAGGGGAGGCAAACGAGGTGGTTGTCTGGGGCTCCCTTTATGAGTGTTTCACACTTAGTTTTGTTAAAAAGTTTATTAATAGCTCTAGAGCCGCATATAATAAATTCTGAAGCAAGCCATATGTTTATAAAAATGAAGCGAAAATTATGTAGAAATGTTCCAAATGGGGTCCCTCATCAAATTAAATGTGTCGACAAAAACAATTTCAAATCAAAAGACTTCAAACAATTTGCGATGTGAAATGGAATTTCATGAAGAAGCAAATTCCCAGACAAAATAAAAAATTTAACTTGCTTTCAGCGAATAAAGTTTCTGTATAGCTTGCCTAAAATATAGGGTCGCCTTTCTGAGAGTTTGCCTCCGGCATCTAAATTCTAATATCCCCCCTTGCATATAGTAAAGAACAAGCTTAACACAAAGGTCCGCGGGGCCCCAAAACGCGCGGGCCCCGTAGCAATTGCTACATTTGTAACTATTGCTGATCTGGCAGTAGTCAACAGTCGCAAAACCTACTTTCAGAACGATTGCTCGAGAATCAACAGGTCTTTCAGCTCGCAAAGGTCTGTTATCACGGCCCACAACAATTGCCCCGCCATGTCGGTTGTCAATCTTTAGTTTTTCTGATGCAACTGAAACCAAAACGAACGTACAGTAGTCATCATTCCACTTGCTTTTATTCGACATGATGAAAGGTTATGATAATAATCAGAAATCACTAAAGTTTTTATCATTATCTCCACTTGCAATTACGTAGACCAGACCTTAACGTCGCTCCAAATTAATGAAACACTTTCACAGGAAAACAGTTCCCTCCAAAACACCGCAAACCACTCCTTTCCTCTGCGATCGATTCAACTCAGAACAGAATTTTTTACTAAAAGTGATGTAATGCGGAATCCACTCGTGTACATATTACGCTCAGACTATCCTAGAATTGTGCAGAAAAGTAATTATCATGTCACAAAAAGCAAACCAATGTCTAGTTCATTCGAGCAAAAACTACTATAAGCTCGTAAATAAGAAGAGTAGATTTCAGTAGAATAAATAAGTTCGTGACGCATAGGTTTGAACGACCCTCTCTTTTTGTCTATAATGCATCGCAAACGAAAAACAGCCGCAGGAGAGTAATAAATAGATCAATTTCCTGTCATTTTACGACGGTAGAGTTTGCGCGGCTTGAAATTTTGTTGACGCTCCGGCCATGCAAAAAATAAACACTCCCCGAATCGCAGCCTTCTAATCCGCACCCGCCCCACACACCCTCCCAGCAACCTGCACTGTTTCCGTCCCAAACCTGCACATGTCACTGACTGTGTGCCTGAAAACCATCAAAACCTCGTGCAGCGTGTTCATCGCTAGTGGTAATTTATTCAGTGGTTCAAAGCCAATAGAACAGTCGTTCTCAACATGGGGTTCGCGAATCCCCAGGGGTTCACGGGAAGATTTCCTGAAGTACTTGGGTGGCAGTTGAGTTTTATTGTATTGGTATTTTTAATATCCTATACTAGAGGAAAATGCGTGCCGATTGAAAACTCCGCGTAGGTTTTGCCTGATCTTGCGTTGTTGTGATGCAACAATGCCAAATCCACGGCTTTGCCAGCTAACCTGGGGATTCTGGTTGATTGTTTTATGACTCGGGGTTACTTAACGTGAAAATGTTGAGAACCCCTGCAATAGAAGCTCAAGACAAACACTGTAAACTAAAACTGAATCCTTTTAGTCAACCTTGAGCGTTTCTTTCTTAGATTTAACAGCACTGTTCAAAGGGAGCATGTCGTTCACTGACTATATTCTTAACATTTGCTCTGCTATTCACATCTCCAGCCATACTAAACACTCGTTCAGTAGCAGCGCTAGTTGCCATCACGCAGAACGTATTCCTCGTAAGATCACTGAGAGCTGGAAACTGCAATATGTGGTCTCACCACCACTGGAGAATGTCGCTACACCCTTGTACCACAACATCTCTGTAGCATTAATTTCTTGCTCATGTCAATTTCAGATGCATTGTGTCAGCATCAATTCTCCACACAAAGAGTTCTTATCCCGCGCCGCCCTGCACCAAGTTTTAAGGCCACAAAAACTCTGCGGGTACCTGCATGGGCGCAATTAGGTGGCGGACACAGGGGACGCGTCCCCCCCACTTTTTCAGACAGTGGGGATGTAATATGCCATGTCCCCCGCTTTTTACTCTTTAGGTTTTGTAATATATTAGTTTCACACCAAGCTGTTCCCCTCACATTTTACAACAAAACTGCGCTCATGGGTACCCGCAACCTGCGCGGGTGCAATCTCCCCGCGCAGAACTCTGTAACACGGGCGCTTCTATTCTACCCTGGAATGATGACTCGCAACCCTGGTTGGTAACCACTGCACTATATGCTCTACCATCGACCACTTGAAAACTGTCTATTTGTGTTTGCGAAGGTATTTTCCGAAGTACGCCTGGCGAAGTATCAGAAAAGTATCATATCGAAATCGCTCCAGGAACATTAGTGGTAAGTAACTTTTTAACGCCTATTAAATCTGGTTATCACACAACACTATGTTCGTCATGATCATGACAGAGGTACCGACGGTTTGTTTCAAATTAGCTTGCTAATGAGTTGCTCTTTTTATATCAATTGCCTTGCAAACAACTTGCAACTTGTAAACAGGAAAGTTGCGTTTTTGCGAAACATCAGAGATTGATTGTTACACTTTTGAATAAACGCGCTGAACATTTCAACTCACATACTTTGTATCCCAACCAAACCGTGTAAATCTCTAAACGTAAAAGTTTAATAGAAACGTGTTTGCAACAGAAACATTTTATTTGCGTGAGTCTGAGCCTGGCGTCACTGATACTTCTGCAATGAGGAAACAGACGTCAATCATTTTCGTTCTTGATTTTCAGGCTGTCATCTTTTGGTCCGTCGTACTGTTTTCGAAGCTAGCTGCTCTAACTTTCTTAGGTGCGGAGGCAATATCTGGAAGGAAATATTTTCAGCAGGTAAATATTTAGTAAATCATTTTTCCCCTGTGTTTGAAAACGTGCACGTTTTTGAATACCAAGCCTAAAATTACTTCTGTTTTGCAAAATACGCAAAACTTACACGAAAAGTTTTGGGATGTAGTGCCTCAAAAGTATAGATCAGGGTGCACAACCTGCGGCCTTACGGCCGCATGCGGCCATCGATAAATGTTTATGCGGCCGTGCACATATAATTCAAAGTGTAAGTTATGTGCGTAGATCAAAACTCAATGAATTAAAACTGAATTAAAACCGTATTAATCAAAAATGGCTGTGCATTAATTTGAAACTGTTTTCTCTGCATTATAAGGATACTTACTAGAAAGACGGCCAAACAGACTTGTGGAAGCAGGCTAGGCTCAGTGTATGAAAGCAGAATAGAAGCAATAAAAAATATAAAAATATCTTGAACTCACTGGCGGCCGTAATTTACAAAAATAAGCGTAATGCGGCCGGCAGTAACAAAAAGGTTTTGCACCTCTGCTAGATGTTACTCTCATAAAGAAGACGACGAAACGCTGCATAAAACGTGTCTTAATATAAAGTGAAACACTTATGCAGAACATCCAGATGAATCCCAAGCTTATTTTTAAATGAATGCACTGAGTTCACAACTAACGTGTGTTTCGCTAGCTGGCGCTGTAACACTTAGCAGGACCACAAAAATACTGCCACGTGCATTAATTTGCTTCGACATCCTTTTGCTAAACGTGATGAAAATTCTGCGTTGCTGCAATCTGGCCGAGACATTGAAATCTCATTAATTAGTTGCAATTCTCGGCCAGTTTTTTTTCAACTCGTACAATGCTGCTGGTGTTGTGCAGCAATGAGCTAGATCATTAAACGCTTGCCGTTTCACGCCAGGATTTTTACATGCATTGGACTACAACAATGGTCTTTACGACTGCTTGGGTCTTCTGGTTTGATCGAGAATTCCATGACGGCAACGTTGTTGCTGTGGGAGTTGTTTGCTTTTCGTCATACAACATCTTCATTCAAACGTTCTTGACAGCAGGAGATACAACAGCCAAGTCAACTCAGTTTTATGCATTGGCAGGTGATGTACAGCATTAGAAATTTAGAAAGTGGTTTGGCCTTTGACAACATGCAACAACAAGTGATGCTCTTTTCAATTCATGCAAAACTGCTGCTTGACCAGCTTGACATTCATCCAACAGAATTTTCCATTGAACTCACCAAGCCGACAAATGCAATACCCACCATCAAATTATCTTGAATCAAAATACTTGCTTTCATTACTTGTGCAATCTCTTCTCAACTTTCGAATGCTAGCGAGATTTTATTATTTGCTTGCAGCTTGTGTAATTTCACCATATCCATATCAGGGGCGTAAAGAGGTTAGATGGCGCCCTGGGCAAAAACCAAATTTGGCGCCCCCATGTTCGAACCTGAGGTCTTTCGCAAGCAAGTGTACTGTATTGAAGAAAGTACTTGTGACATTGTTAGGACTTTACGACTCCCACCGCAGTTATTCGGCGCCCGAGGAATTATGCCCCCTTTCCCCCCTCGTTACGCCTCTGAATCTGTAGGGCCTCAACCTATTTATTTGCGTAACAGTCAGATGCTCACAGCCACGGACTTAAACTGGTTTCAACCAGATTCTGACTATTATCCTCTTACCTGAAATGCAGCAGTACGGACTGACTTATCCTTTATAGCGTAAGAAGGACGAGGCCTCGTAGCTACGGCATGCGAGCTTTCTTGTTCTGTCACAATGTCTGACAGTCGTGTGATGTCACAATACCACAGTTTAGTTATAATTAGGGCAAGTTTTTGCAACTTTTTTTTACAGCTTCCAACAGGTTCCTAAATACTCAAAATATATGTAGTTCAATGTTTTGAGCTGTTCCCTGGAATTTTATATTGCAACTTTTTGATTTTTGCGTGCAACTTCTTACTGCAATTTTTATCAAGTATTGCACAAAATATAAAAGTGCAATTAAAAAAATACTACAAAACTATTTCAGTTTAGTTCTATTCTCTTTGATTGCATGAAAAAGAACTATATGACGGATTAGCTGCGTCTCAATGTTATCTATGACGAAACAGTTGGCTTGCAAGCTAGAAGTTTTACAACCCCAGCCAAGGACGACAGTGCCCGAACTTAATTAGAGGTGGAAGTGCGGAAAATCTTGGCTTTTGGCCAAGTCCGCGCAAACAAAAGTAGGTTGTGTCAAGTCTTTCGCAGTAAAATGTGTGCATAAATGCAACTTCCTGCGCATAAATGCAACTTCCGTTGAAAATAAATGCAACTTTCTCACTTTTTTACTGCAACAAAATCTTGACCTAGTTAGAATGCTTGGTGATGCTGGCGCAACACGCCTGACTTAACCCTTTAACGCCCACCAGAGCCAATATGTTGGCTCTCGGTTTTTTANTTATAACTCGCCAGCCACAATAACTAGAGAGTAGTTCAAAC
>JGI24021J15306_10002384_pt1 | contig 20201 bp, 10 predicted proteins | sample Ectturendosymbi1_FD_15306 | JGI IMG/M metagenome (IMG submission 15306)
GCGGTCACGACTTTGCCCTGATGGGCCTCGCGTTCATTTATCCGGCCCTGCCTACATGCCTAGTTGCATACGTCCAGAAGTCAGAGTTCCACTTGATTAACGTATTTTGTGTAGTGATTGTTGTAAAAAAATGTGGGCTACTATGCCTAGCCCAGGTAGTCTTCTCTTATTTTGTACTGCATAGCAACAAGATACCTTTGGTGCTTATGACCAAAGTTACACATTTGGGCAGCCAGCTGTTCAGCCAGCCAGATAGAGTTAATGGTGTATTTAGAAGAGTCTATTTTGTGAGGTGTCCCAAAACAGAGCAGTGCAGTTGATGGGTTATGGACGTTAACGGTTGCGTCCGCGTGGCGTAGGACTTAGTCTCGATAATTTATAGGTGATTTGAGATACAAAATATTATTAATCTGAACATGTGCCATCCATCAGGAGATTAACAAGTCCAGACATCATCAAGGTTTACGCATGCGTATTTCGGCCAGTAAAAAGCCCAATGCGCACACTTTATACGCATGTTTCACTTAAGCTCATGGTAAAGTTTTGTGAATTTGCGCTAATGAAAGAAAACATTCATCGCGGCGCACATGCTTTGACCGGCCTCATGTTTGCTTCTTCGGTAATAATGCTTTCATAACTGAACGATAGGATTGATTCTGCTTTCCTGCAATTTTTTTTACGTTTGCATTTTATTACGACATCTCTAAATAATCGCCGTCAATTAAATGACAATGATTTATGACGCAATTTCTTTTGTTAAGCTGGTTCAAAAAATATCAGTTGGAAACTACCCGCCTTTTATGTGTATTTGAGTGAAAATATTTATAATTAATTTGCACAATCTGCAAATGCTGTTCATGTTGTCAATTAAAAAGTGAATTTTCAGAAAGTCTAACCCCCTTGCACAAATATGAAGACCCCCAACGGAAGACTTTCTGGCGACGATTCTGCCCAGGCCCGCAGACAAGGAGGCATTCGTGGGCAGTTACCCCCAAATCATTCTTTGTGCCCCTCAAATTTTGTTGTGCTCAGAAAAATTTGTTTCAAATATATGATAAAATTTAAAATCTTTCCCCTATAAAAATGTATTTTGCCCCCCAAACCTCAAAACCTAGCTACGGGCCTGGTTCTGCCAAAATTGTGTCTGCAATTAGAATATTTTGTTTTGAAGGCCATTCGGCCTCGAGATGTAGCATAACGTCGAAAACTTTTTTTTATAAATCACAATTGTGCGGCCCTTGTAAGCATTTTGGGGGGAAGAGTTGGGCTGATACGGCACTGCTCATTTCTCTTTGTCACCGAGCGCACCTTTACGTCACTACAAATATTGTATATTTTTTGATGTGTTGGCAGTTATCGCGGTCCTGGTCAACGACGATGCACCTGCAAGCCTGGCTACCAAGGAAACGGCATTTACTGCGTCGAAATCAATCCATGCGTGGCGGCCAATTTTTCAAAATGTGACAAAAATGCAGACTGTTTCCACGTAGGACCAAATCGAGCCAACTGCATTTGCAGAAACAGTTATACTGGCGACGGAAAGACATGCTCTCCGGTCAATCCATGCGAAAACAGTGAGATGAAAATGATAATAATTTCTGGCTTGCTGTTGCGTGCGAATCGCATTTAGTCCTTTCTAAGATTATCACAAAACTTATCAATTTGATTAAACTGCAATGTTGTTTGATTGCTCTTCTAAGAAAAGATAGGCTACCATAAATCTTCGTGTGGCAGAATTTGTCTGCAGTGAAACAGCGTAAAATTTTGGTTCTGACACGAAAATCTGCATTTAGCCTTTTAATAAGTCTGCTTAGCTTAATTCGCTGCTGTTGAATTTTTTGTATTTTCTGACTGATCACAAATTCACTTCGTGTTAATAACCTACCCAGCTCTGATGTGAACATATGTCTCGCAGATAAAGGCGGATGCCACATATTTGCCACATGTGAGCAAACTGGACCAGGTACGCGTTCGTGCAAGTGCTTTGAAGACTACTTTGGAGACGGTGTGAGCTTTTGCAGAGGTAAAGTCGCGTATATTTACTTCATAATCAAAAAAGTTCAATTAATCCAGAGAAGCTTGGATAAAACTGAAATATGTTGGGTTCTGTGATTAAAAATGACTGTTCAAACTTTTCTGTAAATTTAGTACTTGGTTAGGTTTGATCAGAATGGAACCCGTTTTGAATGTCTCTCTGCTATACTCGGATTTTGCTACATGGCTTAATTGTGCAGACAACATTTCCGACACAAGTTGCTGGGAAATTACCTAGACAGAAAAATCGGGATATATGAAGTTTTGTTGTAACAATTACAGCTTTGAACCCATTCACAGTCTAGTTCTGTAGTGTGACATTACCATTCGTATATTGGTTTGCGTCGCAGGCTCAATTTTTCATGAGTTCCGAGGAAATCCGAAGTTTTCCTGGATATCCAACAACCCTGTGGCTGCCGCGGTTTTGAGTTCACCCGGTCCAATCACTGCCTTCCTTCAGGCACTTTCTCCAGGCCAAAACTCTGCAACAAAAGTGAAGGTGAGGAAACAGCCTTCGGCATTCCCCGCCATGAGGGCATTTAAGCTGCAGAATCCAGTAGAATAATCTGAATTTGATAAAAACGCGAGGCATTTCAAGTCCTCTTAGGGCTGCTGTCCCCGCGACCATCCCGAGGAAAAGTGGGTATGAAAATGGATGAATCGTCTCGATTCATTCTTTTTAAAAATTACTTGGCAACCACAACATACAGTATGAAGTTTTTCTGGCATGTTCGTTATTAAAACCGGACGTGTGTATACCTAACGAATAACGTGCGCTAAAATTTATCTCAGCGTGGTTAAATTCGATTTTGTTGCTTATTTTAGTTTTCTCTCTCCAACGTGGTTGGATGTGTAGCTCTGAACTTCACCATGCTAAAGTCGGCACGCAGTTTGAAGTCTTTGGATGGGAAAACAATCAACGTTACCACTTCAGGGGATAGTGTTACCTTAAATGGCAACGTGAGAGTTAAGTAAGTTGATATTAATTTCAAATCGTTTTCAACTTATCGTAATTTGGTTAAACAGTTTTTCACTCTTCGCAGGTCTTTCATCCGCTTTGAAATTTAANTATTATGCCAGCTGTTGTATATAGGCTGTTTATATGCCCTATTCGGAGACACCTGGAACATGATATATCCTGCTCTTAATAACCGGAGTGAAAAAGTGTCCATTCTGTCAAGTTGTGCAAAAGCTTGAAACAAATTTTGATCATCCAAAAATACTGTCACTAATTCTTGAAGCGCATATTTAGAAAGTAGTGGAACGTGTTTCCATGCTATATAAAAATTGAGAATGAAGAGTTAGACAAGTTTCACTTCAATGGAACCTGCTACGTCGTCAGATAAAATTTTCGTGATTAGGTTTTTAATTAAGTCCCAGCTCGACATGTTGTGCTCAGTGAGGTTTTAAAATCGGTGCTTACGCCACACAGTTGTTTTTCTGGGGTCATTAAAGTAAACATTTTGGCTACAGTTAAATTCTATTTTTTTTGCCTAGCATTCATCAAAATTTTTATACTGATGTAGGGTTACCTAATGATATTCACTTTACAGCAGTTTGTCACCAAATACCACGATTCTAGTACGTACTATCCACAGTGGGGTTAAGCAAAGAATCTATTAGCAAATTTTCAATAGGAAATCAATTTCACGTGAAATTACGCATCCTGAGTCCTGAAATTAGCAAACAAAGCTTACGGGTGAATAGTTGAATTAACTAACAACATGCTGTCTGGTGTGCCCTGTCGACGGTTGCTGGTTTCGCGAAGCTTACCACTAAATCTATTTTATTAAACTTTACAAACAATTACTGGGCATGCTGAGAGATACATTTAACTGACTCCACAACCGGAATTAAATGAGTTGACGTGTATAGGATATCGATATCACGTAAAACTACACAACGTCAGTCCAAAACAAAAGTGTTCTTGTTTTCTCTGCTCTTACTTTAGCCGTTCAACTTTTCACCCGTAAGCATTGCTTGCAGCTTTTAGGACTGAGGATGGGTAGTTTTACGTGAAATCGATTTCCTAGCTTAACAAGTTTGCAGAAGGGTTCCTTGCTTNCCTCCTTTCGGGAGAGTACTTACTTGAATACAGATATGTGCAAGTTTGTACCAACGCAAAAAGACGGAAGCAGAGTACAGTCGGCTGATTCCTGGCAAGCTTACAGAAAATATTCAGCTTTAATTCCGCTATTTGGACGCATAAATATTAATCCCTAATATTCCTTCTGTCGTTGTGACAACTGTTTTCTTATCGTGCACCGTTTGCGTTTTCGTAAAGTTTCACTCTAACTAAAAGATATGCTTTTTTGTACTTCTGCTTGTACACATTTTCCCCAACCTGCCTCTTACGACTGCTGTGTAAACTTTGCAGGTTACAAGCCTAGGCCAGACTGATCGTTGGGTTGTCTCTTTTGACAAGCAGAGCACGTTTCATGATGATACTCTACTCCAACATTAACAGCTAATGGCTGCAATATAATCAAGCAGTTTCAGATAAAATCCCAAGATTTGTTTTTTTATCATTACCTTGGGTCAAGAACACGCGATTCCATTGTCATATCTTATTGGAAGAGTTGATATCACTTCGACTTGAACATTCAGTGGCCTCTAGTAACTCGGAGAGTTGATTATTGGGCGATTCGAAAATCCCGCCATACCGTAGTACCACAGAGGACATTGCTATAGCGTTAAATTGTCCTGGTATCAAAGCATCATGTTGCCGTATGTATTTAACAATTATGGCGAAAAGTGCTTTGGCATTTTATGCAATAACTAGCGTTACATTTGAGTAGCAGTTTTCTAACGGAATTCATGATTGCGTAAAGCAGGTTGTTGGGAATAATTATCTAGTTGCATCAATCCAAGACTGTCTAAATCCCAAATATGCTTTCTCTGTGTCAGTGTGTCTCCTGTTTTTGCTTGTGGTGTTGTGAGTTTTTTTCAAATATATGTGTCCGTAAACACACGGGTGGCGGAACCTTTTTCAAAGTGGAAGGGAACAAGTGCACGTCAAAAAATATATGGAAAATTTTTGTGGATCAAATTGCCAATTGTGACGTCACAAACGATGCAATGTGACGTCATTAACTTTGTCAACATGTTTAAGCAATTTTATGCAATGTTTTATAAGCCCTCAACGACCCTACGCTCTATCTATCTACGCTACACTGGTTTGAGCACATAAATATAGGGGTGTAGTGGGGCGGGAACGCGTGGGAACGACGTTCCCACACCTTTTTCATGCTTTGCTTTAAAAAGAGGTGGAAGCTGTTTTAAAATGGCTAGTTTTCTTGGTGCGTTCCCACACCTTTTTTGTTAGCACTACATCCTCGCATATATGTAACTAGTTGTTCTTAGTCTTACACAAAATTCATTTACAAGTAAATAGGCCTACACAAATACAACATGCACAAAGCCACGCGAGCGTCCACATATGACATCATCAGATATGGGTGAGAGGGGCTTTCAAAATGATGATGGGGTAGAAAACAGATAGGCAGCCTAAAATTCTGATGACGGAATATGTGAACGCTCCCTAGGAACAATAGATGTTATTGTGCTACAGAACAAACTTCTTTCCAAAAAAGCTACTTCTGCGATCATTTACAGCTATGAATTCTTGTAGTATTGTTATGAGATCAACCTGATCTATTAAGTGTTTGTGAATGTGCAAAAATGTCCTGTGGTTCAAGTGCTCTTGGCTAAGTTTGTTGGTCAAGTAGTTAAGGTATCCGGTACAAAAAACGATGTTTGTCATTGGTACTGTCAAGTACAGCCGTAACAGCGGTTGTCGTACAGCACTCCTGTAAATTTTCCTTAGAGCAGGGGTGAGAGCTTTGCTGACACCACGTACAGTTTCGAAGGTATAAGGTACAAAAGACGGTGATATGTTCTTCAAAAGTGTTAGTTCAGTTACAAAGTCATCGACATCTATGTCGTCATGCAAATTTAGACACAGGAGTGCAAAGACAAAAAAGCATTTGCAGCAAGTTGTCTGCAAGGATGCCAATTGTGTTGTCAATGCAAAAGTATAATACAGCTATTTAGTGCTGCCAATGCAAGAAAAAACAATTGAAATTGATCTGCAAAATATTTCATTTTGCGTATAAGATTCAGCAAAATTTCACTATTTAGAATAGTGTTAAGACGCTTGAAATTACATCAACTTTTCGATGGTGTGGCACGAAATTTTTCCCACACACAAGCATGTAAAATTGCACCATTTTTGTAAAAAATGGAGTAGTATTACCCCATCTGGCAACACTACTTGGCAACACCTATGCGGTAAGCAAGGCCGAGCAGGGTGACCAGATTGTGCACGGTGTATTCTGCCAAAAATTTATAAAATCTTGCCAAATTACAAATAATATATACAACAAATAATATTGCGAAAATACTGCCAAAATTCTGCAACTTCTTATTCGTTAAACGATTGACTTTAACAATGAACCCAGTAATAATTGTGTTACTTAAACTTATTTAGGCAAATTTCTAAATTTAAAAGTGAGAGCGCCAGCTCCCCCAAGAAAAAAGTGGAGAGGCCCAGGCCCTTGTGACTCCCCCGGTTCCGCCATTTATCCATAAGCATGTAGTCTCATTTTATTAATGGGTCTGGACTCGGTTTTTATTGCTTAATCAGTTCGTCAAATTGCACTTTTATGTTTTACGTGTTTATAACTGGTCCAACTTAGTGATCTGATTGTATCGCAGAATGGCAGCTGATCAAAAGCTGTATGCTAACGGCTTTCTATTTGAGATCGAAGGAGATATGATCCCTCCTCCACCTTTACTACTTGCCAGTAACAAAAGTTCCCAAACATCTCGGTCGAAAAATATTGCTTTGTTTCAGGAGCTTGGTGCCAATGAATTAGCAAAGGTAGGTTGTGCGAATTAAGCTGTTTCAGATGCAAATGTTCGCGCATTCAATAGTGTTTGAATTGACCATTTCATGTCCGCATCTACAAAAATCGCTGGCTGATTTATGTTGTATTCAACCGCATTTGCACCAATCCAAGGGAAGTGGCGATACAGTATAACGTACTATTTTAAAGTGGCGTAATTGACGGATGGCAAGTGATCGATCCACCTCCCAGGCAAGCTAAATGTAAAAACTGGGCCCACTTCAGCTGACATTTTCATATTTAGTATTCTTTTGGTTTTCAGTAGGTTGTTGATTTTTGTTTTTCGGAGTGTTTCCGTTTGTTTAACTAGTGTGGACATCCGCGACATGCGAATTCACTATCATTTCTTAGCGTTTTTCTGAGCGCTGGCTAGTGGCCTCTCTATGGTGGCCAGCGGACCACCTACGGCTAAGATTTCCCTCCCTGGCTCAAATCTCTAGTTACGCCACTGCTATGTTATTATGATGGGGAGTTGCATATGCATTCATGTAACCCATCAATTAAAAATTTGATAGCATGCCATACCATACTCTTGGAAGTTTAAGAAGTTGTACGTTTAATTCTGTTTTAAGTTCAACAAACAGCAGAATTTGAAGAATACTCTGGATTGCGTGCAGATCTTCAGTTCATCCTCGAGTTAGAAAACATTTATGGCCCTTGTAATCTTGAAAACTGAGTACATTTGTTTAACTCGAAAATATTGGAGCTTTTGCCCAAACGAATTTAATTACTAATTTGTACAACGCACATACAGTACGTCCTCCGATTGTGTGCTGATTGGTTTGGAAGCTCATCGCAATCCGACAAAGAAGTCATGCAATATGGCTATGCGGTTAGGCAGCAGGACAAATTTGTGTTTGTTTCGTTGTAACGGAAGCCTGAATGAGAGGATATTGTTTTCTTTACTAAGTGGATTCCTAACTTGAATTTATGTCAAAAAGGATAGCCAATTTTCCTTGTTCTTGCTTGAAAATAGTCAGTAGCACCGTGAAACTCCAATTAATCGTCTGGATATATCTGTGATTACACAACGTCTTCTAATTTATTAAATACTAGCAAGTAGAACCAGGACTGTAAACCCGGATTCAGGAGCCGGAGCCCAAGCAATTTTGGATGGCTGAAGCCGGAGCCTGAAATTTGGGTTCCGGTTCTACAGAATAGTTTGTGGGACAAGGGATTTACGCAAATAATACAATGGTTTTTAGCATTGATACATGTTGGAAAGCGTTGGAAAATGTCAGCTTGAAATCTTCCGCTAGTTTCAGAACATGGTGAAGTAGCTGTCATATGACAATATCACCCTTATATTGATAGGGCTACTAAAAGAGATATTACAACAAACAACATTCAGCAACTATTTGAGGCAACTAACAAACAAACCTACAAGACAACTAAATATCAGTCTAGTACAGTGATTCTCAAACGTTTTTATTCCTTTTCACTCCCGACACGTCGTTCTCGCCCCCAAGCCCGACAAAGCAAATACAAAGCAGTATATTTAAATAATTTCATTTAATGAGAGTATTAAATAGCTGGACCAAGCCATTGAATAGCTGAACTAAGCAATTGCATTTCGACGCTAATATTACGTTTAGAATTCTTGTGAAAATAATCCGCTCTGTAGCTGGGCACATAGACGATCCAGAGTAAAAATTTAACGGGTAAATTGCTTTAGCAACAACCTCCAACGAATATCAGAGTAAATTAAAATTTGCAGGAATTTAACAAATCATAATGGTAGGCTACTGAAGTTAACTCAATGATCTATAAGTAGTTGAGCGTTTACACCCTCTTTGTGTTGTTTTGTCCCCCTATCTCCCCCTTTGGATTTTTCATCCCCTTGGCCCTTAAAATTGCCTCCAAGGAGGCGATTCCGCCCACTTTGAGAACCATTGGTCTAGTAGCTCCTGGTTCTCAGAAGAAAATCAATCAATCGTTACTCCATTTTTGCGTAAATGCGTTCATAGCTATGAAAGAACCTCTACTAAAGCTTCTAACCACGTTTTTAAAGAAACATAATCTCCTAATCACGCACAGGTTATTTTTGACCGCTCAGGGCTTCTAGGTAGATGTGTGAAATACTCTGTTTCCAAAGGCTCTAATAAAAAAATTCCAATTACTGTAAAAACTTCACCATAAGTTAGGAAAAGTCAAGGAGTATGACGAAGCAAATTGCAACAACAACGAAAATACGAAACGCTAAAGTTAAAAAACGGTCAGAAATGACCGCACCGGGCTTCTGGTGTTAACTATCAGTTTTACTGTGAATTTCCGACGTGCGCAAATCAAAGCTTGNCAGCNTCCAATGCACGTTTATCCAAAAATTTAAATGTTCGCAGATCATGGATCAGGCAGGTATATTCAATATATTGGATCATACAGCTCATGGACAATGGACGATATTCATCCCAACGGATTCTGCTTTCAATCAATTGTCCACTTTCAGAAAACGACAACTCACTGTTGAACAGTCTATGGCTCGCGAATTCATAAAGTAAGCAACAATTTATCTGAGCTTGGCATGCAGACCGTTGCTTAAGTCAATTTTATTTCTCCTAACAGATACCACATGATTTGGCCAAGTTTTATCCATCCTACCGATGTCATACGAATGCAAGAACTGACCACTATGCAGGGTTCAAGGTGTGTATTCTCTTATTCCGTAAATGATAAACTTGTAGCTTCTGTGCCGTGTTGTGCATTTTTGTGTCATGCATTGAATCAAATAATGTTGCAGTGCAACGATGGTGTGATGCTCCAAAGTTACGATTTGCGTATATTTTGAATGCATAAATAATGTCGAAGTAGCGAGAATAATGCAGAGCAGTGACACCAGCGCTACCTATACTGAAGCGGAAAATAACAAAGAAGAACCTACGCAGTGCAGTTTAATTGTTATGGTTTTATTCAGTCTGTTATGAACGTGGTTGATGAAACGTGGTTGAAGGTAAAAAACTTATGCATGTGGGTGAATTTATCACTTCAAAATCCCATAGTTGTGGCTAATATTTCAAACTGAATTTTTGAATCAGTATTTCAATCAAGTGTTCAAGACGTTCAACTGGAGAGTTTGTGTTAAACGGTGGCGCGGCCAGAGTTCTCAAGTTTCAGTCTGCAAAGATCTACACGCTGAGTGGTTCAAACGATGCTGCCTTTTATTGGATTGACAAGGTGAAAAGGAAATATTTTTTAATTACAGCTTTGACTTCAGTCGCTTCCCTTTGGGTTCTATTTCCGGCCACAAAAGTTTAAGACAATCTTGTGACTAAAGATTGACAAATGGTACTTGTTTTCTTGCCGGTGAAATTCTTTAATTGAAAGAAGCTCCCCGGCAAACATTGCGCGATGAAAACTGATTTTCGTACTTGGAAACCTGCGACGCTAAATGGACTAAAACAAGCTGCTCATGGTCTGCGTAGTTGCCTGTTGATGATTCGCACTTTGACTTTCGTAGGTTTTGGAACCTCCGTCAGTTGGAGGACGCTGTGACATTGTCACCAACGCAACTACGGACGGAACATGTGGCATCTGTCACAACGGTCCGATGCCCTGTCCAAATGGATTAATTAATGTTGGTGTGAAAAACAAGCTCTGCCCAACGGTACTTGCTTTTTTCTCGCAAATTAGTTTTTCGGGAAAAAGTTCAACAAATGGACAAAATTTGTATCATAGGTNGACCAACGCTTCAATACTAATGCCTACTATTTTTTTCTCTTTGTCATGTTCTTTGCGTTTCCTAATGCTCTATTTTGCATTAAAAGTACTGGAATTGCTAGACCTATTACGTGCATTTTTGCAGAAAATGCACCTGGACAACGATGAACCTCATTGGGCTGATAGATTTCTTTTTGAATTTACGTTCAAATGTATTATTCGTTTTTGAAATATCCCAACATAGGTGTGAAATGTACCATCGCATCAAACAGTTACTAAAGTTTAATGCATTTAGGCGTATGGATCCTCAGTTGCTGGTTGTCAAGCAATCTGTATGTTTACCAATATTACGAAAAAATGCTGCAAAGGCTACTACGGAAAAGATTGTCATCCGTGTCCTGGTAATTGCCTTTGTTGAAATGGTGTGGTCTTAAATACGCTGTTCTGCTTTTCACCTCTGCACAATATGTATCTGTGAACTTGCTGAATAGTTGCGCAATGCAGTGGTCGTCTTCGTAACTTTCCGAAGCCGTGCTGTGTTCACGATCTGCAGCTCAAGCTACAGTGCGACCATTAAGAAAATAATATGCTTTTTCACTCCACTAATATTATATGGGTCTAACAGAGGATGCTTGATGGTAATAAACGTCGTATATTTCTTGATTCGTTAAAGGCATCCCGTTGAATGTAACCATGGACTAGCCGCAGCACGTATAGACTGTTGCAAGTGTTGTGTGTTTCAAAAACTAATATATGTGTCAATTGTGTGATATGCAACTAGCGTAGTTCATTAAAATTGCGCATTTCGCATTTTATCATCTCAGTTTTTGTGAATTGATACGGAATTTGAGTAATCGATTGTACGTTTGCTGTAATCTCAACTTGAGAGAATTTCGCATACCGATCATCTGTGAAACAGCAAACTGTGTTCCCATCCACATCCATTAGTCATTGCATCATCAGCAAAACAAATTCCCTCACGTGCGGTTGAGAACGACAGTATTTCCTGCGTTACAAAAACAACTGCATTGTTTACCACTTCATGAATATTTTTAGTTCATAATGTATTGCATCCAGTGGCGTAACTGGCGGGGGGCAGGGGTGCGCACCGCCCCCGTGGCAGGCTGAATGTGAAAAATGGGCCCACCTGTTAGCTTGGATTTCGGTATTTAGTATATTAACTTGATTTTTAGTAGGTTTTTGTTTTTTTGCGTTTTTCAAAAATTTCTCCTAGTTTTTTTTTCCGGTGATTTCGGATGTTAGCACAGATGAATCCAGTTAATCGCATGACCAATTTGCCAAGATTTTTTGTAGATGTTTAACCGGAATATGCGATTGTCCTTATCAGAGAAATATCCGAAAGTTTAACGCCTAGNGCTGCTTCTGTCCACCTGTTTGCTATCTGACACCGCTGATATATAGCTTCACGCCGAACACAAAGATTTCTTGAACTGCAGGCTATGAAAGTGCTTCTACAAGTTCTAGAAATCCGTTGGTCTTGACATTTTAAATAATGAAATCCTGCAATGCGTAGCAAACCTACAGTCATCAAATGAATCGTAAATTGAAAGTTGTTGCAGCGGCGTGTATTTGTAAAGTACATCATCTTCAACGTGCACACTGTGTGTGTGATGTAATAATTGTCCATAGTTGTGGAACGTTGCACATATTTACAGCCATTTTATTTCTTGATTTGGACTAAGTAAGCAATGCAGTTGTGAATATGTCTGTGCATAAAAGATCCAGTGGCATAGCCAGCAGAAAATTCGGGGGCAAATCTTTTAACTGAACAACAGTATATTGCTTGTTACACCGCCTCTCAAACCACAAAATAACGAGATATGCTAGATATTTGGGGGGCATGCCTCCCTTGGACCTCCTGGCTACCCCTATGTCGTGTAATTTTCCTTGAGATCAGACAGTGCCCTCAAAGAATACGGAGAAAGTTGTGTAATGACATTGCAACTTTACTTTTTTGCAAGGCCAATTATATTCATCGCTTGAGGTGAACCAGCGTTGTTGATTTTAGCATCTCCGCTGAAGGTGGCAACTTCGTTTTTCTAGCCATCCCAGCGGGTATCGCTGCTTTCCTCTACGCAGCGAACTTTGCACCTCCTGCCATTAAAATATGCGATTGAGTGACACAGATCTACAATAAAAAACATGTTTAGGCTATTCGTTTAAGCCAGTAGTTCCCAAAGTAGGGGTTGTGCTCAAACAAGGGTTGTGATTTTGCGAAGGGTCAAAAAAATAATTCGGTCAAAAAATTAATTGAAACGGGATTTTGTGGGCTTAGCCTCCTAAACAAAGCTTCAAACCCCTAAATTGAAATATAAAACACTAGAAATCAGTGAAATTTTTATCAATCTGTATTTTGTTCTGTCCTGCATTATATAGACAGCTGTTTGTTTCGGTCATAGACGGAAACATTTTTGAAATGACCGAAAACATTATGTCATTTCGGTCGGAATGTCTGAAAATATATGCTAAAAACACTTTTATGATGAGTTTTAATACAACTGTGAGACAAATGACCAAAATGTTTCAGTGACCAAAATATATCAGCTAAAAATGGCCTAAATGTTTCAGCGAAAAAATATAGACAGACAGAGCAGTAGCCTACCTGCCGCTTTTACCTAAACTAACTTCGCCTGATAATTTCTGATCAACGTGTTTGAGGCTTGAGCGTAAAGCGTCACCAATCATTTCTTGGAGAAGGCGTGGACAACCCTGAAAGCTCGAAGGATCAAATTATCAACATAAATTGCCGAAGGCTGCAAAAGTCTATTTCATTTCGATGTAGAGATTTCGTTGTAGTATGAAAGGAATTCTGGAACGAAAATTACTTATTCGAGGTCGAGCTTTTGCAACATTTTCTGCAATTGAGAACGCTCTCGCGGGTCGCATGCGGCCCGCTGTCTGTATGGTGTGCATGCCTGACTTGAAGGGTTGAACATGAAGTTAGCTTACATACCTAGTTGTTTACGTCCAGAAGTCAGACTTTNATCAGATAAAAGTTATTTTGTATAATGACTNTTGTTAAAAAATGTATTATGGGGAGGTCAGGCAGTCTTCCCGTATTTTNTATTGCATAGAAACAATATACCTTTGGTGCCATCCCAGACTTTTTATTTATTCTCAGCAGCAGCACGAGGTTTTTCTAATATTGCTTCTTTGTCAACTTTCGCTTAGGACTGAAGATGTGTTGTGAAAAAAAATTGCGATTGATTCGCTTGATGTGTGATCACTAGGGCAACCAATTTTTTGACCTGAAAACTTAAAATTTTGACTTAAAAATTTGCAAATTTTGACTATATTTTGACCTATAAATTTTCTGTTTGCAACTGCAAAAAAATAGTTCAGCTGTAGGTGTTGAGGTTTACCAAGAAGCATATTCATGCACTCTATGCTTCAAAATTTTAAAATATTTGGTTGTTTAACTTTGGAGAAGATATATTGATAAGTGCATAAATAACTACAGTAGAGTCAAACCTGAGAACATCATAAAGTTGAAATGTTACATGCATAATGGATTGAGCATTTACCAAACCAAGTACTGTAAGACCACATTTCATGCTACATACTATTCAAACGTCCAGTAGTGGGCAAAACAGCAGTATTACGCCAGAAGTCGCAACAAACCCACTATTACTACAGAATTGTAACTAAAACTTGCAAAAGCATATCAATATCTGTTGTTATAGTTTCAATAAAGTATCGATGAAGAGAAAAAACTCCGCTGCAAGAATATATGACCTAACGATCAATTTTGACCTAATGATAAATTTTGACTTTTTTTGACCTAATAACTTTGGATTCTCTCATGGTATGAGCGTGAAATTTGTTTTGTGTACGTTTCATGAACTTTCAAAACGAATTTTTTGACTTTTGGTTGCCCTAGTGATCACTGCTTTGATTTACTATTTTGCTGTACCTTTGGTGCTTACGACCAAAGTCACACATTTGCGAAGCCTGCTGTTCAGACAGCAAGATGGAGTTAAAGGTAGTTCAGGGGTCCGCAAATACTTTTCAGCGCGAACCAAGTTCTAAATTCTCACGATCCAACAATTCGCGAGCATGTAATTTTGTGGAAAATACTTTATAAACAAAATCATTTTTAAGACTACTATTAACAGTAGAGGTTTTCTTGCACAAAATTATATGAAATCTAGCACATAAAACAGTAACATTTCAGGTTTTCTTTCAAGGAAAATCTTAGGTACGCAACCCAGAGTGGAAGGTCTATCGTGACCCACTATTTGCGCACCCCTGCTATAGTTAAGAGTTTATTTACCAATCAATACTAAACTTCCCCAACAGAGTAGTGCAGTTATTTGACTATGGATGTTAACCATGTTGCGTCCATGTAGACCTTATTGTCTATAGTTGTCAACATTTTTAGCGTATTTGAGATACAAAATGCAGCACAGCAACGCTTTAGGAATATTTTTTTCAGAATCACCATTAGGGGTCCCCTGTAAGCATTTGGTGGGGGACCAGAGTTGGGCTGCTGCTACGGCAGTGTTCATACCTATTCGAGATTGTTATTTAAAAAAAACTTTTTGGCATTATTTACTTACTATAGTTCCTAAATGAATGTGCTTTTATCACTGACGCAGGGAGATCAATAAACTGTTCAAACACACTCCGTTTTAGACTTACTACATTTGTCTTGGTATTTCCTGAAGCTGTGCGCGTGATCTACTACCTCCGCGCCCATCATTAAGTGACGCATAATTTGTTTGGTGCTTAGAAGAAAAGTAGAACTAATTTAGGTGTTAATTACCAAGATTCAGGTGTGGTGGGTCTTACAAAAAATCATAAAACTACCTTAGCCGGTCACAGGCCCGTAGACGCGGAGGGTCATTCGGGGGCAGTGATCCCCAAATATTTTTCTTCCCCCCAAAGTTGTTTCGTGCCCAGGAAAATTTTTTTTAAACACATAATGAAAACAAAAATATTTCTTCTTTAAAAGTATATTTTGCCCCATCAAACCTTAAAACGTACTGTAGCTACGGGGCTGCCCAGTCACAAGTCATTGATTAGTGTCAATTTTGGATATATGATATGTTACAGGAAAATGTGAAATTCTATTTTAAAGTCATTTCACCCGAAAATTAATTTCTGTTTGTGGAACAACGTACATGGATTTTTGGGAACTAATTATTGCAACCCAAATGGTGGCCAATGGGCCCCTTTCAGCTACTGTACGTTTCCCACCCTGGCTGAAACATCCGGTTATGCCATTGATTGCAGTCTGCCGAGTACGCACAATAAGAATAAACAGCGCATTTTGTTTGTAAGGTAACGTTGGCTCTTTTCATTGCTGAACGTTTCGTTTATGTATGGAATAAATCTTCAAGCACTGTGTGACTATGAATCTACATACACGCAGAACAATCGGTTGTCGCAAAAGCTTTTGATAAACTCTCAAAACTATTCCATTATCGTTATCAACTCCTCATCGTTTGAGAAGACCGTTTCCTAAATGATCGCATGTCTTTTGCAACCTCTCGGTGTCACTCCAAGTGCAAATGTTTTTTAAACAATTTTCTTAACAACTTCAACGTAAAATTTGTTTCTTGCGTTTCAAGTCAAAGTTTCGATTACACTGCCGTTTAGGGCTACTTTTCGGGTGCACTATTATCTTTCACCAAAGACGTACATATGATGACTTCAAAAAGCTGTACAAGTTTATAGACATATTGGTAAAACCATCTATTTGTCTAATATCGAACAACGTGTTTAATATCAGGTGGTGCCGGTAACGTATGCAGCGGTAATGGTGAATGCAAAGATGGGATCAATGGGACTGGAAAGTGTATTTGCAAATCCGGTTTTACGGGCTACGCTTGCGAACGGTGCGAACATGGAAGGTACGCGTGTATTCTATTTTTTCGGCAATGTAAAAAGGTCAGTGTCAAATCAAGACTTTTCAAGATTAGGAAAACGTTGGAAAAAGTAGGAAATCAAAATTTGATGTGCAGTGTCACTACATTCTTGTTACCCCAACAACGCGCGGAAAACCTTGTTTTTGTTTGAATTAACAGCAACGTTTGTCAAATTCAATTCCGGCCACCTAACTTTAGCGGTTACACCACTGCTTTGTTTTTATGCGCTTTAAATGTATATATATATGGTCGTACCTTTAAAACCTTTACGGTTGTACACGAAAAACCATGCTTTTAGCCAAAAGGAACATTGGGCTGTGATATTTCAGTGGTAGTATGCCCGCCTTACGATTGGAAGGTTGAGTGTTCAACCCACACCCACTGAATGAATCGTCGTAGCGCTCCTTGGTGAAAAATGTTAACCTCAACCGCCCTGGCAAGAAGCAAATTTCAAGCTTCGGCCTGCCGCGAATTGCCCTCACCATAATCAAATAACAAACAAACAGAATTTTTGATTGGTTTAATTCAAACATTCAGTACGGTTTTCTCCTCGTTTTTCAGGTTTGGTTATGACTGCTCCCCTTGCCAGTGTTCAGTGCATGGAACATGCTCTTGGGGTATGGAAGAAAACGGGAGTTGTTTTTGCGACGAAGGCTACACTGGAGTTTCCTGTGATCAGGTACACACTCTGTTCCCACTGTGCTTGTCAATTTAAGCACACAATTTTCCAGTCCAGTCTTGGATTTTCTCTTCCAGTAACATGGATCTTTCCCGATTGAGTGCCCATAGGGAAAATATTTTCGCAAAGTGGGGTGCGATAGAGCTGTATCTATTACATATACCTAGTCAGAGGCCAATCTGGCCGTTGTGGGAGCACCTGCAAGTTTACCCACCGATAGGTATCCACTATCGCTCTGACAAATCAAAAGTAGAATGTAAGATTGTCTACACAACTTTTACGCTGACATCATAGAGGCACGCTGATACCAAATAATTTACACGAAATACAGCAATAAGCCTAATATTACACGGGATGGAGTGTGATACAACAACTGCGCTATACCCGAGCATACGTATGGCAAAAAAAGGAGGCGAACCGTCTGTCAAAAAAAGAAGTTGTCGTGTTGCCGTGTAAAAGTTGGAATATAGTGCTTTCAAACTGGAACAGGCATCTGTCAACTCTGAAATACTGTATTGCCTACGGTTTATGCAGTTACTGCAATGCAGAAAACTCCAAAGACACCGATACATCCACTTCCGAGCAGCTTGTCGACCGGTGGAGGATTATTGGGCAATTGCTCCCCAAACGATCGTCTCCGCTGCTGACCTCTTGCCAGCTTTTCTCAGTGTAAAAACACTACATACTGTTAAAGTTAGAACTTGGGGTCGAAAGAAATTTTAGTGCACTGGGACATCCCAGTTCTGTATGGTGCAATTTGTGCCACCATGAATGTTTCGTTGTTAAGGAGAGTATTGTTTCATCCACAGTTGTGTTTAAAAAATGGCTTCCCTTTCTCGAAAACAGCTAACATCCTGCATTTGATGATAGTAATGCGGCACCCCCTTTATTTTGTTGCACGCCCTGGTCTATGGGATGCCCCGCAGCGCTTTGTGAGTAATCAGGTGATGTTTTTCTTTGCTGGTAGGCTGATCTGCACAGTTAAAATGTTGCTGTATTAGCTCATCGTGTTGCCACGGAAATGCGTTAGCCGATGTTATTAACGATTAGGAAGCATGGGGCCTTGCATTAGGTGTTAGTGATGATTGGTAAGTAGGCACGGCGGTTCAAACGCGTTGTTTTGCAAAATACGAGAATGAAAAAAAATAGTTGTGATTTATGATTTCTGGTTGTGGTTTGTGCGAACGGTATCTAATACTCCTTTGGTCTGGATAGACAATATACCACTATTCGTGTAATGTACTGACTTTTAAAGTTTTAAACAGAATTAATTGCCCATGAAACCAGCAGAAAAATACGTTTCAAACAGTAGAATGTTTTTAAAACATTCGTAAAGATGACACATTTAGTGTTTCTCAATGCCTGCAGCTTTTGGTTGCCATGCAGAAAAACTGAGGTTCTTAGATAACTACGGGTTCCACCAAAAAATCAAGAGATTGACCTCACTCTTGCTTGTCGAAAAAGATGAAATTCTTCAGTAATTAGCAGTGAAACCTTTCAAAAGTTTTTCTTAATCTAGGAGCTTCCTATAGTTTTCACACTTGAAAATTCAGTCTAGTGTCTTATGAAAAGTACGTAAGTATATGGAACAACAACGCCGGTTTTCGACTACTCTTTGGTTGGGGAACACAGCTCGCTTGTGGAAAAAGTTACAGGAGCGAAATTTAAAAATATGAACATCAATGACAAATCACAAGCACGTAGCTTTTTCGTGTGCACCGTCAGTGCGTTCTAAGTATAACTAAGCNAAGTCAAAGAAAAAATGATTATAAGTATAAGCTCACCCTGAGATGATATAAATGAATTTAAAAGCACAAATTTTAAATATATTTCTCCAAACGGGCTGCACTAAATTTTGTTCCTATTAAATTCGCAGTGTCTTGCAAGGAATCAGCTTCACGCAATCAATCTCCTGACTCGAAAGACTTACATTTAAACGTTTTGTTGCTGTGGGGCTAAATACCTTCAAACTATTTATGCACTTCGGTATCCTTTCATCTAATTACCAATATTTCTATATCAAATTTTTGTGCATCTTTCTGTTTTAAAAGCCAGTAGTTATTGGTGGTGCTTTGCATTGCGAAAGAACCAGCACAAGTCACTCCGTAAAATAGACGTGTTTTTTTGAGTTGAAGATCAACAGAACACAAACAATGCGATTCTCGTGATGGCACCTTATATTTGCTTGGTGTTCATTTGCATTAAACCCCCTGAGTTTTTTTCATCATGGGTTGGAATCATTCCGTCTGGCGCAAGTCGTCTGTACACGTTGCGCGTGTTTACAGAAAATCGTCCACCCGACGAACTGCTCACCGCCTTGCGTGAAAAACGCGGTGTGCGTCGTGGGCGGGCAGTGCTTGTGTGAACCGCCCTACACCGGATTGGGGACGAAAGGTTGCGATATTCCAGACCTGTGCGACGATAATACAAACGGAGGTTGTTCAAATCACGCCATATGCCGACAAGACCAGCTGCAAGTAACCTGCACATGCAAACCGCCATACGTTGGTACGTTAGGCTTCTTTGCTCGCGATTTTTGGAGGAAGGTCTGAGCATTATGAGCTGGAGATGACTTGTTATTTCTGGATTACTTAGCTTTGGAACTAGCAAGAGAAACCCTTAATTTGGTGATGTAAAAAATAAATTGTTTTTTCTTTAGTGGACATGTAAAAGCTTTCGTGGTTTGGATGAAGTCGATGTTGTGCTCACATTAACTTTTGTGTGTGAAGGCGATGGCTACGTGTGCGAGGGTTTTGATCCTTGCGCTAATGGGTCGTTGTTATGCCACGCTTTCGCCCGATGCGTCTACGTGGGACCCAATCGAACCAGATGTGACTGTTTTACGGGCTACTACGGAGACGGCGTGCGCAGTTGCGAGCTCGCACCGAAAGCGCGCGGTGAATCGCCGACGACCTGCGCAGTCAACAGAGGAGGTTGCTCTAGAAATGCGCACTGCGTGGATTTGCCACGCAGGACCAGGAACGAGGTCCCTCGCGTCAACTGCACTTGCAAGGAAGGTTTCACCGGTGAGTGTTT